>Ga0070689_100000626_pt1 | contig 21392 bp, 23 predicted proteins | sample KBSS23HmetaG_FD_64669 | JGI IMG/M metagenome (GOLD analysis project Ga0070689, IMG submission 64669) | Switchgrass rhizosphere microbial communities from Kellogg Biological Station, Michigan, USA - KBS S2-3H metaG | ecosystem: Host-associated > Plants > Roots > Rhizosphere ...
AGGCGCGGGCGGAGCGCTCGGGGGCGGCGACGAAGGCGCGCCGCACGCGGCAACGGCCAGAGAGAGAACGAGGCTCGGTGAGAACATACGGAGGGCCTTCATGGTCAAATCTTCTTTCCGTGCGTTATGCACGCGTTACTTGTCCTCGAGGCGGCGCGCGATCGATCGCAGCGTGGTGCGGAGCACGTCTGCGTCGCCCAGGGCCAGGCCGACGAGGCACGCCCCCTGGATGCCGCTCACGAGCTCGATGGCGCGCTCCCGCGCCCGCTGCTTGGCGCCGAGCTTGCGGAACTGGACCGTGGCCCACGCGATCTGGACCTCGAACAAGACGTCCACGCGCCCGCGGAGATCGCCTGCATGGAGCGCGAGATCGCGCGACAGTGCGCCGAACGGGCAGCCCCGCTGCACGAGCTCCTCCGCGTTCTCCTCGAAGGCGGCGACGAACGCGCGCAGGCGCTGCACGGGCGTAGCTCCCTCCTTCGCGTCGATCGTCGCGAACAATCGCACCAGCTCGTCCCGCCGCGCATCGATCACCGCGTCGCCGAGGGCGTCCTTTGTCTTGAAGTAGTAGTAGACGTTGCCGAGGGGGACCGCCGCCTCCGAGGCGACGAGCGCGAGCGTCGCCCCTTCGTACCCGTGCGTGTGGATCACCTCGGCGGCGGCGACGATCAGGCGTTCGCGTTTGTCCACGGACGCCATATTTAGTCAGCTACCTAACTAAGTCAAGGCCTCGCGCTGCGGAATGGCCCCGCGAGGCCGTCGCGGGGCGCGTCGGCCGGTGGACGGCGACGCTTTCCGCCCTCGGTGATACGCGCGAGCCGACTCTTGGTTTCGAAAACGTTGCCGGCGAAACACCGGGGTCGCTCCCGCGTACCAGGCGCACCGCGGACGCTGCCCGTGCGCGAGCTCGGGTAGCAGACGCGACATAACCCGAAGTGCCTACCGCATCCCGAGCTCATGGGTCGCGAAGGCGTGAAACCTGGGAGAACGCATGAAATATACAAGGAAAGCGCGACGGTCGTTTCGGCCGATTTCGGGCGAACGGCAGCCGTTCGTCAATCGGCGCCCCAGCCTCCTGCTGGCGGTATCTCTGATTTCGGTCGGCGCGTTCGCTGCGTGCAGCGGCGACGACACCACCGGCGTCAATCCGGGGCAGGACGGCGGCGGCACGGTCGACTCCGGTAACCCCGGGACCGACGGGGGCACGCTCTACACCGACTCGGGCAGCACGCAGCCCGATGGCGGCCAGGTCGATCCGGTCGGCGCGGCGGCCGTGCGCGCCTACATCGACACCCAGATCCCTGGGGGCATCGACAAGCTGAAGGTCCCGGCGACCGACAGCGCCATCCCCGTGCCGCCGGCTCCGCAGGCGTACCCCGGCCGCTTCGACCTGACCGAGGCGAAGCGATACCTCGGCAAGTTGCTGTTCCACGATCCGATCCGCACCCAGCGCGTCAACGTCAACAAGGGGCAGCCGCTCGACTTCCCCAAGGCGACGGCGTTCGGCGGAACCATCGGTGTCACCGACTCCACCGAGGGCCAGCCCCCGGCAGGTACGTTCGCCAACACGACCTCCGCCAACGTTCAGCAAATCACCACGAACATCCTCGGGACCGGGTCGTGCGGCTCGTGCCACATCGGCGAGGCCGGGGGCAAGGCCGGCCAGCAACTCAACTTCAACACCGGAGGCGAGGGTCGCGGCTACACCGACGCGAACGGCAACTTCTTCCCACGTCGCCGCCCGGCGGGGGCTCTCCTGAAGCTGCGCGGCCAGCCGCTCTTCCCGGGCGACGCGCTCGTCGATGCCCTGCCGACGCTGACCGACATCTTCACGCAGAGCGGCACCCCGGTGGTCTCGACGCCGGCGCTCTTCTACCACCAGCCGGGCCTCCCGAACCCGCCGAACTTCGGTATCCTTCAGTCCGGGCGCCTCGACCAGCTCGATAGCGTCGCGCGGCAGGCGCCGGCGATGATCGGCTTTGCTTTCAACAACCGCCTCCTCTTCGGCGGTTTCGGCGGCGAGCCGCACACGACCCCTGGCTCGCTGCAGCCATCGTCGATCCTCCTCGACCCGCCGTACGACGATCCCGCGCAGGAGAACCTGAACTTCCTCCTGCTCGACGCGCACCGTATGATCGGCCTCCAGGCCGCTGCGCTGCAGGCGATCCCGGCCTTCGTGCAGGCGTTCCGCGAGGCGTTCCCGGCCGAGGCCCAAAAGGCCGATCGGAAGAGCGACATCAACATCCTGATCAACGACTTCAACGAGGCGCGTGCGCAAGCTACGTTCCTCCGGACGGTCGTCACCCGCAACACGCCGTACGACAAGTTCCTCGCCGGGGACGACAAGGCGTTGACGGCGCCGCAGCTCCGCGGCGCGAAGCTCTTCTTCACCAAGGCCGAAGGCGGCGGCGCCAACTGCTTCGCCTGCCACAGCGGGCCGATGCTCAACAAGCAGCCGAGCGATCCGGACCTCGCGGGCGTCGGCCAATTCGTCGAGGAGAACTTCGCCAACGTCGGCATCGGCGATCACCCGGTGCAGGCGCTGAACGCCATGGCACGCGGGCATTCGACCGCGTACCACGCCGAGGACACGGGCCGCGCGGAGATTACCCAGAAGGACTCCGACCGCTTCAAGTTCCGCGCGTTGACGCTCCGTCAGCTGAAAGACGCGCGAACCTTCTTCCACAGCGGCTCGTTCACCCGCGTCCGCGACGTGGTCGCCTACTTCAACGCCGGCATTCCGGCTGACCCGACGGCGGGCGCCGAGCCGACCCTCGACCCGCGGTTCACGAGCCCCCGTGGCTCCGGCACAGCGGGCCTCGGCCTGACCGACGCGCAGATCGACGACCTCACCGACTTCATCGAGAACGGTCTGTACGATGCGACATTCAAGGACTCGTTCAACATCAACGCGGACGATCTCGACTATACGAACAAGCACCCGACGCTCAAGGCGAAGGGCGCTGTCGACGGTGTGCTCCCGAGCGGCTCTGCGACGGACGACAACGATCCGCTCGCGCGGCGCGACCAGGGCCTCGAGTTCCTCGACGTGACCCCGCACGTGGCGACGACCGTTTCGACCTCGGGTAACACGGACACCTGGGTCATCACCAACAAGAGCACCTCTGTGATCGACACGCACCTCCTCGTGGTCGTGACTGGCCTCGCGCAAAGCGTGACCGTCACCGCGCCGGAGCAGACGACCGGCAAGGTGCTCCCGGGCGGCAAGTCGTCGGGCGAGCCGGCGGGCGAGCCGTACTACCGTCTGTTCCTGCCAGACGGGGTGCTGAACCCTGGCCAGTCGATCTCCGTGAAGGTGGCCAGGACCGGCGGTTCCAGCAACTCCTACAAGCTCAAGCTGCTGTCAGGACAGGGCAAACCATAGGAGCAATGCCCTCAAGGCCCGCGGGTCATCCGCGAGCCTGAGTGCGACGCCCAAAGGCGACCGACGCCGCGACGCCCACCGCCCGGGCGCTCGCGGCGCCGTGTTTGTCCGTCGGCGCTAGCTGTCAGAGCGCGCGCAAGAGCGCGATCACATCGGCCTTCTCCTGCGCTGTGAACCCGACGCCGAAGCGCGATCGTAGGAGCGCTCCCTGGAATTTGCCGACGTCGTTCCACTTTGCCGGTCACCAGCCACGCGCGATCCCGACGCGACCCAGTCGAGCCTTCAGCCACCCGTCTACCGACAGTGGACCCGGCCCCGCGATACACAGGGCGAACAGTCCCGCGATGTAGAGGAGGTCAACCTCGTAGCCTGGTGGGCCGAAGTGCGCCCCGCTCGTGTCGTACGACGCGAGCTTGATCGAGCTGAAGCCGTACGGCAGGTGCACCGTGAACATCGCGGTGAGCAAGACGACCGTCATCGGGATCGTCGCGGCGGGGATGAGCGCGCCGAGGAGGATGAGGACTCCTCCCACGATTTCGACGGCGACCGTCACCCAGCCGAGCGCTTCTGCGAGAGGGACTCCCATCGCATGCAAGATGGCGATGAAGCCGCCCACACCCCGCGAGAGCTTCGCGTATCCGTGCAAAAAGAATCCTACGCCGAGGATCGCGCGAAGGGGCGCCGCGTACCAAGCGGGAGGAAGCGGCAGCGGTGAGATGATGAGCTTCCCTAGGCTGGTCAGGGCTCGCATTCGACATTCTCCTGTGTCTGGTCTGTGACTGTCGATGCGGTGCCTGAAGGGCCGAGCAGGCACCGCCGATGACCTCGTTCAGCGCGAGCGAGAGGCGTTCGCGGCTCTGTTCGCCGACGCGGAGGGCGCCTCGCGGCGGCCACGGGCGCGGTGAGATCACGGACGAACCGTCGGAGTTGCGATCGGATGGGCATAAAGCTGGTCCTCTCGCTCAGGGAAGCCTTCGAAGACTGAACGCGAGCTCCTCGGGATCGACCTCGGCCACGGCGAGCAGAGGGCGTCCGACCCCTTTCGCGCAGATGGCCTTCCCGAGCGGTCCACCGGTGCAGCGCAGCCCCGCACCGGCGAACTCGCGGGCCGTAGCCGCCGCCGCCGCTTGCTCTGCGGGAACGAAGACCGTCAGCGGCTTCTCGTCGAACACGAGCATCAGCGCCGCGGTCTCCGCGCCTTCGATGTGGCAAAGCCGCGCGCCGAGGAGACGGGAGCCCGGCGGGACCGTCACGTCGACGGAGTAGCCGAGCTTCCCCTGGAGCCACGACGCGACCGCGACAGGGTCCGACGACTCGAAGTCGCACGGCCGCTCGCGCGCAAATCCCATCAGGTGGTGATTCACCAGCTCGTCTTTCACGGCCGACGGCAGTCCGTGCCGCGGGAGCGCGACGAGCACCAGAGCAGCGGCGGCGAGGAGGGAGGTGACGATCAGCGCGCGCCGCCTCGTCGACCGCGACGCGGCGCTCGGAGCAAGCGCCTCCGCTGCCCGATCGCGCACCCGCTCGGGGACATCGGTCGACGTCGTCTGCTCGAGCGCGATCCGCATCCGAGTGAGCGCGAGCTCTGCGCGCCTGCAAGCCGCGCATCGCGCGACGTGCACCTCGATCCGGCACGCGTCGGCCTCCGTCACCTCGCCGTCGTGCCACGCAGAGACGCTTTCGAACCACTCTTCACTGCATCCGGCCATGACTCGTTCCTCTCCTTCGAAAGTTGCTCGAGGAGCGAAGCTCGAGCTCGCGCCAGCCTCGAGCGCACCGTCCCGATCGGGCACGCCAGGGTCTCGGCGATTTCGTCGTAGGACAGCCCCTCGACCTCGCGGAGAAGGAGCACGTCGCGCCAGTCGCACGGGAGCGCTTCCAGCGCCCGGTGCACGTCGTCGGTGAACGAGCGCTCGGCGATCTCTGCCTCGAGATCACCTTTCGGCTCGGTCGGCGCAGCATCGATCCGGCCTCCCTCGAGCACCTCGAATCGATTCCTCAGACCTCGAGCGCCATTGCGCAGCACCGAGCGCTGCACCTGGAGCAACCACGCGCGAAGCTTGTCTTGCTCACGGAGATCGCCGCGACGCTCGAACGCGCGCTCCACCGTCGCCTGCACGAGATCCTCCGCGTCCGCCTCCGAACGCGTCAGGCGCCGCGCGACACGCAGCAGTCTCGGGAGCTCGGCGAGGAGCTGTTGGACGAAGCTGGATCGAGAGGGGGGCGACATCGTGCGGGCCGTGAGCGTCCTAGCTCGAGACACGCCGAGCCCATGAAAAAGTTCCCGGCCCGATTTGCCCGACAGCGCGCGCCGCGCTGCGACAGAGCGCGCCTACACCGGCGGATACGTGGACGTTCCTTGTATCACGCACGGGTATCCATGCGGCGGACCGAGCCGAGGCGGGTTCGTGCAGATCTCGCACGAATGTGGTGCGCGTCGTCGCGTGGTTCGAGCCGGCGATCGTAGCTATCCAGAGGTCACGGAGGCAGACATATGAAGATATCGAAATCGATCGCGCTGGTGACCGGAGCGAACCGCGGAATCGGTCGCGCCATCGTGGACGCGCTCGTCCACGCGGGCGCGGAGCGCGTCTACGCGACGGCGCGGGACGCGAAGACGCTCGAGCGGCTCGCGGCGCAGTATGGGGCGCGGGTCGCTCCGATGAAGCTCGACGTGACGTCGGCGGCGGACATCGAGGCGGCGGCGAAGAGCGCCGGGGACGTGACGCTCCTCGTGAACAACGCCGGGGTGCTCGCGTCGTTCGGCGCCCTCACGAGCAGCCGCGCGCAGATCGAGCAGGACTTCGCCACGAACTTCTTCGGGCTGCTCGACGTCACGCGGGCATTCGTCCCGGTGCTCGAGCGCGCCGGCCGCGCGGGCGGCGCCGCGATCGCGAACGTCCTCACCGTCGTCTCGCTCGCGAGCCGGCCGGTCATCGCTGGGTACGCGGCGTCGAAGGCCGCGGCGTTCTCACTCACGCAGGCGCTCCGTCCCGAGCTCGAGGCAAAGGGGATCGACGTGCACTCGGTCTTTCCCGGCGCGGTCGACACCGACATGATCCGCGCGTTCCCCATTCCGAAGACGAGCCCCGAGGTGGTCGCGGCGGCGATCGTCGCCGGCATCGAGCGCGGCGATCGGGACATCGCGCCGGACCCATTCGCCGAAGACGTCCTCCATCGCTGGCGGACGGCCCCGAAGGAGTTCGAGCGCTACTTCGGCGCCTTGTAGCGGGCGCGCCGCCCCCGTCCGCGCGTCGCCGACGGGCGTGGAAGCCCGGCCTCGGCCGGCGCACCGTGCGCGAACTTCTGCTTGAGGTAATCGATGAGGACGCGCACCTTGCGCGGAAGATACGTCTTCGACGGATAGAGCATCCACGCGCCGATATCGAACTCCGAGGCGGTCGCGCGGTATTCGGTCAAGAGCTCGACGAGCGCTCCTCGCCGGAGCTCGTCGGCGACGTTCCACCGCGGCAGCATGAGGATACCCATTCCGGCGACGGCGCACTGGCGGAGCACCACGCCGTTGCTCGCCACGACACGCCCGCGCACCGGCACCTCGACGACGGGCCCGTCGCCGCAACGGAACTTCCAGCGCGCGCCATATCCGGACACCGGGTACCGGAGGCACTCCCGCCCCTCGAGCTCCTCGGGCGTCGTCGGCCGGCCGTGTCGTCGCAGGTATTCGGGGCTCGCGCACACCGAATACACCATATCGCAGAGGCGGTGCGCGATGAGCGACGAGTCGGCGGGGCGCCCTAGGCGGACGGCGAGATCGATTCGCTCGTCGACGAGATCCAGGAAGCGGTCGGTGAGCACGAGATCGAACGACAGCTCGGGGTACCGCTCGGCGAGCTCGGGCAAGAGCGGGACGAGGTTCACCTGGGCGAACGTCACCGGCGCGGTGATCCGTAGTGTCCCACGCGGCGCGCTCCCCGTATCGGCGACGACCATCTCGGCGTGGTCGAGCTCGTCGACGAGCGGTTCGATGAATTCGAAGTAGGCGATCGCCGGATCGGTCGGCGAGAGCGCGCGCGTCGTCCGATGGAAGAGGCGCACGCCGAGGTGATCCTCGAGCCCGCTTATCGTGCGCGAGATCGAGGAGGGGTCGACGTTCCGGTCGCGCGCGACGGCGGCGAAGCTGCGGCGGCGCATGACCTCCACGAACAGCCGAAGGTGCTCGACGTCCATGGCGCATGGACTCGCACGAGCGTCGCCGCGCGTCCAGGCCCCGACCCCGCCAGGCCACCCGCGTCGGTCCAAGCCAATCGGGGAAAACCCGCATCGGTTCATACAAGGCAGGAGAAGCGACGATGAATACTGGACGCGTGTCGATGAAAACCATCGTTCTCTGGGCGGCGATCGGCGCCGCACCCACGATGTCCGCCACTGGGTGCAGCGACGCCCGGGCGGACCATCCACCGGCCGACGGCAGCGCGCCGCAGCTCGAGGGTCGGCTGCATGCGCTCGAGGACGCCGAGGCGCTCCGTGAGGTCGTGAGCTGCTATGGCCGGGGTCACGACGCGATCTTCGGCGATCTCGGCGGCGACCAGAGCGCGGCGCTCGGGATCCTCCGCCAGTGCTTCGCCGACGACGTGAGGACCGACGTGCTCTTCTTCGACGGGAAATCGCCCACATCCACCTTGACGTCGCTGCGGGACCTCGTGAGCTTCGTCGAGCAGAACGCCGTCCGCTCGCAATACCGGAGCGCGCGCAACACGCCCGGCAACGTGCGGATCGAGCGCATCGCGCCCGATCGCGCGAGAGTGACGAGCTCCACGGTCGCGCCCCACTACATCATCGGCGGCGCCGCGCCGTTGGATCCGACCCACGTCGACCTCATCACGGCCCACTACGTCCAGGACGTCGAGCGCGCCGCCGACGGCGTCTGGCGGACCAGGTCGTTCACGCTGGTCGTCGACGAGCTGTGGCGCGGCACCGGCGTCACCCCGCTCCCGCGATGAGAGGGGATCTTGCCTCCCCGGCGAGCGGTATGGGGCGGCGTCGCAGCGGGTGCGAGCCTCCCGTCACCGCGCCGCCGAGCATCGGCGTGCCGCCGTCGTCGCGGTCCCGAAACCTCGGGGCGGATCGTGCGTAGATCGCTTCGGAGCACGGAGACCCCATCTCCAAGTCGCGCCTTCACAGTACCTTGCCATGAGCCGTTGCCAGCTCGACGCGCCGCGCCTTCCTGCCGAAATCTCCGTGCGACCCGCTCGGGAGGACGAGGTGTCCCTCGCAGATGCCATCGACGACGACGCGTGCACCCTCTACGAAGAGGCGGGGCTCATGATCGACACGTCGCGCGATCCAGCGTTCTTCTTGGCGGAGTCTGCACGGTGGTCCGAGGCCGCGCGGGCAGGGACCTTGCTCTTCGCCTGCTCGCCCGACGGCGAGGTCGTGGGCTTCGTCGCCCTAGGACGGCTCGACGGGGAGCCATGGGTGCAGCAGCTCTCGGTCCGCCGCGTGTGGATGCGGCGCGGGATCGGGCGGACGCTCCTGGCGCATGCGCAACGCTGGAGCGCGCAGCGCGGCGCGCTGTGGCTCACGACGTGGGGCCACGTCGCGTACAATCGTCCATTCTACGAGAGCGCTGGCTTCGCGTGCGTGGCGGAGGGAGACTGCGGGCCGGAAATGCGCGCCGTGCTCGCCGAGGAGCGCGCGGCGCTCCCGGCGCCGGAGCAGCGCGTCGCGATGGTGTACCGGGTCGCGGTCCGGACATGACTCGTTGCCGCGGGCCATCGTGGCGCGATTCTGAAGGAATGAGGATACCGCAGAATTCGAGAGTTGGGTTGGCAGCGGAAGGATGTACGATGAGCGCTCCGGAATTTGTCATTACCTCGGAACCTACGCCAGGCGAAGTACAGTATCTGGAAGATCGGATTTACGAGTTCAACTCGAGCGTGACGGGAATCACGGGTGGTGAATTCCTTGCGGTCTTCGTGCGCGACGAGCAAGAGCGAATCGTCGCGGGGATCTGCGGAAATACCTGGGGCGGCTGCTTCGAGATTCGTCAATTTTGGGTCGAGGAGGCGCGGCGGAAACAGGGGCTGGGGACGAGGCTGTTCGAGGTTGCGGAGCAGGAGGCGCGCCAGCGCGGCTGCACGCGGATTCTTCTGATGACGTTCAGTTTTCAAGCACCCGAATTCTATGTCAAACACGGCTTCGAGGTTCTGGGGGCCGTGGCGGACCACCCACGTGGCCACCGAAATCTGCTGCTGAGAAAGTGTCTAGCTCCTCCGGGTGAAGTCTAGCCGTAGTGCCTCCCGTCGATGAGCTGGCCCGGCGCGATCGCGAAGCCGTACGCGAACTTGCCAACCAGGTTGGACGGGACGGCCCGTCGTTCATTGACCACTACTTGGCCGCCGTCGCTATGTGCCCTCGTCCGCCGCTGGACGCTGGGGCTCACGGTCGAGATCGAGTCTCCACTTCGTGCGTGTGTACGCCACACGGAATCCCGTCCGCTCGGCGTTGCGCTGCGAGTCGCTCCCGAGAGCCGCCACCATCATGGCGACGTCGCATCCGCTCGCCGACGCGTGACGCATGCGCTCCTGCAAGAGCGCCGCTTGCAAGCCCCGCCGGCGCATTTCCGGAATCGTCGCCGCGCCGCCGAAGAGCGCCGTCCTCCCGTGAATGCTCAGCACACCGGCTGCGGCGGCCTGACCGCCAATCGTCGCGAGGAAACAAAGACTATCCGGCCGGGCGGCGAGGATAGGGCCGAGCTCGAGGAGGAAGTCATGGAGCTCTGGGTGCTCGTGGGACCAGCCTCGCGCGCTCACTTCGCTCCAAAGTCGAGCCTCGTGGGGCGCGATCGCACGCACCTCGATGTTCGCCGGGCGCTCGCGAGCCGTTGCTTCCACGGGCATGACCATCACACTACTGATCTCGATGGGCCGATAGCCGCGGCGGCACAGCAGGTCGAGCGTGTTCGTGCCGGCAAACGGGCTGACTTCGTGGAACGTCGCTGTACCGCGAGCACGAAAAAACTGCTCCATCTGCTCCAGAGCGTCGGGTGTGGCGTCCTCGAAGAGCCCGAGCCCGAAGGTTTGTGTGACAGGCGAATCGACTCCATCGAAGACCGCGTACGTGCCGGAGCACTCGATCCAGGTCGCCCCGCTCGCAGGAAACAGCCGGGCGCGCGCTTCGGCGTATTGCGCACACGCGGCGCCTTCCGTGCGTTCGAGACGTCTCGACAGCGGGAGATCGGAGAAGAGCACGTCCGACATGCTGCCTGCGGTGGTGCATGGGCGCCATGCAAAATCGTTGGTCGTCCACAGGCCGCCGTCGGTTAGCGAGGATCCATCAGCGAGGGCGCGAGCCGCAGAGGCCGAGGTTCGGGGGGCACCCGCTGTGAGACAGGCAATCACAGAAGCGCGTCGGATCGCCCCTCTGTGCCGCGCATTGCGCGCACGCGCTCGAGCTGCTCACGCAGAAGTCGCTGATGCACGTCGCGCCGAGGCCGCACGCCCCGTTGACGCAGCAGTGCTGGCCGACCCGGCCGCAGGTGCACACGCCCCGATCGCAGGTGAGGCCGTTGCACTGATCGTTCGCACAACACGGCCCGCCTTCGTAGCCGCATCCCGCGAGGCATTTCTCTCGCCCGTCCGCGGCGCGCCGGCACGTGAGCCCCGGAGCGCGACACGCGGGACCGCTGCTCGCGGCGCAGCACGGGTCGCCCTCGAGGCCGCACCTGCACGTCCCCGTCACGCACACGCCATCGAGGCAGCCTCCGTCGATCGCGGCGTCGGGGCAGCACGCGAGCCCGCTGTGGCCGCACCGTTCGCACCGAGCCAGATTGCAGCGGAGGTCCCGCGCGTTGCAGGCGCCGTCGAAGCTGCAGCAGCGGCCCCCTTCACCGCCGCACTCGAGGCCGCTCGAGAGGTCCACCACGGACCAGCGCGCCTGGTCGATATCGGACGGCGAGGCACGCTGGATGGGGAGCTCGCGGCGCGTGATGAAATCGAGGCGGCTCGGTCGGCCGCCGGCGTCGAGCCGGTCCGAGAACCGCGTCCCGGCGAACAGGACGTCGGCGCCGTCGCGGGCGGAGTACCCGTCGAGGAGCTTGCACGCCGCGGAGGCGTGATCCGGGCCGCCCTCGGGCTCCAGCGGCGTGATCGCGGCCTCGAGGCCGATGAGCGTGGCGGGGCTCCGAAACGGGATCGAGAGGACCTGCGTCCATCGCGGTCTGCCGTCGCCGTCGATCGTGCTCGCGGAGTACGCCGTGACGCGCTTGCCGCCGTCGGCGACGGCGATCGCGAGCAGGCTGCCCGCCTCCCTGCACGCCGCCGTGGACGTGTCGCCCGGCGTGCGCCTGCAGGGGCCGTATTCCCCGGCGGACATGGCCGCGACCTGCGAGCCGGCCGGCCCTTCGTAGGTCGCCGTGACCACGACGCCTTCCTGCAACATGGGCCAGTTGCCTTTGTAATCGCAGCTCGAATGCTTGGTGCGGGCGATCCTCAACGACTCTCCCTCCGCCCCCGCCGCGAACACCGCCCCCGCTGCGCGCTCTCCGGCGCGGCGAGGGAACGTGAGTGGGCACTCCCCGGGAGCGTGCAGCGTGCCGTTCGTCGTGTCGTACGGAATGACCGCCGACCACGACACGCCGGAGCGCGTCGTCGAGGCCGTCGTCTCGAGCCACGCCTCGGAGAGGCCGGTGATGGATCGCGCCGCTTGGACTCGCCCGCCGGCCGCCCCGAGGTGGAGATAGACCTTCGACCCCGTCTCCGGCGGGAGCGCCGCGGCGCTCACGCCGGCGCCGGGGTTGACCCGGCTCAACGTAGAGAAGCTCTTGAACCGGCGCGACGGATCCGTCGGGAGGCTCGTCCCGCTCGGCCCCTGGTCGCGGAAGACGTGCCAGGGATAGTCCGTCTGCACGAACTGGAAACCATGAGCGACGCGATCGGCCTGGTGCTCGTCGCGCACCGGGTTGTCCCCCGCGGTGCACGACGTCTCGCGGGATCGGTCGTTCCCGTCGAGCTCCCACGAGTCGCGGCCGCGGATGACGCCGCGGCGCCGCACGAAATCGTCGGCGGCGCCGAGCGCGCCGGCGTCGTCCACCGCCTCGAACTGCCAGAAGACGGAGTTCGCGAACGCGGCGCGCCTATCCGCCGCGGGTGGCGCAGGCGTGGGGAATCCGCCCTTGCAATCCGTGCTGATGGCCTTGATGCACGCGAATCGCGATCCGGTGGCGGGGTTCGCGGCGCCGAGATCGACGGGGACGGCGGCGGTCGAGCACGGGAACGTGAGCGGTCCAGCGGAGTACGAGGCGTCGAGGCTCGCGAGCGGAATGAGCCCGAGCACGCTCTGCATCGGGAACGCCGCACGAGCGGCGATCGACCGAGCACTGTAATCGACCCAGTCCTTCCCAGCGTGGTAGTAGTTGCCAATCAGGTTCACGATGAAACGCCCGCGGAGCTCGTCGACGCGAGGCCAACCGGCGGCGTCGAGACACCTCCTGAGCGTCGTTCGATCGCCGGGCGCGCACCGGCTCAGGAACTGGCTGGGCGTGTACAGGTACGGATCGAGGTGACGGTGGAGGAGCGCGTCGAGGTCCTCGATCCTGTGGAAATGCTCGCCGCCGTCGAAGTTCGCGCCGGTGTCGGTGCAGATGCTCGTGCTGGTGTTCTTGAGCTCGATGACGACGTTGACCACGTCGTGGAGCGGCGTCGCGTAGTGGAACGCTCGCAGGTACTCGAGGCAGTCTCCGAGCAGCCGGCACGTGAAGTTTTCACTGCTCGACGTGTGATAGACCCTCCACTCGCCGTCCGGCGCCCCGTCGGTGTGAATATCGATCTCCAGCCCTCTCACGTGCTCGTGGAGGAGCTGGTCGGTGAGCTGCTCCTGCGCCCCGCTGGCGTAATAATCGGCCTGATCTGTGCGGTTCATCCAATACGAGTTGTGAGTCGCCGCGCCCCACACCTCGTTGTAACGAGGCGGAGCGACGCGCGCGAGCGTGTCGATAGCCCCTCCCGCGACCGGCGGGCGGGGGCTCGCGCACGTGAGGAGCACGGCGACCGACAGGCACGCAACGGCGATGTGAGCTTTGCGCATTCAACCCTCCACGGCGCCCCGGCACGGCACCGGCCACCGGCGCGCCGCCCAGTCGTCGCTGTTCGATGGTACGCCCGACGCGAGGAGGCGAGAAGCGAGTGTCCGATAACGTCAACGCAGGGCGCCCCGCCGGTCGTGCGCGTCCCGGCTCGGGGGCGCGCGGCGATCATCGGGGGACGTCCGTCCGTGGTACGTACGGGCGATCTCGGCCTCATCGAGGAAGCCGACGATGCGCGCATCGTCGTCGACCACGATGAGCTCGCGCACCCCTTCGGACAGAAGGAGCTCGAGCGCCGCGTGGAGGTCGTCCGACTCGCGGACGAAGACCGGGTCACCCATCATGTCGGCGGCGAGCGCGAACGTGGAGACCTCCGGGTCGGCGGCGGCGGCGCGGAGGATGTCGGCGTTCACGATCCCGACCAGTTTGCCCTCGTCGTCGAGGACCGGAAACGCCTCCTGCCACGTGGCGCCGGCGACGCCGCGGATGACCTCGTCGGCGGGCGTCCGCCGCGTGAACGTGGCGTACGGTCGATCGCGGTGGACCACGTCGCCCACGCGGATCCCTTTGAGCACGTCGAAGATCAGGTCGTCGCGGTGCGCCGGAGAGTCGCGCCGCGTGGATACCTGTGCGTGATACAAGGAACGTCCACGAAGCGCGACGAAGGCGATCCCCTCGGCGAACATGAGCGGCACCAAGAGCTCGTAGCTCCCGGCGAGCTCGCACGTCATGACGAGCGAGGCGAGCGGCACGTGCGCCAGCCCGCCGTAGAACGTCGCCATCCCGACCAGCGCGAACGCGCCGGGGTCGATGCGCGGGTCATGGAAGAGGAGCGCCGCGGCCCGGCCGAACGCGCCGCCGAAGAGCGCGCCGAGGACGAGCGACGGGCCGAAGTCGCCCGCGCTCCCGCCGCTCCCGACGGTGAGCGAGGTGGCGATGATCTTCGCGGCGCCGACCAGGACGAGGAGCTCGACGCCGAACCACCCCTCGGGGAACCAGGACGCCCCCGTGATCGCTACCTGCGCCGCGCCGTACCCGCCGCCGAGGATGCCGAGTCCGCGCCCCGCCGCGCCGAGATGCGGCCCCACGACGACGATGAGCGGCGTCGCGAACGATCCGAGCGCGAGCGCCCCCAGCGCCGGCTTCATCCACGCAGGGGCGCGCATCCGCCGCGCGATCCCCTGCACCGCGTGGAGCGCGCCGACGAACGCGCTCGCGGCGAACGAGACGACCACGGCCATCACCGCGTAGAGGGGCAAGTGGGCCGGGACGAACGGATAGTGCGCGGAGTGCGCGAAGAGCGTGCTTTCGCCGAAGAACGAGATGAAGACGGAGTACGAGACGACGCTCGCGAGGACCGCCGGGACGAGCGCGTCGGACTCGAAGTCGTCGCGGTGGAGCACCTCGACCGCGAGGAGCGCAGCGCCGAGCGGCGTTCGGAACACGGCCGCCATCCCCGCCGCGGTCCCTGAGACGAGGAGGATCCGCCGCTCGCGCTCGGTGACGCGCAGCGCGCGACCGACGAGCGATCCGAGCGCGCCGCCGACGAGCATCGTCGGCCCCTCGCGTCCGCCCGAACCGCCAAACCCCAGCGTCGCCACCGAGGCGAGGGTCTTCACGAAGAGGACGCGCCGGCGGACGACCCCGCCGTGCCGATGGAAGGCGTCGATGAACACGTCCGATCCGCCACCCATGCACTCCGGCGCGAAGCGGACGGCGAGCCAGCCTGCGAAGAGCGCGCCGACAGCCGGGAGCGCCCAGATCAACCACGGTCGGAATGGGGTCCGCGCGCTCGACTCCATGAGGCGCTCTCCCTCGGCGAGGAGCGGTGTGTACCCCGCCCCATCCTCGAGGATGACCCGCTGTGCGAGCTCGAGCGCAGCGAAGAAGACGGAGCACACGATCCCCGCGGCGATCCCGACGAGTGCGGCGTGGAGGAGCGTCCGTCCGAGGAGCTGGAGCTCGATCGCCGCGGGCGGGAGGGCGGAGAGGCGGAGGAGCGATCGTATCCGCTGCCGCCGCGCTCCGTCGCGCGAGCTCGGGGCACCGTTGGTCATGATCGCGCCATGATCGGCTTCACCGCGTGGCGCTTGGCGCTCGCTCACACGACAACCATACCGCGTTATACTCGGGCCGAAAGATCCTTCCCAACGCTCAGCCGTGTCATGGGAGAGTCGGACGAATCAATCGTTTATCACGGTTCACGCGCGAGTCCGTCGCTCGCCCGTTCGAGCGGTGGCCGGTATAGGGCGCGCCGTCGCTACTGAAGGGCAATGTCGACGCGGCGATCTTGCCGCCATCCTGTCTCGTCCGTGCCGGTCGCGTCGAGCTCTCCGCGCGAGGTCTCGGCGATACGCTTCGTGTCCACACCGAGGCCACCGAGGTAGCGCCGTACGGTGTCGGCACGATGGTCACCGAGGGTCATGTTGTATTCGAGCCCTCCACGCGGATCGGCGCGTCCTGCGAGGCGAAGCGAGCGGTGCTTGAGCGGGCCGGTCGTTACACACTGGGCGACCTGCTGGAGGAGAGTGCGATCCTCCGGCAGCAGGTCGGCGTCTGCGAAGTCGAATTTTGGCGCCCGATCGACGTTGTCGAATCGGACGTTGCAAGCGCGCATGAGGTCGTCCGACACGCTCACTGCGCCGCGCCCGCGACTCGGGGCCCGCGACGATCGCCACGGCGCCGCGCGACGAGAACCGGTGGGATTCTCGAACCCTAGCCACGAAAGACGAGCGGCACCGCGCAATTACGGAATACCGCCAGCTAGGGTTCGAATCCTGCTCTCGGCCGAATCGGTAACAATTTCCCCGCGGCCCAGTGCTCCTCGTTGCGTCCTCGACGGGTTCACGGTTCAGGACTGCGAGGCGCGCCGCAGCGCGTGGCGATCGCAGGCGCTGCGAACGGCGCCCGACGCATGGAGGCAGGGTGGCGGTCGGCGCGGTCAAATGGAAGCATATTGAGGAGTATCGGTCGCGCTATGAGCCCGCCATGTGGGAGCGGCTCGTTGCTCGCTGCCAACCCCGATGGGGCCCCCTCCTGGGCCTCGAACGGCGTTGCCCACCAGTTGCCCAGCCCCCCGCCACCCTCCGTCACTTCGCGTCGCGCCGTGTCACCCGCGGCAACTGCGATTCCCCGATGTTTCCGCTGTTCGCGCGTGAAACACCGCCCCTTCCAAGGGGTCTGCGGCCGCATTCTCCGCGGCGCGGGTGGGTCCCGCTCGCGCCGCCGGTCCCGCACCAAATCACCCGGCGCCGCGGATCACGGTCGCGCCGGGAGCACCGTGCCCGGCAGCGGCTACGAGTGACCGAGTCCCTTCACGGCGCGGGACGCGTCGAACGCCGCGACGACGCGCTTCGGAGCGACGTGGCGCCATGATTCGACGAGGAGCGCTTCGAGGAGGGACGCGTCGACTTTGGCGAGGCGAACGCCGAGCGATCCGTTGCGCTCCGTCCAGGCGCCATAGCTGAAAAAGACGTCAGCGTGGTCCGAGAGGAGGGCGCGCACCATTTCGGGGGGCGAGACGCGCACCATGACCTCGGCGCCGTCCGGCGTCATCGTGGCGAAGATCTTCTTTCCCATTCGAAACGACGCTCGATCGAAGTGCGGCTCTTCGTGCGCGTCGGGGAACGAGAGGGCCAGGCGCCGGAACGCTCTCGGGGTCATTCGTCGAGTGTACGCGAACGCTCGGGCGCGGGTTCAGGCGCCTCCACGCGCCGCCTCCTATTGATTGATCCAGTTCGTGCCCGACGGCAGGCTCGCGGCGGCCGGCGTGAACGACGCGCCGCCGGTGCCGTCGAAGTGGACGAGCGACGTCGCCTGCGTCGACCGGGTGACGAGGTCGGGCCGACCGTCTCCGTCGAAGTCGCCGGTCAGGATGTCGCTCGCGACGGACAGCCACACGCCGGCGCCCTGCGACTCCACCACGCGGTTGAACGAGCCGTTTCCGTTGGAGAGATAGAACGCGACGTCGATCGTCCCGGGCGTGACCACGACGATGTCGGACCGGCCGTCGCCGTTGAAGTCGGCGACGATCCGCGTCGCCAGCGGGTTGTTCACCTCGGCCGCGCTCGTCAGGTAATTGGAGATGCGGAACGAGCCGTCGCCGTTCGACAGGTACACGGGGGTCGAGTTCCAGCCCTGCTTCCACACCGCGATGTCGCTCCGGTGGTCGCCGTTGAAATCGCCGACGACGAGGTTCGCGGTGGAGTCGTTGATCCAGTACGTCGTCGTCACGAAGTTCGTGCAGTGGAAGCCGCCGCGCGCCGGCCAGGTGAAGCACACCGGCGTCGAGTTCCAGCCGTTGGCGGTGGTGAGGATGTCGGAGCGCCCGTCGCCGTCGAAGTCGCCGACCAGGTGGCGCATCCACGACCCGTTCGTGAAGTTCTCCGCCTGATAGGGATTGTGCCAATCGAACGTGCCGTTCCCCTGTGAGAAGTACACCGGGATCGAGTTCCACCCGTCGCGCCACATCGCGACGTCCTTCCGCCCGTCGCCATCGAAGTCGCCGACGAGCTTCCCGGCGCGCGCGTCGTTCCAGATGTTCCCGCCCGATGGATCGGCGTTGTTCGTCACCGCGAACGAGCCGTCGCCGTTCGACGCGTAGAGCGGCATCGATGCCCAACCGCTCTTCCACAAGAGGATATCGGTCTTCCCGACGCCGCTGAAGTCGCCCGCCAGGTAACCGCGTCCTCGCAGTCGTCATCCCCGATGCGCAGCCGTCCTCCCGCGCCGCGGCCGCGGCTCCCATCGCTCCGCCGCCTCGATCGTCGACCGACTCGACGCGCAAGATAGCCGGTTCCATCCTCGCCGGCGCGGGCGCCGCGGCGCTCGGCGTGAACCTCTTCGCCTATCTCAGCGGCGACGCCGACTACCGCGCCGAGCGCGACGGATGCGGGCGCACCGCGAGCTGCTCGCCGTCGGACGTGTCATGGACGAAGACGCGCCTCTACGTCATCGCGCCGATCGCCCTCGGCGTCGGCGTCGGATCGCTCGGCGCCGCGGCGTGGCTCCTCTTCGGCCCGCGCAGCGCGCCGCCGCCCGCCGCTGCCGCGCTCGATCTCCGCGTCGCGCCCGAAGGCGCGTCGGTGGGCTTCAGGGGTCGGTTCTAGTCCCCCGATGAACCTGCGACCTGCAAGAACGGAAGACGCGCCCTTCCTCGCCGCCGCCGAGCGCGCCATCGCCGTGGTGCCTGGGCAACTCGCTTCACGACCCGAGGAGATCGACGACGAGAGCTTCCGGCGCCTCATCCTCGCCTTCGCCGACGGATCCCGCGGCTGCTTCCTCGTCGCCGAGCACGAGGGCGAGGTCGTGGGGCACGGCTTTTTGGAGCCGCTGCCCCTCGCCGTCACCGCCCACGTCGTTCGCCTCACCCTCGCCGTTCACGAAGGGCATCAAGGCCGTGGCGTCGGACGCGCCATCATGAACGAGCTGCTCCGATGGGCCCGCGCACATCCCGTCGTCGACAAGGTCGAGCTTCAAGTCCGCGCCAGCAACGCCCACGCCATCGCGCTCTACGCCTCGCTGGGGTTCGTGGAGGAGGGGCGGAAGACGAAGCGGCTGAAAATCGCCCCTGGCGCCTACTTGGACGACGTGTACATGGCCCTCTGGGTCGGACCCTGACGGCCGCTTTCTTGTCGTTCGCCTCATATCGACACGACGCGTACATCTCGGAAGCCCGCCGCGAGCCGCTTGATATCGTCGAGATCGTGAGTCGCAATGACGGCAGACCCGAACTCGACCGCCGTCGCCACCACGAACGCGTCGACGGCGTGGGCGCTGGACAGCTTGGCGCGGGCGAGGAGCGCTCCAGCGCGCCGCGCGATGCTCGCCGTCAGCGGCGCGACGACGACCCCGTGGTCGTTCAAGACATGATCGATCGGCGCATCCCGAGCGCCGCCGCGGCACACCTCCGCGAGGACGGGGGCAGGAACGCGCACGAGCGCGCGCTCTTCGTGGGCCACCGCGAGAACCGCGCGCGCACGAAGCGCGAGAGCCGGACGCTCGCGGGCGCGAGCCAAGGCGTTGAGCGCCTCGGAGTCGAGGATCAGCGCCCTCGCCACGCTCGTCTTGCCCGCGTGAGCGCGGCGTCGGGGACCGGGCCGAGCTCGTGGTCGAGCTCTTCGAGGTAAGTGCCGAGCTGCTCGCGCTCGAGCTCGTGCTGCAGGGCCCGGGCGACGAAGCCCGACAGACCGCGCGGGCCGGCGCGGCGCCGCACGGAACGGGCGAGGTCGCTGGGGACGCTCACGGACAGCTTCTCCGCCGGCTTGGCCATCGCCATTTTCCTACTATAGTAGGAATCGTGGCACAACTCGTCTGGGGGTCGATGGGTCTCGACGTCTGAACGGCTGTCGATCGTCGCGCTCCGCCCGTTCGAGCTCCTCCCGCGACATCCGGTCGTCACCGTCTCGGTCGGGCCCCGCTGGGTGCGCCTGCGAGCGCGCAGGCAAGCTCCTCTACCCGTCCCGTTTCAAGACGCGCTCCAGTTTCGCGTTCAAGTCCTGCTCCCGGTCGAACCCCCGCTCGGCGATCCTCGCGAGGAGCGCCCGCACGGCCACGAGGTCGAGATCGGGGTTGACCGCGACGAGGTTGCCCGCGTCGATGAGGTCCTGGGGTCGTGCGTCGCTCATGGACAGCACCTTGAGCGCGAGCAGCTCCTCGGCGCGGGCCGTGGGGACGACGCCGACGCCGTCGATCTCCACCGGTTCGGCGCGAGCCACGATCTCGCGCTCCACCCCCGAGCTCGCGGCGAGGAGATCGACCACGGGTCCAGCCGGCGACCGAAGACGAATCGTCGACAGGCGCCCTCTCCGCTCGTCTTCGACGATCGCGCGGACCACGTAGCCGCGGTGCTGTAGCTCACGGATCAACGTCTCCGCCGCCGTGTCGTCTTCGACGTCCACGGCCACGTCGACGTCGCGTGTGAAGCGAACCTCGCCCCGTATCGAGACGGCAAGCCCGCCGACCAGCGCGAAGCGAACGCCGCACCGCGGAAGCGTTCGCGCGATATCGCGGAGGGCGTCCGTGACGGCGCCGCTATTCATCCCGTTCGAGCCACCTTTGGAGCTGCGCGTCGATCTCCGCCTCGGTGGCGTGCGGCGCGCGGGCACGGAGGGCTGCGCGCTTCAAGCGGATGCCTGTGTCGCTCGCATCGAGAGCCTGACGCGCGCGCTCGGCCGGCGACGCGGCACGCGCGAGCGCGATGTCGTCCTGGCGGAGCGGATCCATACGTGCAGTCTACTACGCGACGCGCGGACCGGCCGCCGCGGGTCGCGCCGGCGCGTCGTCATGGCCGGTCCGCCCGCTGCGCCCGGGCCGGCCACGCTCGTTGAATCGGCACGCGCGCTCTCACCTCGCGCGCGCTGCGCGGTGTTTGCGCCGAGCGGCGCGGCGCGCCTTCGCCGGAGGGGCGAACGCCGCTTCCACCTCGTCGTCGCTCGGTGGCGGGCCGGCCTTGTTCCAGAAGGCGAGCAGCGCGTCGCGCTCGCGAGGCGACGGCAGGTGCGCGGCCGGGAACGTCGCGATGATCTCCTCGGCGGCGCGGCGGCGTTGAAGCTCGGCGAGGACTCCGGAGAGGTGGCGCTCGAGGGCGGCGTTCACGAGCGACGACAGGCTGACGCCGGTCCGCTCCGCCGCCGCCTTGGCGAGGCGGAGCACGTGCTGGTCCATCGTGAGGCTCACCTTTGCCATCGCGGGCATGGCCGGGATGGTGGCATGGCGCGAGCGGAATCGCACCGCCCTGGTGAGCGGCGCCACCGCGCGTCGGTACGACGTCGAAGCTGCGTCGCCGCGGAGGGACCTGGTCGTGCGCGTAGCCGATCAGTTCGCCGGTTCCAGCCGCTGCAAGATGTGCCGCGTGTGCGAACGTCCGCGGCGCGTGAGCGTGACACCACCCTCACGTGCGCGCGCAACGTCGAAGCCACCGCCGCCCCGGATGCTCGAGCTCCTCGCCGGCTGCGAGCCCGGGAC
>Ga0070689_100000627_pt1 | contig 21389 bp, 16 predicted proteins | sample KBSS23HmetaG_FD_64669 | JGI IMG/M metagenome (GOLD analysis project Ga0070689, IMG submission 64669) | Switchgrass rhizosphere microbial communities from Kellogg Biological Station, Michigan, USA - KBS S2-3H metaG | ecosystem: Host-associated > Plants > Roots > Rhizosphere ...
CCGCCGCGTGGACGGGGTGTTGGCCCGACGTGAAGCGGCCGGCCGGACGCTGTTCAACGCTTCTCTCGCGCCGGGCGCTGCTCCTCGACGAAGTACAGCGGGCGCTGCTTGCTCTCCGCGTAATTGCGTCCCAGGTACTCGCCGATCACGCCCAGCGCCAGCAACTGCACGCCGCCGATGAAAAGGATCGCCACCATCAGCGACGGATAGCCCTGCACCGGGTCGCCAAACAACAGCGCCTTGCCGAACACCCACAGGCCGAACAGGAAGGACATCAGCGACGCCGCCATGCCCACCCAGGTCGCGAGGCGCAACGGCGCAGTGGAGAACGAGGTGAACCCCTCGATGGCCAGTTGCAGCAGGCGCCAGTAGTTCCACTTGGTGGTGCCGGCCTGGCGTGGCTCGCGCAGGTAATAGACGGCCGTTTGCCGATAGCCGATCCAGGTGAACAGGCCTTTCATGAAGCGCTGGCGTTCGCGCAGCTGGTGCAATGCGTCCAGTGCGCGGCGGGAGAGCAGGCGGAAGTCGCCGGTATCGCGGGGCACGTGGATATCGGAGACGCGGTCCATGCTGCGATAGAACAGGGCGGAGGTCAGACGCTTAAAGCCGGTTTCCCCCTGGCGTGCGCTGCGCGTGGCGTAGACCACGTCGAAACCTTCGCGCCAACGTTCCACCAGGGCCGGAATCAGTTCCGGCGGGTCCTGCAGGTCGGCATCGATCACGATGGCGGCATCGGCGTCCACCTGGTCCAGGCCGGCGGTCATCGCCGCCTCCTTGCCGAAGTTGCGCGAGAGCTTGATCGCGCCGGTGCGGCCGTCACGCGCCGCCAGCGCGCTGATCAGCTGCCAGGTGGAGTCCGTGCTGCCGTCGTCGACGTAGAGCACCTCGCAATCGAGCGCCAGTTCGTCCAGCACCCGGCTGAGCCGGGCGTGGAAGGCATCCAGCACGGCCGACTCGTTGTAAGCCGGTACGACGACGGTGAGACGTGGCATGGCGGCGCGAGGGTTCCCGGAAGGTGGGCAGATGCTAGTGCAGCGTCTCGCCCGTAGCGAGCGGCTGCGTCACGTCAGCGCCGTCGCGTATCGCGTGGCGCGGTCTGGCTTTGCAGGTAGCCCGGTCCGCCCAGATGCGCCATCTGCTGCTGGATCCAGTTTGCCCGGCTTTGCACGTAGGCCGTAGGGCGATCCGCATGCAGACGGCGAGGGCTCGGCAGCACCGCCGCCAGGCGCGCCGCCTGCGTCGCGCTGAGGCGCGCAGGCGGCACATGGAAGAACGCGTCGCTGGCAGCACCCACGCCGTAAATGCCGTCGCCCAGCTCGGCGCTGTTCATGTAAACCTCGAGGATGCGCTGCTTGGGCCAGCTCAGCTCGATTAGCACGGTGAAATACGCTTCCAGTCCTTTGCGGATGAAGCTGCGCCCGTTCCACAGGAACAGGTTCTTGGCCGTCTGCTGGCTGATGGTGCTGGCCCCGCGCAGGCGCCGGCCTTCGTCGGCGGCATCGACCGCATCCTGGATGGAATCGAAATCGAAGCCGTGGTGGTAGGGGAATTTCTGGTCCTCGCCGGCCACCATCGCCAGCGGCACATAGGGCGACACCTGGCTCCATGGCACCCAGCGGTGCTGCAGGTGAAAATCCTTCTCGCCATGGATGAGCGCGCCCAGCTGGCGCTCCATCATCACCGCCGAGGTCCATGGCGGCACGAAGCGCAGCACCAGCACCACCAGCCAGCTCAGTGCCAGCCAGGAGATCGCAAGCAGGACCAGGGTGCGGAGCAGACGGGCGGCGAACGGGCGTCGTGGAGTCATGGCGGCGCTTAGACGGAATTGGCGGCAGTATAGGAGGCGCCAGCCCCTTCCCCGATAGCCTGCTCCCGCGGTCGTTGTGCCCCGATGCAGGCGCCCCCATCTAGGGGGATTGTTCTTGAGAGGTCCATCCCGTGGAAACCGTGCTTGTCGAAGATGTCCTGCATCGCTTCATGCTCGAGCGCGCCGGCGTGCGCGGCGTGCTCGTTCGTCTTGGGCCGGCCTGGCGTGAAGTTGCCGGTCGTGCCCACTATCCCGCCGCGTTGCGTTCGGTGCTCGGCCAGACGCTGGTGGCCAGCGCCTTGCTGACCGGCAACATCAAGCTCGATGGTGCGCTCTCGGTGGAGCTGAAGAGCAGCGGTCCGCTGCGCCTATTGTTCGCCGAGTGCACCGATCGCGGTCGCCTGCGCGGCCTGGCGCGCTGGAACGATCCGTTGCCGGAAACATTGGATCTGGCGGCGATGCCCGAAGCCTACATGGCCATCACCATCGGCAACGCCGAGCGTGGCCAGCGCTACCAGGGCCTGGTCGACCTGCAGCATCCGGATCTGGCGTCGGCGCTGGAGAACTACTTCGGCCAATCCGAACAGTTGCCGGCACGCATCGTGCTGGCGGCCGATGGCGAGCATGCGGTGGGTCTGATGCTGCAGAAGCTGCCGGACGAGGGCGGTCACGACGCCGTGGAAGACGAAGACGCGTGGACGCGCATCCAGCATCTGACCGCCACGCTGGGTGCGCAGGAACTGCTGTCCACGCCGCCGGAGCAGCTGTTGTACCGCCTCTATCACGAGGAATCCGTGCGCCTGTTCGATCCACGCCCGCTGGCGTTCGGCTGCAGCTGCACGCGTGAGCGCGTGGAGGCTGTGTTGCGCTCGCTCGGTCGCGATGAAGTGGAAGCGGCGCTGGAAGCCCGCGAAGGCGAAATCGAGGTGATCTGCGAGTTCTGCGCGCAGCGTTACACCTTCGACCGGGTGGATGCGGAGCATCTGCTCAGCGTGACGCCGGCGGCGAATGCGCCGCACACGGCGCAATAAGCCTGCAAGACGTTGAATAAGGCCGGCCACCGAAAGGTGCCGGCCTTTCTCTTGCCCGTCATTCCGGCGCACCCCGCAAAAGGGGGCAAGGGCCGGAATCCAGTTGCGTCTGTGGCCGGTTGTCGCGTTATGACAGCCTGCGTTGGAGGCGCCGCAATAATCCATCGCATCGCTACTGGATTCCGGCCTGCGCCGGAATGACGAGCAGGTGGAATCGAGGCATTGGAACCAAAGGCGCGCCGCCCTACGGCAGCGCGAAATGATGCTCGCGCTGCAACCACACCTCGGCCATCTTCGGCGTGGCGAACAGGAAGCCCTGGCCGAAGCGGCAGCCGATGCGCAGCAGCGCCTCGCGCTGGTCCTCGTCCTCGATGCCTTCGGCGATCACCTGCATCTGCAGCGAATTGGCCAGTGCCTGGATGGCGCGCACCACCGCCGCGCCGTGGCCGCCTTCGCGCGGCAGTTCGACGATGAAGGAACGGTCGATCTTCAGCGTCTCGATCGGGTACTGATGCAGGTAGCTCAGCGACGAATAGCCCGTGCCGAAATCGTCCAGCGCGATGCTCACGCCGTGCTCGCGCAGGTTGTCCAGCATGCGCTTCACCTGGATGGCGTTTTCCAGCAGCGCACGTTCGGTCACCTCGATGCGCAGGCAACGCGGCGGCACATGATGCGATTCGATGAGATCGAGCAGGCGCTTGTCCAGGTCCAGCGAACGGAAGTGGCGGCCCGATACGTTGATGCTGACGAAGCCGTCGCTGCCGGCCAACGCCTCGGCCTGCGCGCAGACCTGTTCGAAGATCTGCCAGTCGATGCTTTCCGAGCAGCCGCTTTCCTCGGCCACGGCAAGAAAATCGCCCGGCGTCAGCAAGCCGCGATCCGGGTGACGCCAGCGCAGCAGAGCCTCGTAGCCGACGGTGCGGCCGGTCTGCAGCGCCACGATCGGCTGGTAGAACGGCACGAATTCGTTGCGGCTCAGCGCGCGCCGCAGATCGCCTTCCATCTCCAGCAGCGACAGGGCTTCGCGGCGCAGGCGATCGTCGAACACGGCGGCGCGGTGGCGGCCTTCGTCCTTGGCGCGATACATCGCCGCATCGGCGTCGCGCAGCAGTTCTTCCGGACGCTGGTAGTGCGGGCTGGGCAGCGCGATGCCAATCGAGGCCGAAGTAAAGATCTCCTTCGCACCGAGCCGGAACGGCGTCTGCAATTCGTCGATGATGCGCTCGGCAATCAGCATCGCCATCTTCGGATCGGTGATGCCTTCGGCCAGCACAGCGAATTCATCGCCGCCCAGGCGCGCCACCACGTCGCGCGTCTTCAGGCACGCGCGGATGCGGCCGCCGACCTGGAACAGCAGGTCGTCGCCGACCAGGTGGCCCACCGAGTCGTTGATCACCTTGAAGCGATCGAGATCGATGAACAGCACCGCGAACAATTCCTGCGTATCGCCGTGATAGCGCTGCAGTGCCTGTTCGAGGCGCTGCAGTAGCAGCGTGCGGTTGGGCAGGCCGGTCAGCGAGTCGTGCAGGGTTTCGTACTTGAGGCGGCGTTCCACGCGCTCGCGTTCGGCGATCTGTTCGCGCAGGTCGCGGTTGGCCAGGGCGAGGGCGCGGGTGCGTTCGGTGACGCGGCGCTCCAGGCTCGCATAGGCCTGCTTCAGCGACTCGGTGGTGTGCTTGCGTTGCAGGGCGTTGGCGACGTGGTAGCCGACGAAGGTGAGCAACTCCTGGTCGCGCACGTCGTAGGTGTGCTCGGGCGAGTAGCTCTGCACGGCCAGCACGCCCATGGCGCGATCGCCCCAGATCAGCGGCACGCCGAGCCAGCAGACAGACCGCGAGCCGCGATGGGTGATCTCGCCCATCTGCTGCAGGCGATCGAATTCGGTCGGATCGGCCAGCAGCGGTTTGGCGTGGCGCAGCACGAACTCGGTCACGCCGCGGCCGTGCGCACGCGGCAGGCGCACCGTGTCGAACTCGTCGACGGAGTAGGGGAAACTGAGCGTTTTCTGCTCTTCGTCCAGCAGTGCGATGTAGAAGTTGCGGGCGTACAGCAGGCCGCCGATCACGCGGTGCACGGCGGCATAGAAGTTGTCGATGCTTTCCGAGGCGTTCGCCAACTCCGCGATGCGGAACAGCGCCGCCTGCAGCCGCTCGCCGCGCTGGCGCTGCAACACCTGCTGGCGCAGCACGCGGTTGGCCTCGCGCAGCGCGGCGGTGCGGCTGGACACGCGGCGCTCGAGTTCCTCATGCGCCTCGCGTCGTTCCAGCGCCGTCTGCACGTGCTTGGCGACGTAGCTGAGCAGTTCGCGGTCGTGCTCGCTGTAATGCGTGTCTTCGCGGTAACTCTGCATCACGATGCCGCCGACCACGCGGCCGTCGCGCAGCAACGGCACGCCGAGCCAGTGCTCGCAGACCGGGCCCAGCAGCACGAAGCGGCCCTTGAACTGCTCGGTCAGCTCGGCCACCGAGCCCATGATCGCCTGGCCGCTCTGCAACAGGTTCCAGGTGAGGCTGTAGCGCATTTCCTGCAGCGGCACCGAGGCATCGGGCGAGGGCGGGTCCTTGTCCATGGTGTCGACGTAGTACGGGAAGCGCACCGTGTCGGTGGCCGCGTCGTACAACGCGATATAGAAATTCTCCGCATACATCAGGCTGCCGAGGATGGCGTGCAGCGAGTGCATCATCTCGGTCATGTTGTGCTCGGCGCCCGCCTGGTCGGCAATGGCGTAGAGCGCGCGCTGCAGGCGTTCGGCCAGCGCAAGACGGGAGATGGCTTCGTACAGGCGGGAGGTTTCCGCCAACTGGCGCAGGCGGCAGGCGAGCAGGCGTCCGATCCAGGAGAGGTTCTCTCTCATCGGATCCGAGATCGTGCCGGTAGGCAGGGCCAGCACGAGCGAGCGCAACCCCTGCGGATCTTCCGCCAGGTCGAGTTGGGTGATCTGCTCGTTGGGGGCTTCCGTGTCGCCCAGCAATCGCCAATGAAGGCTGCCCCCGATGCCCAGGTCGCGCAGCATCACCTCGCAGATTTCCGCCACGCTGGCAGCATCGCCCGCGCGGAAGAGCCGCTCCACCGCGGCGTGCATGGCCACGACAGCGCTGTCCGTGGACCAGGAGGGCATCGTGCTGGAAGGGACCGAGGTCATCAGTCGTAGGTCGAATCCGGGCATTGTCGACAGGAAGGGACTATATATCGCCTCCATTCAGCTTTGTCGCTGGGTGCATGAACCGGGGAACCTAATTGATCCCAGGATGTCAAAAATTTGTGATCCAGCAACGGCCGGACTTGGCTCACAAACTGGGAATCTGGGTGTTAGCAAAAAGTAAAATGTGGTATCGTCAGACCCGAGTTCGTCTCTGGGAGGGGGCGATCTAACCTTGTCCTACGGTATCGCGGGGGTTTTCGCGTTCATGCGTCGTCTGTTCTTGTCATTGCCACTGCTGCTCATGCCGTTCGTTGCGGCAGGACAGACTGCGGCCAATGATCCGTACAGTGCCGCAGGACGCCTGCTTTCGCAGACGCCGGAACAAGCCTCGCCAGCCGCCTCGAACGGCGTGCCGCTGTGGCGTGGTGCCGATGGCCGCTGGCTCGCCCTACAGTCCAACAGTGACACGCTGGCGGCTACGCAGGGCGATTCGCCGCTGCAGTTCCGAGCCGTCGACTCGGCGACGGTGCAGTCTTCCGACATCCGCTATGGCATTGCTCCCAACGTGCAGGCGCACGTGGGCGTGAGCGAGCGCAACTGGGCGAACAACCAGGCGCCTCGCGTCATCGGCAGCGAAGTGGGGGCCACCTATAGCGATGGCCGTTATGCGCTGGGCCTGAGCGTGGGTACCGACAATGTGCAGGGCGCCGCCACGTTGCCGCGCCTGTTGCCAGGTGCGTTGCCGGGCGTCAACGGTCTTTCCGCGTTCGACAGCAGCACGCAACTCAATGCGCGCGGCCGTTTTGCGCTGGATGGCAAAAGCGGCATCGATCTGGGCGCGAGCGTCGGCCGGGTTCGCCTGTTGCCGGGCAATGTGCTGGGCGTGAATGCGCTCGACCAGAAATCCGTCAGCTTCGGCGTCGACCGCGGCCCGTTGAGCGGCAGCATCGTGGGTCGCACCATGGCGCCGGAAGCGGGCGTTCCCGGTGGTGCCGGCTACAACCCGGATCGTCGCTGGAACAGCATCGACCTGGGCGTGACCTGGCGTCTGCCGTGGCAGGGCCAGTTGAGCGTCGGCGCGCAAAACCTGTGGTCGTCGGGCAATGGCGTGAATACGCCGGCCGGTCCGGAACCTGACCAGTCGCGCACGCCGTACGTGCAGTACCACCAGGATCTCTGAGTCGCGCCGTTTCTCTAGCGGCCGCACCAAAAGAAACGCCGGGCTTGGCCCGGCGTTTTCGTTTGGCGGCTCGCGGGGATTCAATCCTGGCGACGGATGCGCAGGTCGCCGCTGAAGGTTTCGACAGTCATCTTGGCGCTGCCGGCGCCGACCGTCGTTTCCAGTTCGCTGCCCGGGCCATGTTCCGGCTTCTTCACCGTGCCGAAGTCGCTGCGCAGGTCGCCGCTGAAGGTCGACGCCTTGATCATCGCCGACAGGTTGGCCGGCACCTGGATCTGCACGTCGCCGCTCATGCTGTCGACCGTGTAGGCGCCGTTGGGTGCGATACCGCCGCCCAACTGCACATCACCCGAGACGGTGCTGAGGCTGAGCTTGCGCCATGGGCCGCCATTCACGCGGATGCGACCGGAGACCGTCTGCAGGCTCGCTTCCGCGCCGACGTTCGGCGCGAGGATGTCGCCGCTCACCGTCTGCAGGTTCACCTTGTCCGCATTGCCGGCGAGCTCGATGCTGCCGCTGACGGCGTCGGCGTCGATGCTGGGCGAGCGGGCGTTGATGCGCGCCTTGCCGCTGACGGTGTTGACCTTGATGACGCCGCCGTCGATGCCGTCGATGTTCATCGGCGCGCTGACCACGTCGACATCCAGCGATGCGCCCCTGGGTACGCGCACGTCCAGCGTGGTGCCGCCCATCGACGTGTCGCTGCCGAAGTTGAACCAGCCGGACTTGGCCGCCGATTCCACCTTGATGCTCAGGTTGCTGTCGCTGCCCACGATGGCCAGCGGCTTGGCGCCGTCGCCGAGGCGGCCGGTGACCTGGACCTGGTTGCGATCCCAGGCGCTCACGGTGACGTCGCCCTTGACGTTGCTGATGCTCACATGCGCATTGGGCGTGGCGTCGTGGCTGAGGTTGATGGGCGTGTCGGCCAAGGCCTGGCCGATCGACAGGCTGAGCAGGAGAGGGATGACGCGTGCGGTTTTCATGGTGACGGCTCCGCTGGACTCAACCAGCCTGGTGTTCGATCTGTCGCAGCTGCGACTGTTGTTTCTGCGTGCGCATGAGCAGGCGTTGCAGCGCCGGCGAATCGGGTGCCTGTTCCATCGCCTGGCGCAGCTCCATGTTGGCGGCGTCCAGTTCCACGGCCGCGCCGGCAAGGCGCGGGTCGTTCGGGCGCCAGCGGCTGGCATCGACGGTGTTGGCGGTGGCATTGGCCAGCGTGCTGTCGCGCAGGTGCACCGCCAGGCTGCCGGCAAACAGCGACAGTCCCACGAAGCTGGCCGCGATGAGCCAGTTCTGCGGCTGCCGCCATGCGCGGCGGGTGGTGGGCGCGGTGACCTTGCCGGTGTCCAGCGCCGCATCGATGCCCGCCCACAGGTCGCGGTGTGGCGTTACCGGTTCGCGCAGGGCGCGGGTTTGACGCAGCCATTCGAATTCGTTCATGAGCGTTCTCCCAATACTTTCCGCAGCAGCCCGCGGGCGCGATGCAATTGCGCCTTGGACGAGCCCACCGCCATGCCGAGTTCGGCACCGATTTCCTCGTGTCGCCAACCTTCCACGTCGTGCAGCACCAGCACGGCGCGCGCACGTGGCGGCAGTTTGCCGATCGCACGTTCCAGTTCGTCGCGTTCGGCGGCGCAGAACGGCGTTTCACCGTGATCGGGGATGTGGTCCTCGTCCATCATGGTGACCGGATCCGAACCGCGCGACCTGATGTCCATCAACGCGACATTCACCGCCAGGCGATACAGCCAGGTACTAAACGCGCTGTCGCCGCGAAAGCCTGACAACTTCTGCCAGGCGCGGATGAAAGCTTCCTGGGTGAGGTCTTCCGCACGGGCGTGGTCGTAACCGGCCAGTCGCAGGACGGCGCCGTAGATGCGGTCCACATGCGCCCGGTAGAGCCGCTGGAAGGCCGCGCGATCGCCGGACGCCGCCGCTTGGACGTCGTCCATGTCATGAGGCTCCGCGGCGGGTGCTGGCGGCGGCATGGTGGTTCCGGTGGCGGGGCAGGCTGCGATCATCTTGCCAGCTTGGATGCACCCAGGCGTGGCAAGGTTTAGAAGAAGTTGAGACGCAGATGCCGAACGGCCCATGGCGGCCGTCCGAGAGCACCCGCCGGCCGCGTGGGACCGGCGGGCAGGGCGGGCGTCAGGAGGCGACGGCCGCGCGCGGAGTCACGGCCGCATCGTCCAGCGCCTTGGCGACGCGCTGCTGCTCGGCATGCAGTTCGGCGGGCATGCGCTGGCCGAAGCTTTCCAGGTACTCGCCAATGGCGGCCAGTTCGGCGGTCCAGCCGGCGTGGTCGACGTGGAACAGCGTGTCGACCGTGGCGCGGTCGAGCGCGAGGTCGTCGAGTTTGATCTCGCCTGCCTTCGGCAGCGTGCCGATCGGCGTGTGGTTGCCTGCAGCACGGCCTTCCACGCGATCGATCATCCACTGCAGCACGCGCAGGTTGTCGCCGAAGCCCGGCCACAGGAAGCGGCCGTCCTCGCCCTTGCGGAACCAGTTCACGTGGAAGATCTTCGGCAGCTTCGCGCCCGGCTGGTCGAACGACAGCCAGTGACGGAAATAGTCGCCGTAGTGATAGCCGGCAAACGGCTTCATGGCCATCGAGTCGCGACGCAGCACGCCCACGGCGCCGGTGGCGGCGGCCGTGGTTTCCGAACCCATGGCCGCGCCCACGAGTACGCCGTGCTTCCAGTCCTTCGCCTCGAACACCAGCGGGATCAGCGACGGACGACGGCCGCCGAACACGATCGCACTGATCGGCACGCCCTGCGCATCCTCGGCACGCGGCGACCATGTAGGACACTGCTTGGCGCTCACCGTGAAGCGCGAATTGGGGTGCGCGGCCGGACCGTTCGCCGGGTCGTACGGACGACCCTGCCAATCGGTGACGGGCGTGCCCGGCAGGCCCTCCCACCACGGCTGGTTGTCGGCGGTGACGGCGACGTTGGTGAAGATGGTGTCGCGCGCGATGGTCGACAGCGCATTCGGATTGGTGGCGTCGCTGGTGCCAGGGGCCACGCCGAAATAGCCGGCTTCCGGGTTGATCGCGTATAGACGTCCATCCGCGCCGGGGCGCATCCAGCAAATGTCGTCGCCGACGGTCCAGACCTTCCAGCCTTCCTGCCGGTAAGCCTCGGGCGGAATGAGCATGGCGAGGTTGGTCTTGCCGCAGGCGGAGGGAAACGCGGCGGCGATGTAATGCGTTTCGCCCTGCGGATTCTCGATGCCCACGATGAGCATGTGCTCGGCCAGCCAGCCCTCGGACTTCGCCTGGTAGCTGGCGATGCGCAGCGCGTGGCACTTCTTGCCCAGCAGCGCGTTGCCGCCGTAGCCGGAGCCGTACGACTTGATGGTCAGCTCCTCGGGGAAATGCATGATGAAGCGACGCTCGGGGTCGAGTTCGCCGGTGGAGTGCAGCCCCTTCACGAAGGTGCCCTCGCGCTCGATGCGCGCCAGCGCGGCAGCGCCCATGCGCGTCATGGTGCGCATGTTCGCCACCACGTACGGGCTGTCGGTGATTTCCACGCCGCAACGGGCGAGCGGGGAATCGATCGGGCCCATGCAATACGGGATGACATACAGGGTGCGGCCTTCCATGCAGCCGTCGAACAGCGCATCCATCTTCGCGTGCGCGTCGGCCGGCGCCATCCAATGGTTGTTGGGGCCGGCGGCTTCCTCGTCCCTGGTGCAGACGAAGGTGAGATGTTCGACGCGCGCCACGTCGGACGGGCTCGAGCGGTGCAGATAGCAGCCCGGATGGGTTTGCTGGTTCAGCTCGATCAGGTCGCCGGTCTGCAGCATCTGCTGCACCAGCTGCTGGTATTCGGAGTCCGAGCCGTCGCACCAATGGATGTTTGCGGGTCGGGTCAGTGCCGCGACCTCATCGACCCAGCGCTGCAGCGCTGCCAGCTTGCTCGACATCGTTTCCTCACCCTGGTCTTAAGCCAAAAAAGAGTAGAAACGCTAACTTACGTGTACTGGCATGGCAAGGTCCGACGCAGCAAAAGGCAACTGGGCGCACCCGGAATTCGCTGTCGGAGCCAATGGTTACAGATGCAACTGCATACCACTTTGCCAGCTGGACTGGCAGTGGATAGCTGCCAATAAAAACGCCGCACTGAGGCGGCGTTCGCGTCGACGATGTTGCCCGGCGGAAGGTCAGGCCGGCGTGAGCGTGCGGATCATGTGCTCGACGTAGGCATCGAACTCGTCGTGGCTGATGCGCGGCAGGCCCAGCGTGAAGTTCAGCTGCAGGAATCCCACGTAGGCGGCGTAGGTGAGGCGCGCACGGTTGAGTGCCTCGTCCGGCGACAGGCCGGCTTCGCTGTAGATGGTGGTGAGGAATTCCATCCGGCGCTGCGAGACGCGCGCCATCACTGGCACCACCTGCGGATGATCCAGCGCCTTCAGCAGCGCGGCATACACGCGGTGCGGGGCGATTTCATGCGCCACGCGGCGAAACAGTTCGGGCAGGCGCGCACGCGGATCGGGCATGGCCTCGATCTGGCTGATCACTTCTTTCTCGCCGTACTGCTCCCAGCGTTCCAGCGCGGCCTGCAGCAGCGCTTCGCGGGTCCGGAAATGCCAGTAGAAACTGCCTTTGGTGACGCCGAGCTGGCGGGCCAGCGCTTCGACGGCCAGGGCACCGACGCCCTGGTCGGCGATCAGCCGGAGGGCGGCGTCCTCCCAATCCTCGGCGGAGAGGCGGGTGCGTTCGGGTTTGGCGCTTGCATTCATACGAGTATGGTAGCCCCTGCCGACGGCTTTGCAATTGGCGTGGCGGCAAGTGGTTGAATCGGCGGCAACTCCGCTTGCCGCAGCGCATATTGACGCAGCCATTTGTTGCAATCCATACTCATGCGTATGGTATCGACACCCGCCACTGAGAAGTCCACCACCCAGGTCACGGCCGTTGATGGCCTGACGCTGGCCGTCGAAGTTCGCCGACCGTCCGGTCATCCGACGCTGCTGTTCGCGCATGGCTTTGGCCAGACACGCGGCGCCTGGCGAGGCAGCGCCGAGGCACTCGCCGAGGAAGGTTTCCGCTGCGTCACGTTCGACGCCCGCGGCCACGGCGAGAGCGGCCACGTGGCCGGCGGCGATTACCACATGGAGCAGTTCATCGGCGATCTGCGCCTGCTGGCGCACGCCGAACTGCGCAAGCCGATCCTGGTCGGCGCGTCGATGGGCGGCCTGCTGGGGCTGGTAATCGCCGGCGAGATCGATCCCGAGGCGTTCCATGCATTGGTGCTGGTGGATATCACGCCGCGCTGGGAGACCAAGGGGGTAGAGCGGATCCTCGCCTTCATGCAGGCGCATCCCGATGGCTTTGCGAGCTATGCGCAGGCCGCCGAGGAAATCGCCAAGTATTTGCCGCATCGCGCCGAGCGCAAATCGGCCGATCAGCTGCGCCCACTGATGCGCGAAGGCGCCGACGGCCGCCTGCGTTGGCACTGGGATCCGGCCCTGCTCGACGGACTGGTCAGCGAAAGCGAGCGTTACCAGCCGCGCCTGATGTCGGCGGCGGCGAAAGTGCGCGTGCCGGTACTGCTGTTGTCGGGCGGCCGCAGCGACGTGGTGTCGCGCGATACCGTCGACGAATTCCTGCAACTGGTGCCGCATGCCGAACACGTGGAATTGCCGCGCGCCACGCACATGGTAGCGGGCGACGCCAACGACGCATTCACCCGCGAGATCGCACGATTCGTGGGCCAGCTTGCTTCCACCGACCGCAGCGATGCGGTTACGGCCTGAGCCGATGAAATCCCTGTTCCACCAAGACGTCATTCGTAACGAGGTGTTTGGATGTCCGTGATACTGACCCTGCTGGCGGCGCTGATTGCGACCGGCGCCTGTGCCTACCACCGCAGCAGCCTGCGCACGTGGGCGATCGCCACGGTGATTACTACGGTCGTGGTCGGCCTTGTCGCCGGCGCGCCGTGGACGACCTTCCTGCTGGTGGTGATCGAACTGGCGATTGCCGTGCCGCTGCTGATGGACGGCTTCCGTCGCAAACAGATCAGCGCGCCGCTACTGAAGATGTTCGCCAAGGTGACGCCCAAGCTTTCCGAAACCGAACAGACGGCGCTCGAAGCGGGCACGGTCGGTTTCGAAGGCGAGCTGTTCTCCGGCAAGCCCGACTGGCATGAACTGCTCAAGCAGCCCAAGCCCGAATTGAGCGTGGAAGAGCAAGCCTATCTCGATGGTCCCGTGGAAGAACTCTGCGGCATGATCGACGACTGGCAAATCACCCACGAACTGGCCGACCTGCCGCCGGAGGTCTGGGCCTTCATTAAGAAGAACAAGTTCTTCGGCATGATCATTCCCAAGTCGTACGGCGGCCTGGGTTTCTCGGCGCTGGCGCATTCTGCGGTGCTGCAGAAGCTGGCCACCATGTCGGCCACGGTGGCCTCGACGGTGGCCGTGCCCAACTCGCTGGGTCCGGCCGAACTGCTGCTGCACTACGGCAGCGACGAACAGAAGAATCACTACCTGCCGCGTCTTGCGGTGGGCGAAGAGATTCCGTGCTTCGCGCTCACCGGCCCTTATGCCGGTTCCGATGCCACTTCCATCAGCGACTTCGGCATCGTCTGCAAGCAGGTGGTCGATGGCGTCGAAACGCTGGGCATGAAGCTCACCTTCGACAAGCGCTACATCACGCTGGCGCCGATCGCGACCGTGGTCGGTCTGGCCTTCCGTCTGTACGACCCGGAAAAACTGCTGGGCGACAAGGAAGACCTCGGCATCACGCTGGCGCTGCTGCCGCGTTCGACGCCGGGCCTGGAAATCGGCCGCCGTCATTTCCCGCTGAATATCCCGTTCCAGAACGGACCGCTGCATGGCAAGGATGTATTCGTGCCGCTGTCGGTATTGATCGGTGGTCCGCATATGGCCGGCCACGGCTGGCGCATGCTGGTGGAATGCCTGTCGGTGGGTCGCGCGATTTCGCTGCCGTCGAATGCGACGGGCGGCGTGCGCGCCGCGGTCGCCGCCACCGGCGCGTATGCGCGCATGCGCAAGCAGTTCGGTCTGTCCATCGCGCGCTTCGAAGGCGTGGAAGAAGCGCTCGCGCGCATTGGCGGTCTCACCTATGCGACCGCCGCGTTGTCGCGCGCCACCGCAGCCGCGGTGGATCGCGGCGAGAAGCCGGCGGTACCCTCGGCGATCGCCAAGTACCACGCCACCGAATGGGGCCGCATCATCGCCGGTGACGCGCTCGACGTGCACGGCGGCAAGGGCGTGCAGCTGGGTCCGAAGAACTACGCGGGCCGCGCGTGGCAGGGCGTGCCGATCGCCATCACGGTGGAAGGCGCGAACATCATGACGCGCAGCCTGATGATCTTCGGCCAGGGCGCCATCCGCTGCCATCCTTACGTGCTGAAGGAAATGCAGGCGCTGTCGATTCCCGACTACGGCGATCGCCTGAAGTCGTTCGACCGCGCGCTGTTCGGCCATATCGGTTTCGGCATCTCCAACGCGGTGCGCTCGTTCACGCTGGGCCTGACCGGTTCGCGCATCGGCGACACCGCGGGCGACGCCTATGTGCGTCGCTACTACCGCAAGCTCAACCGCTATTCGTCCGCGCTCGCGCTGTGTGCCGATACCTTCATGGGCGTGCTGGGCGGCAAGCTGAAGTTCAAGGAGAAGCTGTCGGCGCGTCTGGGCGACGTGTTGAGCTATCTCTACATCGCCAGCGCGATGCTCAAGCGTTACGAGGATACCGGCCGTCCGGAAGCGGATCGTCCGCTGCTGGCCTGGGCGTTCCACGAGTGCATGTGGCGCATCCAGACCTCGCTCGACGGCGCCATCCGCAACTTCCCGGTGAAGCCGATTTCGTGGCTGTTGCGCGTGCTGGTGTTCCCGTGGGGTCGCCGCGAAGTGCCGCCGTCCGATCGTTTGGGTCGTCGCGTCGCCGCCATCATCACGGCGCCGGGCGAAGCGCGCGATCGCCTCACCGAGTGGACCTACCTCACGCCCACCGCGAACAACACCATCGGCCGCATGAATGCCTTGCTGCCGGACGTGATCGCGGCCGAGCCGGTGGAACGCAAGTTCGGCAAGGCGCAGAAGTCGGGCCAGTTCAAATCGCACGACTACGTGGGCCAGCTGAGCGAAGCGCTGCAGGCCGGCGTGATCAACGCGGCCGAGTTCGAGTTGCTCAAGCGCGTGCGCGAGGGCGTGTTCGAATTCATCTCGGTGGACGACTTCGATCCCTCCGAACTCGGTGCCGCGGTGACGCGCGCGGACCGCAACAAGAAGCTGGCCGACGCGGCCTGACTTCACCGGCCGTCATTCCTGCTACGGCGGGAATGACGGCATGCCATCGACACACGAAAGGGCGGCGCAGCGGCGTGGCCCGTGCGGGAGATTCGCCATGAGCCAGGCATTGTCGCTGTACCGTCGGCTGGTTTCCCTGCCCGGTGGCCGCTGGCTGTACGGCCGCCTGATCTGTTTCAAGGCGCCTTACTTCGCCACCATCGCACCGCGGTTCCGTGCGTTGGAGCCGGGCTGCTGCGAAGTGGCCATCCGCGACCGCCGCCGCGTGCACAACCACATCGGCACGGTGCACGCCATCGCCCTGTGCAACGCCGCCGAACTCACCGCGGGCATGATGACCGACGTGACGATCCCGCCAGGCATGCGCTGGATTCCCAAGGGCATGACGGTGGAGTACCTGGCCAAGGCCACCGGCACGCTGGTGGCTGTCGCCAAGCCCGAATCGCCCGCGGTGGAAGCCGCCAGCGGGTATGCCTGGCCGGTGCGGGTGAACGTGCGCAACGAAGGGGGCGAGGATGTGTTCCGCGCGCGCATCGACATGTGGGTGTCGCCGCGCAAGGCGGCCTAGTTCAGGCCATCACGCAGCGGTTCTTGCCGCCGTCCTTGGCCTGGTAGAGCGCGCGGTCGGCGGCCTGCATGAGGTCTTCGTCGGATTGGCCGTCGCCGCTCCAGAGCGCCACGCCGATGCTCGCGCTGACCTTCGCCTCGAACGCGCCATGGCGTCCTTCGAGTGGATAGGGAGCGGCGAGTGCGGCGCCGATTTCCTCGCAGCGGCGCATCAGCAGTTCGATTTCCGATACGTCTTCCAGGACCAGGGCGAATTCATCGCCGCCCAGGCGCGCAACCGTGTCATTGCTGCGCACCTGGTCGCCCAGGCGTTCGGCAATTGCCTGCAGCAAGGCATCGCCTGCCGGATGGCCGTGATTGTCGTTGACGCCCTTGAAGCCATCGATGTCGAGCATGGCCAGCGCAAAGCCGGGGCCGTGGCGCGGCACGCGTTGCATCGCGGTGAGCAGGCGGTCGTGGAACAGCGTGCGGTTGGGCAGGCCGGTCAACATGTCGTGCGTGGCCTGATGGCGGATCTGCGCCTCGATGCGCCGGCGCTCGGTGATCTCCGAGTTGAGCTGGTCGTTGCGTTCTTCCAGCTCGGCCAGCGTCGACTTCAGTGCGGCGCGCGCGCGGTACAGCTCGAGGAACACGCGCACCTTCGACTGCAGGATCATGTCGTTGATCGGCTTGGCGATGTAGTCGACCGCGCCAAAGTGATAACCGCGCACGCGGTTGATGTCGTCGGCATAGGCGGCGGTGACGAAGATGATCGGCGTTTCGCGCAGCTTTTCGTCTTCGCCGATCAGGAAGGCCACTTCGAAGCCGTCCATCTCGGGCATGTTCACGTCGAGCAGGATCAGCGCGAACTCGTGGTCCAGGCACAGCGCCAAGGCGGCGTTGCCGCCGTCGGCTTCGTACAGTTCGGCGCCGCTGTCGGCCAGCAGGTGGCGCATGGCGACGAGGTTGGCGGGGGTGTCGTCGACGACGAGGATTTTCGGGGAGGACTTGTTCATGGCAGGCACAGGCGATTGAGCAGCGGCGCGATGGCCGCCAGGGGAAGGCAGTGGTCCGCGCCCGCGCGTTCGAGCGCGGCGGCGGGCATGGTCGAGACTTCGGCATCGCTGGGCTCCTGGACGACGGCAAGTCCCCCGCCTTGCCGTACCTGCAGGAGTCCGTCGGCGCCGTCGCTGTTGGCGCCGGTGAGCACGATGCCGATCAGGGTGTCGCGATAGGCCTCGGCGGCCGATTCGAACAGCACGTCGATGGAAGGCCGCGCGAAGCTCACGCGTTGATCCACCGACAAAGCAAAGCGCCGGCTGGTTTCCACCAGCAGGTGATAGCCGCTGGGCGCCACATGGATCACGCCGCCGCGCATCGGCGCACGTTCGCGCGCTTCTTCCACCGGCAGCGTGGCGTACTTGGCCAACAGCTCGCACAGCAGGTCGACCGTGGCCGAGCCGGTATGGCAGCACACGGCGATGGGCTGGGGCAGGGCGGGATCGAGGCCGGCGAACAACTGCTCCAGCGCCGTCAGCCCGCCGGCCGAACAACCGATCACGATGGCCTGTGGCGTCGCCATGTCATTCCTTGCCCGAGCGCGACCCCAGGCGATAGATGCGGCGAGCCGCATCCACCGGCGTGAAGTCGGCGGCCGAAGGGGCGAAGTCCAGGCTTTCACGCGTGCCCAGGCAGAGGAAGCCGCCGCGCACCAGGCTGTCGCGGAACAGCGCCAGCGTGCGGTCCTGCAGCGGGTCGGAAAAGTAGATCAGCACGTTGCGGCACAGCACCAGGTGCGCCTCGCAGAACACTTCGTCGGTGACCAGGTTGTGGTTGGCGAACGTCACGTTGCGACGCAGCCGCTGGTCCAGCTTGAGCAGTTCGTAGCGTGCGCTGTAGTAGTCGGCCAGGGTGTGGCTGCCGCCGGCAGCGAGGTAGTTGCGCGACCACAGTTGCGCTTCCTTCGCCGGGTAGATGCCTTCCTGGGCATGCTTGAGCGCGCTTTCGTTGAAATCGGTGGCGTAGATCTGCGTGCGTTCGTACAGGCCTGCTTCTTCCAGCAGGATGGCCAGCGAATAGACCTCTTGTCCGTGCGCGCAGCCGGCCTGCCAGATGTTGATCTGCGGATAGGAAGCGAGCACCGGAAACACCTGCTCGCGCAGCGTCTTGAACACGTCGGGGTCGCGGAACATTTCCGATACCGGCACCGACAGGCCTTCCAACACGACCGGCAGGAATCCGGCCTCGTGCAGCAGGCGGGTGGTGAGCGCGCTGACCGTATCGGCCTGTTGCGCATGCGCCAGTTGCAGCACGCGCCGCCGCAGCGAGGCGGGTGCGTACTGGGTGAAGTCGTAGCCGTGGCGCAGCTTGAGCGCCCGCACGAACAGCTCGATCTCGATGTCCTCGAGTGCCGTGTCGGCCAGCTTGCTCATCGATGCAGCCATACGTGCATCATGGACGACAGCTTGTCGATGTCGATGGGTTTGGACAGGTAGTCGTTGGCACCGGCTTCGAGACACTTCTCGCGATCGCCGCGCATGGCCTTGGCGGTGAGCGCGATGATCGGCAGCTTGGCCAGTCGCGGCTGCGCGCGGATTTCGCGGATCGTGTCGTAGCCGTCCATCACCGGCATCATCACGTCCATCAGCACCAGCTCGATGTCGTCGCTGTCGGCCAGCGCCTTGAGCGCCTTCTGGCCGTCCTGCGCCATCGACACCTGCATGCCCCAGCCGCGCAATACCTTGGACAGGGCGAACAGGTTGCGCATGTCGTCGTCCACCAGCAGCACCTTGCGCTGGACCAGTTCGCTGGCATCGGGCACGGAAGGCGATGGCGGCGCGGCCGTAGCGCCGATTGCGGCGTGACGCGCGCGACCGCCCTGGATGCTGTGCAGGAACAGGCTCACCTCGTCCAGCAGACGCTCCGGCGAACGCGCGCCCTTGATCACGATGCTGTCGGTGTACTGGCGCAGCTTGAGGCTTTCCTCGCGACTCAGCTCGCGGCCGGAATAGACCACCACCGGCGGAATGCTGCCGCTGGCGGAGAGCTGCTCGAGGAACTCGATGCCCGACATGCCCGGCAGGCCCAGGTCGAGCACGATGCAGTCGTAGCGAGTGTCGACCATGCGCTCCAGTGCTTCCTCGGCGCTGCCGGCTTCATCGATGGTGACGTCGTCGTTGCGCAACAGCGTGCGCATGGCGGCGCGCGAATCGCTGTCGTCGTCGACGATCAGCAGATGGCGCATGCGCCCTTCGGCAAAGTGCAGCAGGCGGTCGAACGCATCGCCGATCGCCTCGCGGCTGACCGGCTTGGTGAGAAAGCCTACGGCGCCGAGATCGCGGCCGCGATTGGCTTCGTCCACCGCCGAAATGAAGTGCACGGGGACGTGGCGGGTGGCGGCGTTGTCCTTCAACCGCTCGATCACCGTCCAGCCGTCCATGCCCGGCAGCATCACGTCGAGCAGGATGCCGGTGGGGCGATAGCGCGCCGCCAGCTGAAGTCCGGATTCGCCGTCCGCCGCGGCGAGCACGCGATAGCCCTTGCGGCGAACCATGTCGGCGAGGATGCGTGCGAACACCGGATCATCCTCGATGATGAGAATGGCCGTGTCGGTCGATTCGATGCTCTCGCGATCGTCCTCGATCGATTCGGGCAGCAGCGCCGAGGTCATGACGGGACGCGTCGACGCCGGCGTGGCAGGAGCGGCGGACGCGGGAGCGGCAACGCCCGATGGCCCCTGCAGCGGCAGCAGGATGGTGAAGGTGCTGCCGTGGCCCACATCGCTGTGCAGCAGGATGTCGCCATCGAGCAACTCGGCGATCCGCTTGGAAATGGTCAGGCCCAGGCCGGTGCCGCCGTACTGGCGGCTGGTGCTGGCATCGACCTGCTCGAAGGCCTGGAAAATCTTCTGCGCTTTCTCCGGCGGAATGCCGATGCCGGTATCGGTGACGGCAATGGCGATCACATCCTTGCCCTGCAGCGATGGCGGCAGCGTAAGGGCGTCTGAAGGGCGCCCGATATGCACCGTCACCGAACCCTGGCGGGTGAACTTGAACGCATTGCCGATCAGGTTGTTGGCCACCTGTTCGAGCTTGGGCGCGTCGGTGCGCAGCGTCGCCGGCAGGCCCGGGTCGATCTTCACGACGAAGTCGAGCTGCTTGTCGTGGGCGACGTGGTTGAAGGTGCGCTTGAGCGCGCGTTCGAGATCCGCCAGTGGGAAATCGTCCAGCACCACGTCCATCTTGCCGGCCTCGACCTTGGACAGGTCGAGGATGTCGTTGATCAGGCGCAGCAGGTTGCTGCCCGAATCGTGGATGATGCGCGCCGATTCCACTTGTTCGCCGTCGAGGTTGCCTTCGCGGTTGTCGGCGAGGCTGCGCGAGAGGATCAGCAGGCTGTTGAGCGGCGTGCGCAGCTCGTGCGACATGTTGGCGAGGAACTCGGACTTGTACTGGCTCGCCCGCGCCAGTTCTTCAGCCTTTTCCTGCGTTTCGCGCTGCAGTGTTTCCAGCACGAGCTTCTGCTGGTTGAGCGTGTCGGTCTTCTGGCGAAGCTCCTCGTTGGAGGCCTGCAGCTCTTCGGTCTGCACGCGCAGCTCTTCTTCCGAGGCGAGCAGGCGCTGCGATTGCTCCTGCAGTTCTTGCGTCTTGGCGTTGAGTTCTTCGTTGGTGACCTGCAGGTCCTGTTGCTGGCGCCGCAGGATCTCCTCGGAGGCACGCAATTCGTCGGCCTGTTCGCTGGTGCGCTTGAGCAAGTCCTGGGTGCGGAGGGCGCGCCCCAGGTTCTCCAGCGACAGCGAGGCAATCGGCAGCAGCTCGGCCAGCAGGCGCTGCTGCGGATCGGTGAAGTGCTGGAAGCTGGCCAGTTCCAGCACGCCGAGCAGCTTGTCGCGCAATACCAGCGGCAACACGGTGATCGCGCGCGGCGATGCTTCGCCGCTGCCGGAGTGGATGCGCACGTAGTCGTCGGGCACGTCCTGCAGGGTGATGGTCTTGCGTTCCAGCGCGCTCTGACCGACCAGGCCTTCGCCCAGTGCGTATTCGGTGCTGAGGTGGCGACGCTGCTGGTAGCCGTAGCTGCCCTGCAGGCGCAGCCGGCGGTCCTGCTCGTCGAAGCGGTAGAACACACCGACGCCGCAGTCGAGCAGAGGCGCCAGCGTGCAGGTGAGCTGCTCGGCGAACGCGCGCTCGGTTTCCATTTTCTGCAGGTCGCTGGCGATCTGCGAAACCTGGGTCTTCACCCAGGTCTGCGCCGCCGTCTCGATCGACATTTCCTTGAACACCTGCAGTGCGCGGGCGATCTCGCCGATTTCGTCGCGACGCTCCAACTGGCGGATTTCCACGCTGTGATCGTGTCCGGCCAGCCGCGTCATCAGGTCGGTCATGCGGCGGATCGGCC
>Ga0070689_100000630_pt1 | contig 21336 bp, 17 predicted proteins | sample KBSS23HmetaG_FD_64669 | JGI IMG/M metagenome (GOLD analysis project Ga0070689, IMG submission 64669) | Switchgrass rhizosphere microbial communities from Kellogg Biological Station, Michigan, USA - KBS S2-3H metaG | ecosystem: Host-associated > Plants > Roots > Rhizosphere ...
CGCTCATCGACGAGGCGCGCAGCGTCGAAGCCACCGCCGCCCGGATGCTCGAACTCCTCGCCGGCAGTGAGCCCGGCGTCGACGTCGCCGCGCAGAACGACGCCCCGGACCGGTCGTGACGATTCCATTGACCTGCTTGCTGCTTTCGCCTCCCGACGTGGCGGCGGCTGGTGCACGAGGCCCCTGAGGCGTGGGGGCGCGCGTGACGATAGAGGGGGGCTGCGAGTTCAGGCTCGCGGCCGCCTCCGTCGTCATGCGAGCGCCCCGAGATCAAGCTGGATGACATTGGGTACGCGGCGCGGTGACCACCATGAGAGCGTAGGCCGAGCGCAGGGCGCGACCGAAGGTAGTCCGGAGGGCCTCGATGGCGACGTCGAGGCCGATTTTGTGCCGGTACTTGCAGCAGCGGGACGGCACCGGATCGTCCTCGCTCACCCGACCACGTTCGGTGCGCCAGCGTCGCCGCCGTGTATGCTTCGTCGAGGATGCGATCCGCCGCGTGCGGCGTCGGCCCCGACTCCATCGCATCGCCCGCACGTCACGAGGCGGCGCCTCGATCCGAAGGCGAGCACTACGCCTGGCGCTTCGCCGCGTAAAGCAGCGTCGAGCTCGAGGTCTGCCGCGAGGATGGGTTGGGCGGGGGCAAGGCTTCAACTCTTTGCGAGGCGCTTTAGGAAATCGTCGACGACTTCGTCAGGGCGCGAATAGCAGCGATCGGCTGCGTAGAATTGGATACACTTCACGCCGTAGTCGTCGAAGAGCCGGGCTCGGTCGTGGTCCCTCATCGCCGTCTGGGCAGGGTGCGCGTCATCGCCACCGGGTTCGAGGATACCCCACTTCCCGTTTTGGCAGATGAGGAAATCGGGTTCGCGAAGCGTAACCTGGTTCTGGCCATCGAACTTGCCGCCCAGTACCGCCGTGGCGTTGACGAAGAAAAAGGCATTGCGACGCTTGAGGGCTTCGTAGATCTTGATCTCCGTGCGCGAGCGGAAGTGAAGGCGATCGTGCCGGATGATCTTCTCGGGTTTCCACGTCGGCCCGGGCATCGGCTCGTTCTCGTCGGGTGGAGCTTCGAGTTGCGCAACGACTTCAACGGCGGTCAGGTACGCACCGCCGTTCGCCTGAAGAAGGGGTCGGGCCGCGAGGCAGAGTTGGTGCTTCGCTGTGGTGTCGTACAGATTCAGGCGGGCGAGGGGTGCACGCAGCTGTAGATGAAGCTCGTTTCTTCGCTGAACCCAGCTGCCGTCGACACCGAGCAGGAAGGGGACGAGTGCCGCCTTGCCATCGCCGTCGAGAACCCCACGGAGCGTGTGCAGGAATGCTCGCATGTTCGGCATCGAAGGCTCAGCGTCTTCGTCGCCGTCCAACCCCTCCAAAAAATTTTCGCGCGTCCTTGAGGCCAGTCGAGACTAGTGCGTCGCGGTCCTTGTACTTGTCCTCCTTCGATAGGTAGTCGATCCACACGGCCTGCAAATTGCTGCACTCGCGCAAAAACTTCGGGAGCTTCGGGCGGAGCTCGGTATTGCCAATGAGCTCACTACGAAGCTGCTGATATCGCGCGGTGTCGCCGGGAGGGGTTCTCGCCCGCGCGTGGAGCAAGGCTTCAAGCTCGTCGAGCGCGCTTAACCACTTCGCGTTGTCGTTCATGGTGTCCACCTCGGCCTCGCTCGAGGGTGCTGCGGTTCGTGCGGCCCGGTCGTCATAATGCCCGAAGAGCTCGTCGCACGCCGTGCATTTTTCAGGCGGAGTCTCTGCCATGAGTGGGCCCCGCGCGCCGACAACGACCAACGCGGCGAGCATCCGGACAGGCCGGCTCCGACGTTGGCGGCGATCGCGCTGCCCTCGCGGTCGCGCTCCTGAGCTGCGCCGCCTCGTGCGCCCGGCCGTTGCGACGCCAGCTCCCGATCCTGGCGTTCCAGGTTCCGCGGGGCCCGAGGTGCAGCACTGCTACGGACGGCCAGCACCGCGTTTGACGATCCTTGAGGGGACGGCACCCACGAAGAATGCACGCGCCGCGCGCCGGAAGGGTCGTCGTCGGACGGCACGTCGAGGGCGCGGCGGTAACCGCTAACGTAGTGGCGCGCCGCGTGGGGAGGAAGGTGGCCGCGCGTCAGCCTCACGGCCGACTGACCCGGCGTTGCAAAATCCGACAACGGTTGTCGCGACAATCGACATCGCGTCAGCGCCGCGTGAAGTCGGATCGTTCCGGTCTGCACCCCGCGAAACCCGGCAAATACTTCTCGTAGCGCGCTGACGTCGCTCCGAGTGGAGTCGGCGCGCTCCCTGGCACTCGCCTTGCTCATGGCATCGGCGTCGCCCCCGCCCCCCCCCTCGCACGCCCAGACTGCCGCGGTCCTTGGCGAAGGCCCCGTATGAAGCATTGTATGTCGCTCATCGCCATATGCGCGTTTGCGTATCCGACGCTCGCGTGTAGCTCCACCGTCGATAGGCCGATAGATGCGGCCGTGCGCGACGCTGGCCCGCTCGTGGACCTCGACGGGGCGCCGCCCATCCAGCCCGATGGCGCGCATGCCGCGGACTTTTCGTGCCGCTGGTCGGTCGCCAATCCACCGATCGAAGGCTGGACTCATGTGCCCGAAGGAACCGCCGTCTCGTACGCATCCAATCCACCCTCGAGCGGCCCGCACTATCCCGTGTGGGCAGCGTATGGCGTGCATTCCGCGCCGGTGTCTCGCGGGCACTACGTCCACAACCTCGAGCACGGCGCGATCGTTTTTCTCTATAGGTGCTCCGCCGCGGATGATTGCGGAGCCGTGGCTCGGACACTCGAGAGCATCGCCGCGTCTCTCCCGCCGGACCGCGAATGCGGGCTTGATCCCGCCGTGAGGCACCGCGTCGTCATCACCCCCGATCCTCTCATCGACGTCCCCATCGCGGCCGCTGCCTGGGGATGGACCTACACGGCCGACTGCCTCGACGCCCCGAGTTTGGGCGACTTCGCTCGTGCGCACTACGGTCAGGGCCGCGAGTCGACATGCGAGGACGGCGCGCAGCTCTGACCAACGAGAGCGCGAGGACTGCGGGCTACGAATTCGCCTTTCGAAACATCGATGTTTTCGAAAGCACAGTGCTTCTACAAGAAAGGAATCCATCATGCGTCGGTTTCTTGCCGTCACGACGGCTCTCATCTCGTCCGCGTCCCTCCTCGGATGTTCGTCGTCGCCGACGGTACCGGCTGAGCAGAGCGCGCAGCACGCGGAAAAACTCGTCTCGTACTGGCGAGAAATGTCGATCAATTTCTGTGACTGGGATCATCGCCCGGATAATTCGGTGTGTCACACGGACCCAGAGTTTCCGGTCGACCCGAACGAGCGGTTGTGCTCCTTCGATGCGAATGGGCGCCCCGCCTTCGATGACGAGCCACCGCCCCGAGGGGGCATCGATCTCGGAATCGGGCTGGGGTTCGCGATCGACCCGAGCTCGAGCTGCTCCAACACGACGCAGACCTACCCGGACGGGTCCCGGATCTACGGTGGTAGCGCGCTATGCGCGATCCTCCGCGATCACGCTACGTACGAAGCGCTCGGGCCAGTGCTCTTCACCAAGTCAGCCGACCAGCTCGTGGCGCGGATGGACGGCTTCTACGATAACGTACTCACGGACGACATCCACGTAAGCGCGTCTTTCGGCTTCCGCGATTCGCCCCCGCCCGCAGCCGGCGACATGGTCGTCATCGACATACAGACCCTGAATGCTGCCAGCCAATGGGTGACTCGGTCGAGCTATGCTAGCACGCCCGGGCAGACCGGCGTGCAGGATGCCACGGTCCGCCTCGATCCGAATACCGCGTTTCGGATCGAAATCCACACTGGAAACTACCAGGGGAGTCGCACCGTGTGGCTCGACGATCTGCACGTGCTCGTTCCGGTATGCATACCGGACCAGGCCAACCCGGGCCACTGCCTCTGACCGATCATGGATGTCGCAGTCGTTCCCGTCGATCGCACGCGCGAGCCCGAACTCCATGCGATCAACCGCGCTAGCCCGATCTTGGCAGGCGCCACGTTCTTCATCGACCGCGAGCCGGACTTCTTCGCCTGGCCGCAGGCGACGTTCGCACAATATCAATATTTCGGCATCTTCGCTGCCGGGCAGCTCGTCGGATACCTGGTCGCAGGCGCGCAAGGCGGGTGGACCGGCGACGATTACCGCGACTTCTGCTACGTCGGCGACGCGCGTGTCCTGCCTGCCGCCCGCGGCGCTGGGCTCACGGCGATCGCGGCAGAGCGCGTACACGCCGCCCTGCCGGTCGAGGTCGACATCGGCTTTTGCTTCGTGAAGAAGCGCAACGTCCACGGTCGATCCGCGGTGCGATCCATGGGGAACACGAACGTGCTCGCTGCGCCCGCCTGCGCGTACTCCGTGTACGACGTCGTGTCCGCGAAGAAGTGCGGGGCCGGTGCCCGCGTCGCCCTTCCGGAAGACGGGCCCGGAATCGCAGCGCTCCTCGCTCGCGCGTACGCAGGGCGCCTGTTTGCTCCGCGCGTCGACCCTGGGCGCAGCGACCTGGGCGTCGGCCTTCGGTGGGGCCGCGACCCCGTGTGGGTGATCGAACAGCGGGGGCGCATCGCCGGTGTCCTGGCCGTGCGCGACGCGTCGGATGCGCGCACCACGCGCGTCCTGTCCACCGGGCTTCGCGCGCGCATCGCCGCCACGGCCTGTCGCCTGCTGGGGGCCCGCACCACCCCGCCGCACGGACCACCAGACGGCGGTGCGCTCCGCGTGCTCACCGCGACGCACCTCGCCGCGTGGGACGACGATCCGGCGATTGCTCGGTCGCTCATCATGACCGCGCGCGCCTACGCAGGCTCCAACGGTTATCACGGCGTGCGCATCGGGTTCCCTGAGCACGATCCGTTGCGCCCGGCCGTTCGCCGAATGACCTCGCGCAGACACGACGGGCGGCTCCATTTCTTCGCGCGCACGCGGACGCGGCTCGACGCTGCGCTGACGTGCGCCCGCCGGCCATACGTCAATCTTCTCTTCGTATAACGCTCTTCGCCTTGCGCCACGGCCACAGCCGCGGGCGCGTACATCACGCAACCCAGAGGACCGGCACGTACGCCGGAAAGGATGCTTCATGCTTCGATCTCTACGTCTTTCGCTCATATCCGGGACCGCGTCTGCCTTCGCGGTCGCTGCGCTGGCAGCATGTGGTGCACACGATTCCTCCGGCCGAGAGAGCGCCCCTGCCTCGGTCGCGCAGGCGTACGATACGCAAGCCGACCTCATCTCGCCGGCCACGTGCACGCTGCTGAACTCGCGCCTCTCGTCGTGCGTCATCGGCACCCGCCTTCTCGACGGGCAAGACATCACGACGGCCGTCCCACTCCGTACTACTTTCACCGTGCACAAGAGCGGGAATTGCTCCACGCAATATGCGCTCGAGGTCACATTCACGGCAGCAGGCGCCGCCGACGTCCGGCTCCCCTTCCTCTCCACCACGAGTGCGGCGATTCGCCGGACGGACGGACAACCCATCTCGGAGGTCACGATGACGGACTCATCGCCGTGGACGCACTTCGCGTCCCTCGACCAGACATGCCGCGTGAGCCTGACGATCGCGTCGAACGAGCCCGATGTGAACTCGACAGCCGACGCCCAGGCGATCATCACCGCGCTCTCGCAGGACCTCGCCGCCAAGACGGTGATCCGCGACCGCTACTCGGATCTGCTCAATTATCAGAAAGCGTACGATTTCTTGAGCAGCGTCATCACGTACTTCCACACGGAGCTGACGAGCGACGCGATGCAACAATTGCGCACCGACAGCGAGACGGCGCGGCCGACCGTCATGAAGATGATCTTGGCCTCAGCGTGTGGCGGCACGCTCACCGACGACGAGTTCGGCGCCATCGTCAGCCTGTACGAAAGTCTGGCGGTCCTTGGGTCGCCGTCCTCGTGGACGAACCCCGACGGCGGGACGAAGACGATCGCCGACTTCGTTGGCGCCGACGCCGCGAAGATCCTCGACACGGTCACGAAGCTCTCGCAGCAGCAGGCGTCGGACGGCGGCTCCAACTACGCAGCAGCGTACCAGGCCGCGGCGAACGACGTCGTTCAGGCGCAGGCGAAGCTCGATCTCGCAAAGGCGCAGCTCGCGTCGTGGCTGGGCTCATGAACACGAAACGAGGAAGTGGCGCAATGAGTCGACTTTTCCTGCGGGCTACGGCGTCCGTGTTGGCCATCGGAATGGCGGGGTGCAGCGCAAGAGAACCAAAGGCCACCGAGACGGTCGTCGAGTCGGCAGCATCGCTCACGACGGCGAATCAGATTTGCGCCGACTGGTCTCCGTACAATCCGTCGGAAAATTGGCACTGCGAAAATACGCAGGACGTCGGTCACGTGTATCAGGCGGCGCGGCAGCTCGCCGGCGCGCAGGTGAACACGATCACCCTGTGGGTCCTTTGGCCGATCGACGAGGGGCAGGAGGCCGATTCGGCCAAGATCAACGGTTGGTTCGACCAGGCCTCGCGCGTCCTCGGATGGCTGAAGGCCCAGCCCGACCTGGATCTCTTCGACCGATCCGTCCGCTCGCTCACCAACGGACGGAACCGCCTCGTGGCCAGCCAGCAGCGTCTCATCAACCAGAAAAAGGGCGCCATCGCGGGCGACATCCAGGCGGTGAAAAACAAGGTCGCCGCGCAAGCGAACGACCCGGAGAAGGCCGCGCTCGCGAACACCCTCGCCGGCACGAAGATCGAGCTCGCGGAGATGCATGACGGGCTCGACCGCGCGAACGCCGATCTCGTCGCGCTTCGTCACGACTACCAGGTGCTTCTCGCCGACTTCAAGACATTCAAGGATACGGAGCCAGCGGTCATGGACCGCCTCGCGGGCTTCGCGCACGACGCGTCGGTCGCCGAAGGTGCCGCTCTCGCCCAAGTGCAGGTGGCGATGACCGACTATCAGCAGCAGCAAACCACCGCGCCGGGGGACTTCCTCGTCCGAGCGACGCAGATGCGCGCGCAGCTCGTGGCGATCCAGGAGCAGTACGAAGGTGCGCAGGAGCCTCACCGGAACTTCATGGCCGAGCGAGGGCTCTCCAGCACGAACCTGGTCGATACGCCGCTTCGCGTCCTCGGAAACATGATGGGATATTGCCAGCTCCGGCAGGCGTCGACCGACGCCGCGTTTCACAAGTTGCTCGACGGCGTGCGCGCTCGATCGGAGGCGCTTCTCGAGCTTCAGGTCGACAAGGACACCCACGATACGCTGACGAACGCGCGTTTCCTGACCGCGTCCACCGCGTTCCTCGATCAGTCGAACGCACGAATCGCCCAACTCTGGGCCGCGCCGCCGACGAGCCCGACGCTCAAGTACCCGTTCTATTCGACCCAATACGACGCGTTCACGGCGTTCCAGCAGCTCGAGGCGATGTGCTCGCAGGCGCAGCTCGCCGCCTCACCGTGGATGACTGCGGGGTGCAACGTGATGCAACCAAGCTTCGACCGCGCGCGCTCGTGGGTGCACGACACCCTCCCGGGCGCTCTCACACTGCGGCTGGTGCTACTGCGCCGAAAGGGCGCCGACGAAGGCCTGTGCAAGCAGGTCGAAGCGCAGCTCGCCGCGGGCAATCTCAAAGCGGCCACCGTCGCGTACGACGCGGCCCTCCACCTGCTCGATCCGGAGGTCTCGCCATGACCGGCGTTTCGATGCGGTACATCCGCGCGCTGCTTGCACTCACCACGGCGTTCGTCCTCACGATGTTCGGTGGAGACGCTCGCGCTGGCAATCCAATTACCTTCCAGTGGGAGACTCGCGCAGTCGTCGAGGACGCGGGCGACTGGAATGCCTTCCAGCTCGAACCGGAAGGATACGGGCACTTCGTCGTCAACGGGACCGCGCTCCCCACACGTACCGTGCCGGGTCAGTACCGGCCCGTGCCATACAAGGTGGCCGGCACGAACAATTACTTCGTAAACGCAGAGCACAATCTCTTCCAGGCGGCCCTGAACGCGCCGCGCGGGATCATGCGCGTCGGCTCCAATACGGTGCAATTCAGGTTCGGCAACGTCCTCTCGCACGCCACGGGGCGCCACAGCATCACCGCCCACGGCGCGCCGATCAGAAACCCGACGCTCTTCCGATTGGCGACCGCGCCGAACATTATTGATCATTGGCTGACCCCCGACAATGACGCGTTCGACGCCAATGACGTCGTCGACAGCGGCGAGATCGACGAAGCAGCCCTCGTTTACAGCACGGAAATGACGCTCGACCAACTCGACCCCGAGCTGGTTGCGGACCTCAAGGCGTTCGAGGCGTCACTCCAGCAAACCAAGGCCGCGCTGATCCAGAACGCCGCGGCCGTTGTAGGCCTCGCCCATCAATTGGACGACCTCGCGCGCCTCGAGACGGAGCTCGCCGATCTCCTGACGCGCGACCTCGGCGAGGACCTGGCAGCCGCGCTCGACGCGCTACTCGCACGGTACACCGAGGTGCCGGCTGCGACGCGCGCCGCGCTCGTGAAGGTCATCACGGATCTCGAGCGAAGCATCGCCGATATTCAGGCGGAGCTCGGCCAGATCACGGCGGACTTCTCGGGTCAGGTGAACGACGTCGTTGGCATGGCAGACGGCCTCACCGCGACGCCAGATTGGGATCCCGGCGCCGTCGCGAGCTATCTCCCCGCGATCGACCCGAGCACCATCCCCGCTATCGCCATCCCGGATGCGAGCGGCGGACCGTTCGACGCCGCGCACGACCCGTACAAGGCATACGCCGATCAGGTCATCGCCAAGCTCGGTCAGTACGTGAGCGGGAACGACGTCGTCGCGCGGCACGAGTTCTCGAGCGTCGTACACGGGTGGCGGGACAATCAAAAGGCACTCGAGGACGCGCTGCGAGTGCGGGGGTATCCGCTGCAGGAGACGAACGCGTTCAACGCGGCGCGGAATACCGTCCTCGACTACCTGCGCCGCTTCATCGACGGCCAAGACTGGTTCATCGACAATCCGGTTCCCGCGGATGTGCGATCGGCGATCGACTCGATTGTCGCCCAGCATCTCGTCGATCTCGTCCGGCCGCTCAAAGACGCGATGAACCAGTGGCGCGGTAGCGGTCTCAGCCCCGATCAGGAGCTCGCTGTCGAGACCGTTTCGGGCGTTCTCGCCGCTGGTGAGGAGCTCGATGACGATCCGAGCGCGATCGCTCGCATTCGCAATACGATCCAAGGGGCCATCGCCGGCATCTCGGGCGGGCTCCGTCTCGGCATCGGCTTCCTCCCGATCGCCGGCGACATGCTGGACATGTGCGAGGCGATCACCGGTTACGAGTTCTGCACGTCGACCGGCGCGCCGCTGTCCGTCAGCGACCGTGTCCTCTCTGGTCTCTCCGTCATCGCCGGCAACGGCAAGGTGTGGCGGGCCGCTGCCCACGGCACGCGCCTCGCGGCCCGGGCGGTCGTACTCGCCCGCATCGGTCGAATCGCCGACAACCTCAGCGATCTCTCGCCGGCTGCACGCAAAGCCCTCCTCGCGCGGATCGGCCACATCGTCGAGCACCTCGACGACCTGTCCGGAACCGAGATTCTCCGACTGACGAACCTGTTCGGCGATCTGCCGATGATGCAGCTCGCGCCAAAGCTGAAGAGCAACGGCCTGGCTCAACTCGAAAGGATGGAGTTCTTTCTGCCGCGAATGAACGCTGCGGTGCAGACTGCCGCCGCGACGCGTGGCGCAGCGGTCAAGGCGCTTCCGCCGATGAAAGGGAAGACGCTGACGGAGGTCCGCGGTATCTTGCAGCAGGCGCAGTTCACGAAGGACGCGGGGTCGACTGTGAACCAGGAGGTTTGGCTGTACAAACAGGGCGGCGGCGACGGCTCGGTCGTGCGCATCGCGCTCACGGGAACAAACGACCGGCCCTGGCTCCACTACAAGAGGGAAATCTCGTTTACGACAGGATATGCCGACGCTGACATTGCATGCAAGCTGACGGAGTCGGGAACGGCCGTGCCCGCTGGCCCGAACCAGGCGGGTGAACTCTTACGACAGTGGTATCGCGCGACTGTGGGCGAGACCGTCGTCGAGACTTCGGGCGGACCGCTGGACCTCATGCTGAAATATTGGGGAGACACGACACATATACCGTTACAGTGAGCGCATAAGTCAGGTCACGGTTGGCAATATTGAAGAGGCAAGGAGGATCGACGTGAGTTGGCAGTATTTTTTGATCCCCGTTCCTGCTGGTGCCGTTTTCACGAACGAGGCCATGGAGGAAATGAATCGCTGGTGGGACCAGCATCCTATTTTTCGTCGACCGAGGGGCTCGATATCGCTTTGCCGCGACGTAGAATATCGAGATTATGTGTTGAGGATGAACGCCACCGATCAGGCTGACGCCAACCTGGAAGGAATATCGATCGCGCCAGCGGAGATCACGTTCGACATTATGGGCTGGTCCGACAGGATCGACGTGATTTCGGATTTCATGAAATTCTGCCAATCGAAGTGGCCGTGCGAGCTGTTCGAACAAACCAAACGCCAGCGCATGACCCCCGAAGAGTACCGTGTGAGGATGCACAAGACGTTCGACTATCCAAGTAGTCGGGAGCCCTAGCGAATCGTGCTGCGCGGAGTGCTGCAGACCCGCCCGGGAGGGGGTCTGCAGCGCGTCCGTCCAGTGTGGCGACCTTTCCGCCGCGTGCACTCGACGCCCAGGTGCGGAAGGAGGGGCCGAATCCCGCCGTTCCTATCATCGGGCTCATGAGGAGTGGCGGTCGGCCGCGGATCGGTCGAGGCACGGCGCGGCTCCGACGCAGCCCAGGGGCCGGAGTGCTGAACCAAAAATAAACAGATGCCGCGCACGGCGGCACCCTGAGGCAGCATCGATTCTCGCGACGTCGCCACAATTTGGCCGGAGGTCGCGTCCGCGTCCGCGTCCGCGTCCGTGGCCCGTCGACTCCCTTGGAAACACACGCTCCGGAGCGGGCCGGCGCTCCCGCCCCGTTGCTCTCACCGAGCCGGTGCCCTCCCGGCCGCTCCTCCCGGTTGTCGTTGCGAAACGCAACGTTGTCGAAAATCGCGACACCTTGAACCGCGCGAGGGTGGCGATTTGCTTCCGCGGGGGAACCCCCTTAGACAGCCCCCGTGGACGACGCTCGCTCCGCACGCGCGCTGGGACGGATCGGGCAGATCGTGGGGGGCAAGTACGAGCTCCGCGAGGTGCTCGGCGTCGGCGGTATGTCGGTCGTCTACGCGGCGACGCACCGAAACGGCCACGCGGTAGCCATCAAGATGCTCCACGACGAGCTCGCGCGCGACGCCGCGACGCGCCGGTGGTTTCTCCGCGAAGCGTACCTCGCGAACCAGGTGAATCACGCGGGTGCGGTGCGCGTCCTCGACGACGACCAGACGGAGGACGGTGCGGCGTACCTGGTCATCGAGCGCCTGTTCGGCGAGACCGTGCACGCCCTATGGGAGCGCGCCGAGCGCAAGCTTCCGGCGCGCGACGTCGCGGTGCTCGCGTACGAGGTGCTCGACGTGCTCGGCGCGGCGCATGCGCGCCGAATCGTGCATCGCGACGTGAAGCCGGAGAACCTGTTCGTCACCGACGAAGGGCGCGTGAAGATCCTCGACTTCGGGATCGCCCACCCGATGCCGGTCGTCGGCGAAATTGCGTCGATCGCCACGTTCCGCCTTGCTGGGACGCCCGCGTTCATGGCGCCGGAGCAAGCGAGGGGCGAAGACGTCCGAGCAGAGACGGATATCTGGGCGGTCGGCGCGACGATGTTCGCGTTGATCGCCGGAGAATACGTTCATGCGAACGCCCCGGCGACCGAGCTCCTCTTGCGGGCCGGTAACCGCCCCGCGAGGCGCGTCGGCGACGTGGCACGTGAAGTGCCTATGGCGATCGCCGACGTGATCGACCGAGCCCTCGCCTTCGAGCCAGAGAAGCGCTTCGCCACGGCGAGCGCGATGCGCACTGCGCTCGGCGAAGCGTTCGCGGAAAGCTTCGACGAGACCATCGACGTCGCGCGCCACGGGCCGCTCGGCGTGCTTACGCCGCTCCGCCGGCGCGACTCCGCGGGCATGGGCCGGAGCGCACGTCCCGTCGCCGGAGGCGTGCACTCGCTCGCGACCCAACCCGCGCAACCGACCACCGACCCGCGCGGAATGACGCGCACGCGAAGCGTGGGCGAGACCGTCGAAGCCGACCAGCCCGCGCGCCCGCGGGTTCGGAAATGGTGGAGGAGCGTCGCAGGTGCTGTGGTCATCACCGGCGCCGCCGCGGCCACCATCGTGACGCTCCGCTCGCGCGACCGTCCGAAGGCGGCACCGACGAACGTCTACGAAGGCATATCGGACGATGCGCGCCTCCATTACCGCGCCGGGCTGGAAGCGTGGCACGACGCGCGCCGCTCAGCGCAAGATGAATTTGCGCGTGCCGTCGAGCTGGCGCCGACCTTCGGCGCGGCGCACCTCGGCGCGGCGATGTTTCGTGTTTGGCCATCCGTGGAAGAGCGGAAGCATTTCATGGACGCGATCCGGTACCGCTCGACGATGACGGAGACGGACCAGGCGCTCCTCGACGCGTACGAGCCGTCGATTCGCGTGCCGGAGGACGCTGCGGAGACGAAGCGCCGCCTCGAGCCGCTCGTCGAGCGATATCCACATGACTTCCGTTTTCACGTTGCGCTCGCCGCGACGCTGGAGAAGCTCAACGACGGTGCAGGCATGATCCGGATCGCCGATGCCGCGCTTCGAGACGATCCGACCGAAGGTGCCATCTGGAACCTCCGGGCCGTGGGCTACGACATGCTCGACGACGTCGAAGGAGCGCGAGCATCGTGGGCAAGTTGCATCGCGCGAGCCCGGATGCCGACGTGGTGCATGATGCTCCTTGCGACGCTCGAGTCGAACGAGGGCAACTGCGCGCGCGTAGAGGAGCTGGCGCAGACCCTGGCGAATACGGGTGATCGCTCCGCGCGGACGTTCGCGCTGTTCGCCCAGGGGACGTTCGGTGTGAGCAACAACGTTGTGACGTTGCGCGCACTCCTGGAACGTGGGTGGCGCATGACGGAGCCATCGCTCGCGGCCATTGAGCAGGTTCAACAGCGCTTCGCGCTTGACGTGCTGGCCAGCGACTTCGAAGCTGCAAAACGCGACCTTCACGAGATGGCCGAGCGGTCCGACGACGGCGCCAGCGATCCCATCGTAGCGCTCCTGCGCATATCGCTGCATCGAGAACTGGGAGAATGGGAGCAGGCCGCAGCGGTAGCCCGCTCTCTGGCGGTCGGGCAACGTGCCGTGGAAAAGACGACCCAGATCGATCCCGAGATCGAGGCAGCGATTGGTTTGTACCTCACCCACGAGATCTCGCGGGAGGAATATTCTCGGCGCCGTGCCGCATGGCTGGCGGCTGACCCACTGCACCTGCGCGGACAATATGTCGCATCAACATACCTTTGGATCTCGGGGTACGCCCGAGTTGTCGACTCGACCGAAGCGGCACAGGAGGCGATTGCGGTCTTGCCGGCGTATCTTCCTTTGCCCGAGCCCATGTTTCGTAATGTGACTCGTGACGATGCAATTGGCTGGGTGTACTATCTTGCGGCGGACGATTCCAGGGCGCGCCCGTTTCTGCGTCGTGGCGCGACGTCGTGCATGGCGACCGTGTATCCTATCGAGCATACGGAGGCGATGCTGCACTATGCAATGCTCCTTGAGCGTTCGGGCGAGCCGCGGGAGGCTTGCGCGCAATACTCTCGAGTGCTCGCTCGGTGGGGCGGTGAGAAGAGGAGTCGGACGGCTGCCGATGCGCGCCGCCGTTCGCGGGAACTGCGTTGCGATGAACGGTTCAATGAAAATCCACAGGAGCGATAAATATGAATGTTGTGAATAAGTCTGTTGAGGCGGGCGTCCATTGCGAGCGTCGCGAAATGTCGTTCGAGACGCCGACCGATCCCGGGTGCACGCGTCGTCTGGGTGTGAAGCGCGAGAGGGTCCTGTTGCTCAAGACCGGAATGAGAGGTGGGGACGTCAACGGCAGTGGTGGCACCACGACCAACGGCTGAGAGGGGTTATGAACATCGCTCGGTTCGCCTGGCTCGTGGCCGTGGCAGGATGTGCCCATGACGGTGCCCCCAGGGGGGCGGGAGGGGCGCCCCCTGTGGGCCACACAGCAGACGTGCACGTACAAACCAAGCGCACCGAGACGAGCGACATCATCCACGGCGTCTCGGTGTCCGACCCGTACCGCTGGCTCGAAGATGGGCGTTCCACCGAAGTAATTCAGTGGGCCGAGGCACAGGATTTGCGGGCGAGGCGATATTTGGACTCGCTTCCCGAGCACTCTGCGATCGTGGCGCGGCTCACGGAGCTAATGTTCGTCGGCGACGTGGCCGCGACTATACCTCGTCCTGGTCGCTATTTCTCTCGAAGGCGTGATGCTGGGCAGGAGAAGTATCGAGTTTATGTCCGGGATGCGTCCGCCGAGAGCGACCGACTGCTCATCGATCCGAACGCGTGGCCGGTCGCGGAGCACAAGGCGTTTAAGGCCTATCTGCCATCGCCCGATGGTCGATATGTGGCGATGGAGGTGAGTCGGAACAACGCAGACGAGAGCGTGGTGGAGGTCGTCGATGGTCGAACGGGCGCGACCGTCGACGTCATCCAAGGCGTCCGATACGAGGACTTCGGCTGGGACGCGGGCAGCGCGGGGATCTACTACACGTGGTACCCGGCAGGTGTAACCAGCGGGTTTGCGCGAAGCGAAGTGCGATATCACGCGATCGGTAAGGATTCGAAAAACGACGAGGCCATAGCGCCCGCTACGGGCTCGCCCGACGTCGAGCAATGGGTAGTTCCGTCTTCCGACGGGCGCTGGTTGCTCCTCCATCAGGCGACGGGGTGGCTCAAGACCGACGTGTATTTCGCGCCGGCGAAGTCGCCGAAGGCGTGGCGGCCGCTCGTCGTCGGCAAGAGTGCGCGGTATGCAGCGGTGGCTTACAAAGACAAATTTTACATTCTGACGAACGATGGTGCCCCACGATACCGCGTCGTTCGCGCCGACGCGGAGCGGCCTGCGTCGGCGGCGTGGGAGGAGATCGTCGGCGAGCGCTCTGATGCGACGCTCGCGGCGCTCGACATCGTCGGGGGTCATCTTGCGCTTCGATGGACAAAGGACGCCGCGAGCGAGCTGGAGGTTCGCGGGCTGGAGGGAAAAGAGGCGAAGAAGATAGCGCTCCCGGGGCTCGGCCTCGTGTCGGACCTGGCCGGGCGTGAAGATGGCGACGAGATCTTCTTTCGCTACGAGTCGCACATCCAAGCGCCGCGCGTCTATCGGCTATCTGCCCGTACCGGCGAAATGGCGGTCGTCTCCAGCGTGAAGTCGATCGCGAACGAGGACGCCTACGTCGTCGAGAACGTTCCCTACCGCGCAAAGGATGGCTCGCGTGGTGTCGTCGTGCTCATTCACGAAAGAAATGCAAAACGCGACGGCTCTGCACCAGCGTATTTCATGGGTTATGGTGCGCACGGGATATCGGTGCAGGCCGACTACCGAGCCTCGACGCTCGCGTGGCTGGAACAAGGGGGTATTTATGCCCTGCCAGTCATTCGCGGCGGGGGCGAGTACGGGGAAGAGTGGCATCGTCAGGGAATGGGAGTGAACAAGCAACATTCGATCGACGACTTTATCGCTGCGGCCGAGGAGCTCGTTCGGCAGGGTTGGACGAGGTCCGATCGGCTCGTTGCGAGCGGTGCTTCCATGGGTGGGTTGCTCGTCGCCTCGGCAATCACGCAGCGTCCGGACCTCTTCTGCGGCGCGGTCCTCGAAGCGCCGATCACCGACGTGGTGCGATATCCGCTGAGCGGTGCCGGGAAACGTTGGCTGAACGAGCTGGGAGACCCGGAGAAGCCGGACGAGTTTCTCGCGTTGTGGTCCTATTCGCCATATCATCATGTTCAGCCCGGGGTTCAATATCCGCCCACCCTCGTGATGACGATCGACTCCGACGACCGTGTCGACGGTCTGCATGGCCGGAAGTTCGTGGCCGCGCTCCAGAACGCTTCACCCCGCAGCCGGATGCTCATGACCATCGAGCGACACCAAGGGCACGGCATGTCGGACTCGGTATCCGGTGTTCTCAATGCGCGCGCCGACAAGTTCGCGTTCGCGCTGGCGCAGGTCCACGAGCGCGCAGCGGTGGCGCGCCCCGTGCCGACGAAGTAGACGAAGTCATGAGCAACGTCACGATTCTTAACGGGAGCGCGCTCACTAAGCATGCCGGCGCGCAGCGCGTCAGAAGGATTGTCATGAACGGGCTCGTCGAGGATGCGATTGATGGCGTGGCGCTAGGCGCCGAGAGCGCGACGGAGGCGGGCGGTGTCGCGGAGGAGGATGGCGTCGCCTCACGGTGGACTGGTCGGCCGGAGGAGGATTCTCCGAGCGTGGGGTGCTCGCCGAGGATGGCGCGGCGGAGGGCGACGAGCGTGGCGCCGCGACGTCGACGATCTCGGGGGCAATGGGGAGACGGCGCCGTTAAGGTGCGGAAGAACATATGGCTCACGTGAACTGTCACTGGATTTTCCCAAATCCAGGAGATGTGGCATGAATATCAACGTTTATTGCGAAAATGCATCGGATAGAGACGTCGACGTCATCGGATTTCCCTCCGGCAGCCTGTCAGCACGAGGTCAAGGCTCCCTCCATCTCGGTCGCGCGGCCGTCCTGAGTTTGAAGCCCGGGCTCTGCGGCGGCGGTGAGGGGGAGCGGTGCACGAGTCACTCGTCACACGTCTGAAATAGATGATAAAAATAGCCATGACGCTTGGAGCGGCGGCTGTCATTGCGTCCGCTTGTGTGCGCAGCCCTCGAAGCCGGAGCAGCGAAGTGGCGCAAGCGGTGGCGTCGCCAGCGCCAACTAGTGTCGCGAAAGGGCCGCCCCTGTCCCGTCGCTCGGACGCAAGCGACCGGATTCACGGCACCGTCATCTCCGACCCGTACCGATGGCTCGAAGACTCGCGCTCGCCCGAGGTTTCGGCGTGGACGGAGCAGCAGAATGCCTACGCCAGAAAATACCTCGACGAGCTTCCGCTCCATTCCGCCTTGGCGGCGCGACTGAAGGAGCTGCTGTACATCGGTGACGTTGACGCGACGACGCCTCGACACGGCAAATATTTCTTTCGTCGCCGCGAGCCTGGACAAGAAAAACATCGACTTTACGTCAAAGACGGAATGGCAGGGGCCGAGCGCGTCCTCGTAGACCCGAATGGATGGCCACCGGACGAACACAAAACTCTACAGGGTTATTGGCCATCCCCGAATGGAGAGTACGTCGCGCTCAAGACGAGCGGCAACAACTCCGACGAGGCGCAAATAGAGTTGATCGACGGCAAGCAGGGCTCTACCGTTGAGATCGTTCCGGGCGTCCGTTACGAGGACATCGTATGGAACGCGACGGGCAAAGGCGTGTATTACACATGGTACCCGTCAGGTTCTGGAGCGTTCGCCAAGAGCGAAGTGCGATTTCATGCTCTTGGCACGGATCCCGTCAAGGACACGACCATCGCGCCGCCTACTGGCCAGCCGGATGTCGAACAGTATGTCGTTGCATCGCCCGACGGGCGATGGCTGATTCTTCATAAGTCGACCGGCTGGCTCAAGACCGACTTGTACTTCGCAGATGCTCGAACGCCGACGAATTGGCGACCTCTTGTCGTCGGGAAGGATGCGCGGTATTCGGCGGCGGCATACAAGGACGGCACGCACGGCTTCCTGATGCTGATGCACAACAAAAACGCCGTGCCGGATGGTTCGGCGTCTGCGTACCTGACCGGCTACGGCGCGCACGGGATATCGATGCGAGCCAGATACGTGCCATCCACCTATGCCTGGCTCGAGCGGGGCGGTGTTTTTGCCAGGGCGATCATTCGTGGTGGCGGAGAGTACGGCGAGGAATGGCATCGACAAGGAATGTTGACGCACAAACAGAACTCCATTGACGATTTCATCGCGGCGGCAGAAGAGCTCGTGCGACGAGGCTGGACCCGGCCCGAGCGCTTGGTCATCGGCGGTACTTCGATGGGGGGCCTTCTCGTCGCTGCAACGGTCACGCAGCGCCCGGATCTGTTCGGCGCCGCCATAACCGAGGCGCCGCTCACGGATCTCGTTCGATATCCATTGAGCGGCGCGGGAAAGGCTTGGTTGAACGAGCTTGGCGATCCAGAGAAGAGTGACGAATTCGCTGCGCTCTGGGGGTATTCGCCGTATCATCACGTGCGATCTGGTGGGGGCTACCCCGCAACGCTGGTGATGACATCGGACTCGGACGACCGGGTCGATCCGATGCACGCTCGAAAATTTGTGGCCGCACTTCAAAATGCAGCGCCGCGCGGCCCAGTACTGCTCACGGTCGAGAAGAACCAAGGGCACAATACGCCGGACACGGTTCTGTCGTTCGTAAACGCGCTGTCGGATATGTTTGCGTTCGGCCTCGCGCAAATGGGCGGTCGCGCCGACGTGCCTCGCGCAGCAACGGCGAAGTAGGGCAAGCCGGCGCAGTCGACATGGTCCGTCAAATGCTACCGGAGGTTCGCGAGTTCATCGACGGCGTCGCAGTCCCCGACCCGTATCGCTGGCTCGAGGACCTGCGACGTCGATGCAACGACACGTCGTCGTTGCCGGTGTTATTCCGACGGCGCGAGACCGCGCCAGAGACACCGTCGGCGAGCGCCGCCGTGGGCACGGGGCCGGGGCAGGGGAAGTACCTCGTCTACTTTCGAATTCCACGATGAGACGCTCCTTTCGGAGGAGCGGCAACAGGTCACCCTATGGCAACCTCGATGCTCGAACGGCCCTCCCCGTCACGTCTCGCCCTCGTCGTCACGCGCGGTCCGGACGAAGGCGCGCGGCTCGACGTGGACCAGCATCCGCGCGTCATCGGGCGTGCGCGCGACGCGGATCTTGTCCTGTCGGATCTCGCGGTGTCGCGGCGGCACCTCGATGTGGCACTGATTGAGGGCGGGGTGCGCGTGCGCGCGCTCCCCGAGACGGCGCCGTTCGTGTTCGCCGGGCAGCCGTCACGCGACGCGGTTCTGCCGGTCGGAGCGGCGCTCACGGTCGGCGGAAGCGTGATGTGCGTGATGGCGGTCTCCACGCCGGAGCGTCCTTCGATGCGTGTGGAGCGCACGGAGGCGCGGACGCTTCTGCAAGGCGCGGCGGTCGAGGTGAAGGGGCTCGCCGCCACCGCGGCGCTGATGGCGTGGCTCGACGAGGCGACGAGCCGCGCCGAGGTGCAGGAGGTCCTCGATCGATGGGGACGGCTCCATGCCGATGCGACGGCGGTGACGCTCGATCTCGAGGACGATGTGAAGGACGCGCCGGCGTGCGACGAGCACAGGCGCGCGCCGGACGATGTGGTCGTGCGCGAGGTCGACGCGTCGGCGGCGATCACCGTCCCGGCGCACGCGCACGGGCGCGGCTGGATCACGTTCCGCATCGACCGGCCGGCGAGCGCGGTCGGCGAGTCGCACAAGCGGCTCCTCCTCGTGGCGGGTCGCGTGTGTGGTTCCTGCCTGACGCGGCTGCATACGCTCGGCGTCGTCGTGGCGCAGCTCCGCGACGTGCGCCAGGCAGCGATCGGTAGCGCGCGCACGTTTCTCGGTACGTCGCCCGCCGCGGAGAAGCTCGCGGTGATGATTCCGAAGGTCGCCCGGTCGGACGCCGCCGTTTTGCTCGAGGGCGAGACTGGCGCGGGCAAGACGTTTGTCGCGCGGCTCATTCACGAGTCGAGCGCGCGCGCAGGTGAGCCACTCCGCGTGATCAACTGCGCGACGATTCCCGAAGCGCTCCTCGAGAGCGAGCTCTTCGGCCACGAGAAAGGTGCGTTCACCGGGGCGACCTCGGCGCGCGCAGGGGCGTTCGAGGCAGTGGGCCGCGGGACGCTGTTCCTCGACGAAATTGGCGAGCTGCCGGTGGCGAGTCAGGCAAAGCTCCTTCGCGCGCTCGAGGAGCGCACGTTCGAGCGGCTCGGGTCGAATCGGCCGCTCGACCTCAAAGCGCGGGTTCTTTGCGCCACGAACCAAGATCTATCCGCGATGGTGAGGGATGGGCGATTTCGCAGCGACCTTCTGTTTCGCGTCTCGGTCATCACGCTCCGCGTCCCGCCGCTCCGCGAGCGCGGCGACGACCTCGTGCTCCTCGCGAAGCAGATCCTCGACGATCTGGCGCCGACGGCGGGACGTCGCGTCGACGGATTTACCGATCGGGCGATCGCCGTGATCCGCCGATATCCGTGGCCGGGAAACGTGCGCGAGCTCCGCAATGCGATCGAGCACGCGCTCGTGCTCGGGGCCGACCGGCTCATTGCGCCGGAGGACCTCCCGGAGACGTTGGGTGCGCTCGCAATGTCTGCGTATGAGCTGCCGCCGTCGGCGCGCGACGGCCGTGAAGTGGTTTCGTTGCCCGCGCCGCTCGACGAGGTCGAGCGCCTCGCGATTCAGGCCGCGTTGCGCGCAACCGGTGGCAATCGTACGAAGGCCGCCGCGCTACTCGGGATCAACCGGACTACGCTCTACGCGAAGCTTCAACGCGAAGGTGGTACCCAGGGCACCTGATATAGGCTCCGGGACGGCGGCCCCCGCGTGCACTTACAGCACCGTGGTAACCCTCGTGCAAGGCGTCTTTCTCGTATCCATGATGATGGCTGGGTGAGTGCGTGCGCGGCGGCGCCGAATATTATTATTTCGACGAATATAGATCGAGCTTCGATCGGAGCCGCACGGAGCGTCCTCGCGTTACCTTTTTGTCGGGCGACGGGAGGTCGATGCCCCGCCCCCACGGCGGCTCTATCCCGCCGCCGACGGATTGGCCCCAATCCGTGTCCATTGAGGGCGGAGCACAGGACGGATGAGCTCGTTTCCCTAGCGGAGATGGAGCAACGAAGGCGCGGAGCGGCGCAGCGAGGGGGACCGTCAACACGAAGTCGTGCGGGACGGCGATCCTCGTCGCGCCGACGGCGACGACGAGCGGCGCGCGCGACACGGTGCGTATCTCGATTCGCGGTAACGCCGGCGTCCGGCGCCCAATCCGTTCGTCGTGTCGCCGTCACTGGTCACGATGGCGATGGCGAAGCACGGCACGGAGCTCGGGCGAACGGCGAACCTCGGCGGCGCGTGGGCATCGGATCTTCCTCCGCCCCTCGCGTGCCACTGCGGCGCCCACGCTTCTACACGCCGCTCGTGGAGGCATAGGGGATGCCCCGTCGCCCGTTGAAAACGTGAAGTAGCGGCGGCTCCTCGGCCGGCCTGAGAATCAGGTCTGCCAGGACATGAGCCCCACGGGGCAGAGGAGCCGCCATGAAGAAGAGAGC
>Ga0070689_100000631_pt1 | contig 21332 bp, 16 predicted proteins | sample KBSS23HmetaG_FD_64669 | JGI IMG/M metagenome (GOLD analysis project Ga0070689, IMG submission 64669) | Switchgrass rhizosphere microbial communities from Kellogg Biological Station, Michigan, USA - KBS S2-3H metaG | ecosystem: Host-associated > Plants > Roots > Rhizosphere ...
CGCGGCGGCTGGAGCCTGCTACGCGGTGCTTCGGCGCTTGCCGCGGCGGGACTCACACCCGCAAGTTCGACACAGCATCGCCTCACCTCGGGTGAGGGTTGGCGTTCAGGACACACCATGGCGGGCAGGATAAGCGCCGTGCAGCCGCGTGCGACGCTGCCGCGAACTGCGTCACTGGCGCTGTCGGCACCCTGGCCCTACGCTGCCGGGGCTTCGCAGAGCGCCACGCTGCCGGAGCGCGAAGGAGTATCCATGCGCCGCCGACGCCACGTCACCCTTCTCGCGCTGTCGCTGCTGCTCGCCGTGTCCTCGTGCGACGTTCAATTGACGTCGTTCCGCGTGCCCGCACAGGGCTTGAGCGGCGCAGTCTTCGAGGTCCGCATCGACGCCTCCATCTCGGCGACGTCCGGCGCAGCGGGCTGCGTGCTGCAGCTCCCAAATGGCTTCTCCGTGGTGGGGTTCACCACCAACTCGCCGCAGGACGTGTTCGCGAACACGCCCGGTGTGAGTGCGATCTACACGCCCGAACCCGGCATGCACCTCGAGTCGTTCTCGGGTGGCGGGTCCAAGTTCTCGAACGGACTCGCCGGGATCCTGCAGGTGTTCGTGCGCCCGGCCCCCGGCGTCACGGGCACGTTCCCGATCAAGGTCGCGCTCACGGGGAACAACCTCAACGGCTGGATCGCCCAGGATCCGCCGCAGACCCAGTTCGCGCTGATCAACGACGCCGCGCATCGCAAGACGATCGCGATCGTGCCGGCGCCCTTCGCCCCCTTTGCGTTCGATTCCGAGGGGCTGCCGATCAGCAGCGGCACACCCGTCCACGCCTGGGCCGCGGCATCCTGCGGCGACATCGACCACGACGGCAAGGCGGAGATCATCGTCACGAACACCAGTGCCGGCCTGCGCCACTTCCGTTCGCTGCCACGCGCCTTGTCGGGCGGGCCGGGCACGCTCTGGTCCGAGCAGCCGCAGCTCCTGGGTTCTCTGATCAGCACCCGGACCGCGATCGCCGACCTGGACCTTGACGGGGCTTTGGACGTGGTGCTGGGCAGCGGCGTGCCGCTGTTCGGCATCGGCGCACTCTGGATCGTGGGCAACGGGTTTCCGGTGCTGCAATCGGGCTCCGACAGCGTCGCGGTCGGCGACGTCGACCACGACGGTCTGCCCGACGTTGCGCTCGGTGGTCACACGTCGAAGACACTGCAGGTGCTGCTGAACAACGGCAACCGCACCTTCCGCGACTCCAGCACCGGACTGCCGAACTTGCCCGGCCAGCCGACCACGCGCGACACCGTGCTGTTCGCCGACCTCGACGGCGACGGCAACCTCGACCTGTTCTGGAGCACGGCGTTCGCCAACTTTGCGTTCCTCGGCGACGGCCACGGTGGCTGGACGGCAGCCACGCTGCCGCCGTTCCCGAGCGAAGGAGACGCCGTCGCGATCGACATCGACGGCGATGGCGCCCTCGAGATCGTCAACGCGCGCGGCGCCGTGATCCGCTACGCCGGGAACAACTCGTTCGCGCTGGTGTCCGGCACCGGGCTCACGGCCTTCGCCGGATCGTGGATCGAGGCCCTCGACTTCGACCGCGACGGCGACATGGACCTTGCCTTGGCGAACGTCGGCCTCGAGCTCTGGGCCAACGATGGCCTCGGCCACTTCGCGCGGCTCGCCGCGAGCGGGCTGCCCGACGGATTCGTCGGCAACATCGTCGACCTCGCCATCGGCGACATCGACGGCAACAGCTGGCCCGACCTCGTCGTCACTGTCGACGGCGCCGGGGTGTTCGCGTTCCAGAACCTGCGCACCGGGGTCGCGCCGTTCGGCGCGGGCTGCAGCGGCGCCGGCGTGCAGGTGCCTGCGCTGCAGGCGATCGGCGCGCCGACGCGCGGCAACACCGCGTTCGCGCTGCAGCTGCACTGCAACGTCGGCTCGGTGCTCGGCGGCTTCTGGTTCGACGGCGACCGCGGCTTCTTCGGCAGCGTCCCGCTGCCGCTCGATCTCGCCGGCTTCGGCGCGCCGGGCTGCGCTCTGCTCGTCAGCCCGACGTTCCTTCACCTCGGCCTGATCGACGCAGCCGGCAACCTGACCATTGCGCTGCCGGTGCCCGCGACGCCCGCGCTCGCGCGTCTGACGCTGTTCGGCCAGGGCTGCGCCTGCGTGCCGACCGCGAACCCCGCCGGTTCGGTGCTGACCGCCGGTGTGGCGATCCGAATCGACTGATGTTCCCTGCGGGGCCGCCGCGTGCGGGCGAGCCGCCGCGGGTGACGACGCGACGCAGTGGCCACCCGCAGAACCGCAGTTTCCGCGTAACCGACGCGGCGTTCCGTGCACTGGGAACCCTGTGCACACCGACACCGTGCTCACGTTCCGCGCCGGCCGCCTCGCCATCGCGGGTTGGCCCCCCGGGATCCGGATGCCCCATGCGATGCAGCTGCGCTCGAACGGGCACTGCGAGGGACCAGCACGGCTGCGCGCGGCCGTGCGCCGCACGCTGGCGGCAGCCGGTGCGCCGGTGCGCGACGCGGCCGCGCCGGCATCGGTCCGACTGCCCGCGGCTCCGGCGCCGGGACCCGAGGTGGCGGCGATCTTCGCCACCTGGCTCGCGACCGGTGAAGGGATCGCCATCGGCCTGCCGCTGCCGCAGCGCGCGCACCTCGTGCACCTCGCCGCGGCAACCTTGTCGGTGCCGGCACTCGTGGTCGTGCGCGACACCGGCGCGGTCGCGGCGTGGGGCCGCGCGCTCGCGCCCGATCTGCAAGCCGCGGTCGGCGAGCACCGTCGCGGTTGTTCGGCACCGGTGACGATCGCCACTGCGGCGGCAGCGGCGTGGGACATGGGTTGGCTCGGTGGCCGGCACGAACTGCTCGCCGTCGACGCGATCGATCTGGTGCCGCTGTCGCAGCTCGCGGCCTGTGTCGACGGCTCGGTAGCGCTGCTGCGCCTCGGCTTCGCCGCCGCGGTGCCAGGCCCAGACTGGCTCGCGCGCGGGGCCGGCATCGGGCCCATCCTGGGCGCGGTCGAAGTCACCGCCGCGCCGCGCACCGTCGAACTGTGTGTGCCGCTCGCGGCCGCGGAACGGCGCGACTACGAGGCGGCGTGGCACGACTTCTTCGCCGCGTTCGACCGGTTCGCGACCCTGCGACCGGCACCCGGGTTCGCCGATTTCGTGCACTGGGCCCGCGGCGATCCCGCCGGCCGGCCGGGCCTGTTGGCCTGGCATCGCGCGCTGGGCATCGCCGGCTGGACCGCCGCGAAGGCAGCAACCGTCGCGGCGCTGCTCCTTCGGCATCGCGGCCAGCGCATCCTCCTGTTCACGCCCGACTGCGAGACCGCGTATGCGCTCGCGCGCGACCACCTGATCGCCGCCGTCACCGCCGAGCTGCCGCGACGCGAACGCGAAGCGCTGCTGGCGGGGTTCACCACGGCGACTCCACACGCGCTGGTCGGACCGCGCCTGCTCGAGACCGGCATCGCCGAGCGCAGCGCCGACGTCGGCATCCTGATCGGCGCCAGCGTCGGCCGCGCCCAACGGCGGGCGCGCATCGACCGGGTCGCTGCCGCGGGCATCGTCTACGAGTTGCTGAGCCAGGACACGATGGAGGTGGGGCGTGCGCGACGGCTGCGTGGGCACACCGCCGGTGGGACCACTGCCGCGACGCTTGCTGCAGTGGACCCTCGGTGACGGCGAACTGCTGCCGGCATGGCTGCTCGCGCGCGATCGACCGTGGTTGCGCGACCTGTTGGCCACGACGTCCGCGGGCGAAGGCGCGCCGCTGCACGATCTCGTGCGCCGCTGGCGGCTCGAGGCTGCCGACCCGCGGGCCGGGCCGCGCGCAGCGATGGCGCGACACTGCCTGCTGGCGCTGCTGCGCGCACATGCGCCGCGGCCACAGCTGCCGGCACGGTTGCGCCGCGAAGCGTTCACCGCGGTCGCCGCCGGCATGTCGCGCGCGCAGGCGATCGAACATTGTGCCAAGGCGACCGGCGTCGCGGCCGCCGCCGTCGAGACGCAGTTGTTCGCCGACCTGCCGCTGCAGCGGCCGTTGCACTGGCCGGCCGGGCTGCACGCGGCGCACTTCGCACTGGTCGTCAATCAGGCCCTGGCGCAGGGATTGCTCGCGACCGCCGACTCCGCGCGCCTCGAGCTGCGCGGTGCCGCACGCGCGACGCTGCGCACGGCGTGGCTGCACGGTGCCGACCTCCAGGTCGCCGCCATCGGTGGCAACGACGTGCAACTGCGCTGGCATGCACGCGCCGGCCGCGACGGCGCACGCAGTCGCCGGGGGCTGGCAACGCTGCTGCCGGTGCTCGGCTGGGCCCGCGAGTTCGAACTGCGCGCCCGCTGCAGCATCGACGGCCGCGCTGCCACGCTCGTACTCGACCACCGCGATCCGCTGCTGCCCGGCCCCGAGCCGCGCGCCTACGACAGCGCGCTCGAGCAGAGGTTCGCCGCTGCGTTCCTCGCCGCCGCGCCGCAATGGTCGCTGCTGCGCGAGCCGCAGCCGTGTCTCGTCGGCAGCGAACTGGTGTTCCCCGACTTCGAACTGCGCCACCGCGACGGCCATCGGCTGCTGCTGGAGATCGCTGGACTGCGGCAGCCGGCGGCGCTCGCCGGCAAGCTCGCCGCGTTGCACGCGCTGCCGCTGCTGGTGCTGTGCCTGCCGCGGGCCGCGGTGCCGCCGGCGCTGGCTCAGCATCCGCGCATCGTCCCGTTCGCGCGGCGCGTCGAAGTCGGTGCGGTGCTGCGCTGCGTCGAGGCGCTGCGCGGTTGACCGGCGCCACCCGCCGCGGGTGCCCACCCAGCGCCGCCGAAACGGCCGGCCACGGGGGACTCGCGTTCACCCGTCGCTGCAGGGCGCACTGCGCCGGCTGGCGCCGACGGCACGCTGGCCCTACGCTGCAGCAGCTGCGCAGAACACCACGCTGCCCAAGCGAAAGGGGTTCGCCATGCTCCGCCGACGACTCGCCGCGCTCACCGCGCTGTCGCTGCTGCTCGCCGTCTCTTCGTGCAACGTGCAGCTGACGTCGTTTCTCGTGCCGACACAGGCCTGGAGCGGATCGGTGTTCGAGATCCGCGTATCCGCCTTCGTCTCGGGCGGCTTCGGCAGTGCGGGGTGCGTCCTGCAGCTCCCGAACGGGTTCGCCGTGGTCGGCTTCACGTGCAACTCGCCGGAGCCCGTGTCCCAGAACCCCCAGGGTGTGAGCGCGATCTACACCGCCGAACCGGGCACGCACCTCGAGGTGTTCACCGGCGGCGGCGACAAGTACCTGAACTCGCTCGGTGCGATCCTGCAGGTGTTCGTGCGCGCTGCGCCCGGTGTCACGGGCAGCTTCCCGATCAAGATCGCGCTCGGCGGCAACGACAGCGGCGGATGGGTCGCGCAGGATCCACCACAGACGCAGTTCGCGTTGATCAATGACGCCGCGCACAGCAAGACGATCGCGATCACGCCGGCGCCGGTCGGCGACTTCGTATTCGATTCCGAGGGTCTGCCGAACACAGGCGGCACGTCGGATCGAAACTGGGCGGGCGCGGCATGCGGCGATCTCGACCGCGACGGCATGTCGGGAATCGTCGCCGTCCACGCCACCGCCGGCCTGCGCCACTTCCGTCCGCAGCCGCGCAGCTCGTCGAACGAACCGGGCACCGTCTGGGCCGAACAGCAACGGCTGCTGTTCGGCGTTCCGACGGCACGCCCCGCGATCGCCGACCTCGACGGTGATGGCAGGCTCGACATCCTGTTGGGCAACGGCACCCCGTTGTTCGCCCACGGTGCGCTCTGGATTGTCGGCCCGTCGCTGCCGGTCCTGCAACCCGGTTCCGACTGCGCTGCGATCGGCGACGTCGACCACGACGGCCTGCCCGACGTCGCGCTCGGCGGACATACCAGCAAGACGCTGCAGGTGCTGCTGAACAACGGCAACGGCACCTTCCGCGATTCCAGTACCGGCCTGCCGAACGTTCCTGGTCAGGCGACCACGCGCGACACCGTGCTGTTCGCCGACCTCGACGGCGACGGCAACCTCGACTTGTTCTGGGCCACGGTGTTCGCCAGCTTTGCGTTCCTCGGCGACGGCCACGGCGGCTGGCGGGCGGCCGCGCTGCCGCCGTTCCAGAGCGAAGGCGACGCCGTCGCGATCGACATCGACGGCGACGGCGCGCTCGAGATCGTCAACGGGCGCGGAGCCGTGATCCGCTACGCCGGCAACGACTCGTTTGCGCTCGTGAGCGGCACCGGGCTCGCGGGTTTCGCCGGATTCTGGATCGAGGCCCTCGACTTCGACCGCGACGGCGACCTGGACCTCGCGGTGGCGGCCGCCGGCCTCGAGCTCTGGACCAACGACAGCCTCGGCCACTTCGCGCGGCGCCTGTCGACCGGCCTGCCAGACGGTCTCGTCGGCTCGATCGTCGACCTGCAGGTCGGCGACGTCGACGGCAACAGCTGGCCCGACCTCGTCGTCACCGTCGACGGCACGGGCGTGTTCGCGTTCCAGAACCTGCGCACCGGCGTCGCGCCGTTCGGTCAGGGCTGCGGCGGTGCCGGCGTACAGACGCCAGTGCTGCAGGCGCTCGGCGCGCCGACGCGCGGCAACACCGCGTTCGCGCTGCAACTGCACAGCACGATCGGCTCCGTGCTCGGCGGCATCTGGTTCGACGCTGGTCGCACGCACCTCGGCACCGCACCGCTGCCGCTCGACCTCACGCAGTTCGGCGCGCCGGGCTGCGCACTGCTGGTTCCGCCCACCTTCCTCATGCTCGGCCTGATCGACGCCGCCGGCGACCTGACGGCGGCGCTGCCGGTGCCGACGACGGCCGCGCTGACGCGGCTGACCGTGTTCGGTCAGGGTTGCGCATGCGTGCCGACCGCGAACAACGCCGGCTCGGTGCTGACCGCGGGCATCGCGATCCGGATCGACTGACGGTTGCCCGGTACCACGAAGGAGCACCCGATGAACCGCCGCACCATCCATCTCGTCGCGTTGTCGCTGCTGCTCGCCGTCGCCTCGTGTGACATCCAGCTGCAGTTGTTCCTGGTGCCTACCCAGGCAGTGTCCGGGACGATGTTCGAGATCCGGGTGTCCGCCGGCTTCTCGGGCACCGCCGGGATCGCCAGCGGCGTGCTGCAGCTGCCGAACGGCTTCGCGATGGTCGGCTACGCGTCTTCGACCATGGAGCCCGTCCTCGCGTCTGCGGCGCCGACGGCGATCTACACCGCCGAGCCCGGCACTCACCTCGTCGGGTTCTCGGGTGGTGGCGCGCCAAACCCGGTGACGACACAAGGCACCATCCAGGTCTTCGTGCGCACGACTCCCGGGCTCACCGGCACCTTCCATATCAAGGTCGCGCTCGGCGTCGCCAACGGCAGCGCGTGGATCGCGCAGGATCCGCCGCAGACGCAGTTCGCCTCGATCAACGACGCCGCGCACAGAAAGTCGATCGTGCTCGTGCCGGCGCCGTTCACCGACTTCGCGTTCGATTCGGATGGCCTGCCGATCACCGGCGGCGGCGGCACCACGGCGCGCCCCTGGTTCAGCAGTACCTGCGGGGACATCGACGGCGACGGCAACGCGGACATCGTCGCCGTCGACACCGCCAACGGCCTGCGCCACTTCCGCTCGCAGCCGCACAGTTCGCCGCCTGCTCCCGGCACCGTCTGGACCGAGCAGGGAGCGGTCCTGACGCCGGCATCGCCCGCGGCGCGCTGCGCGATCGCCGACCTCGACGGCGACGGCGCGATGGACGTGATGCGGGGCGACGGCACGCCGATCTTTCGCAGCGGCACGCAGTGGGTCGTCGGCGCCACGCCGCCGCTGCTGCAACCCGGCTCCGACAGCGTCGCGATCGGCGACGTCGACCACGACGGTCGGCCCGACGTCGCGCTCGGCGGACACACCAGCAAGACGCTGCAGGTGCTGCTGAACAACGGCGACCGCACGTTCCGCGACTCCAGCACCGGCCTGCCGAACTTCCCTGGTCAGCCGACCACGCACGACACCGTGCTGTTCGCCGACTTCGACGGCGATGGCAACCTCGATCTGTTCTGGGTCACGAACGCCGGCAGCTTCGCGTTCCTTGGCAACGGCCACGGCGGCTGGACGGCGGCCACGCTGCCGCTGTTCGTGACCGATGGCGACGCCGTCGCGGTCGACATCGATGGCGACGGGGTGCTCGAGATCGTCACCGCGCGCGGCACCGTGCTCCGGTACTTCGTCAACAACGTGTTCGCGCAGATGACCGGCACCGGGCTCGAGGCCCTGGGAACCGGTGCCACATTGATCGAGGCGCTCGACTTCGATCGCGACGGCGACATGGATCTCGCGGTCGCGAGCAACCTCGACAGACTGGAACTCTGGCGCAACGACAGCACCGGCCGCTTCACGCGATACCTGTCGAGCGGACTGCCCGACCAGCTGGTCCCCGGCATCGTCGACCTCACGGTCGGCGACATCGACGGCAACAACTGGCCCGACCTCGTTGTCACCGTCGACGGCACGGGCGTGTTCGCGTTCCAGAACCTGAATACGGGCGTCGCGCCGTTCGGTGCGGGCTGCAGCGGCCTCGGCGTGCAGGTGCCGACGCTGCAGGCGATCGGCTCGCCGACGCGCGGCAACGCCGCGTTCGCGCTGCGGCTGCACAGCACGGTCGGCTCCGTGCTCGGCGGCATCTGGTTCGACGGCGACCGCACGCACCTCGGCACGGCACCGCTGCCGCTCGACCTCGCGCAGTTCGGCGCGCAGGGCTGCGCGCTGCTCGTGCCGCCGACGTTCCTGAGCCTGGGCCTGATCGACACCGGCGGCAACCTGACCGTGCCCCTAGCCGTGCCACCGACGCCGGCGCTTGCGCGCGCGACGTTCTTCGCCCAGGGCTGCGCGTTCGTGCTGACCGCGAACCCGGCGGGCGGAGTTCTGACCGCCGGCGTGGCAATCCGCATCGACTGATGTTCAGCGCAGCGCAGCGGCGCGCGGGTCGGCCGCCGCAGCGCTGCGCACCGTCACTGCTATCGCGGCACGATGTGCCAGGCTTCGTCGAGGGTCAGGCCGAGCTTGTGGGACCATTCGTCGAGCAGCACCTGCGGCTCGCCGGCGACCGGCGGCACGGAGAGCGGCGCGCCCGTGGCGACGTCCCAGATCACGGCGCGCGTCCCGCTGGCGGTCGCGAGTCGGCGGCTATCCGGGCTGAATGCGATCGCCACCACCGCGCAGTCGTGGCGCAGCACATTGCGCACGGCGAGCGTCCTGCTGTCGAAGATGCGGGCCGTGCCGTCGTTGCTCGCGGTGGCAAGCATGCTGCCGTCACTACTGAAGACGACCGCAGTGACCTCGCGATGGTGGCGCAACGGCTCGCCGCGTGGTGCGAACGTCTGGCCGTCGAAGACGCGCGCGGTGCCATCGTCGCTCGCCGTCGCGAGCAGACCGCCGTCGCGACTGAACGTGATCGCATTGACGATGCCGTCGTGGCGCAGATGCTTGCCGCGCATCGCGAACGTCTTCGCTTCGTAGACGGTTGCAGACCACCAGCCGACGGCGGACACGACCAGCAGGCTGCTGTCCGGGCTGAACGCGAACGCACGGACCCCGTCGTCTTCCAGTCGCGGCTCTTGGAGTTCGGCCAACGTGCGCACTGCGTAGACGCGCGTGGCGTTACTGCTTTGCGTGGCGAGCAGCTCACCATCCGGACTGAACGCGATCGCGGCGACGTAGTCGTGCAGGCGCGGCAGCTCGCCGCGAAGCGTGAGCGTCCTGCTGTCCCAGATGCGCGCCGTGCCGTCGTCGCTCGCCGTTGCGATCGAGCTGCCGTCCGGGCTGAAGGCGATCGCATTGACACCTCGATCGTGGCGCAGCGGCTCGCCGCGCGGCGCGAGTGTCCTGCCGTCGCATACCCGCGCGGTACCGTCGCTGCTCGCGGTGACGAGCAGGCTGCCATCCGGACTGAACGCGATCGCGTTGACGCGGCCGTCGTGGCGCAGCGGTTGGCCGCGCAGCGCAAACGTCGCGCTGTCGAACAACCGTGCGGTCCCGTCGCAGGCAGTCGCGAGGAGGCTGCCGTCCGGACTGAACGCCACCTTGGTGACCGCGGGATCGTGGCGCAGCGGCTCGGGGCGCGAGGCCAGCAGCGAGACTTCGTAGAGGCGCGCCGTGCCGTCAAGGCTGGCCGTGGCGAGCACGCGGCTGTCGGGGCTGAACGCGATGTCCCAGATGATGTCTGGGTGGCGCAACTCACCTTGCAGAGTGAGTGTCCTGGCGTCGTAGACGCGAGCGATGCGATCGCCGTCAGCGGTCGCGAGCAGGCTGCCGTCCCGACTGAACCCGATCGACGAGACCCAGACACGTTGGCGCAACGGCTCACCGCGCGGAGCCAGGGTCTTGGTGTCGTAGCAGCGTGCCGGGGCACCATGATCGGCGGTGACCAACAGGCTGCCGTCCGGGCTGAATGCGACCGGACCACTGGCGTCGATAGCCGCTTCGGCGCGCACGGTGAGCGTCCTGCTGTCGTAGATGCGCGCGTTCCGGCCGCTGAGCGCCGCGAGCACGCTGCTGTCCGGACTGAAAGCGACTGCAAGCGCCCGCTGCGGCAGTTCCCCGCGCAGCGCGAACGTCGTCGCATCGTACACGCGCGTGTGGTCGGGGTCGCCGGCGACGAGCACACTGCCATCAGAGCTGAACGCCTTCACCGAGTACCACCGATCCGGCAGGGTCTCTTCGCGCGGCGCGAGGGTTCTGCCGTCGAACCAGTGATCCGTGCCGTCGCGGCCCGCAGCGGCGAACAGGCGGCCATCCGGACTGAACGCGATCCATCCCGTGCCGTTGTCGAGCAGCGGCGCACCGCGCGCAGCGAGCGTCTTCGCATCGACGACGCACACCCTGCCATCGTCGTTGCTCGTGGCGAGCAGACTGCCGTCCGGGCTGAACGCGACGCGGCGGAACCCGGCCGGCCATTGGCGTCGATGCGCTTCGAGGAAATACGAGTAGGGCCACAGCGTCGCGCGCAGCGACGGCTCGGCGAACATGCCGAGGCACCGGCGGCGCACTTCGGTGTCCTCGAGCGCCAGCGCGCGCAGCGTGGCCGCGGCCGCCGCAAAGCCGTGCTGTTCCTTGCCGGCGCGCCGGTCCCACCATGCCGCGAGCAGCGCGTCTGCCTGCTGCGCGTGGAACGGGATCCGCCGCAGAGTCGCATGCGCATCGCGCACCGCCGCGGCATCGCGCGAGGCGTCGCGCAGGACCGCCGCGCATCGGCGCGCCTGCACTGCGCAGACGACGGTGACCAGCGCGAGACCGACGACGACCGCGGCTGCAAACAGCGTCGGTCGACGTGCCCACGAGCGCACGCGCCGCGAGGACCATGCTTCCCGACTCACGCGCGAAACTGTAGCCGCGGGCGGCGATCGTGTTCGCGTCAGCCGCGCGCAACCGCCGGCGTTGCCGCGCGCACCATCGCAGCGAAGTGCAGCGTCACCGGGTGGTCGTGCTCGAGTTCGGGATGGAAGCATGCGCCGAGCACGTTGCCGCGCTGCACGAGCACCGGGTCGCCGTCGCGGCGCGCGAGTACCGTGCAGCCATCGCCGACGCGCGTGATGCGCGGCGCGCGGATGAACGTCGCGGTCAGCCCGTCGCGCGCATTGGCGCGCAGCGAGCCGTCGACGGCGAGCGCGAACGTGCCGCTGTGGTACTGGCGGCCGTAGCCGTTGCGCACGACGGTGATCGGCAGCACGCCGTAGCTGCGCTGCTGCGGGTTCTCGACCTGCTCGGCGAGCAGGATCAACCCGGCGCAGGTGGCGAGCACCGGGATGCCAGAACGGAGCGCGCGGCCGAGCGGTTCGAACAATTCCTCGACGTCGAGCAGCTTCAGCATCGTCGTGCTCTCGCCGCCGGGCAGCACCAGCGCGTCGAGGCCATCGAGGTCCGCGGCGCGGCGCACCTGGCGCGTGCGCAGGCCCTGCCGCTGCAGCGCCTGCTCGTGCTCGGCGAAGTCGCCCTGCAGCGCGAGCACGCCGACCAGCGGCGCGCCGGTGCCCTTCGACCCGTCGCGGACGTCGCCGACCATCGCCGCCTCAGATGCCGCGGCCCGCGAGCCGTTCGTTCGCCGGCATGGTCGTCACCTCGAGGCCGTGCATCGGTTCGCCGAGGCCCTTCGACACCTCCGCGAGCACCTTCGGCTCGTTGAAGTGCGTGACCGCGCGCACGACGGCGCGCGCGCGCTTCTGCGGGTTCTGCGACTTGAAGATGCCGGAGCCGACGAACACGGCCTCGGCGCCGAGCTGCATCATCAGCGCCGCGTCGGCCGGTGTGGCGACGCCGCCGGCCGAGAAGTTCGGCACCGGCAGCCGCTGCGACTCGGCGACCCACGCGACCAGTTCGACCGGCACGCGCAGTTCGGCGGCCTTCTTCTCGAGCCAGCGCAGGTCCTGGCCGCGCAGCTCCTTGATCTGCGACATCAGCGCGCGCATGTGGCGCACGGCCTCGACGACGTTGCCGGTGCCGGCCTCGCCTTTGGTGCGGATCATCGCGGCGCCTTCGTGGATGCGCCGCAGCGCCTCGCCGAGGTCGCGGCAGCCGCACACGAACGGGGTCTTGAACGCGCGCTTGTCGACATGGAACTGCTCGTCGGCCGGCGTCAGCACTTCGCTCTCGTCGATGCAGTCGACCTCGAGCGCCTCGAGCACCTGCGCCTCGACGAAGTGGCCGATGCGCACCTTTGCCATCACCGGGATCGACACCGCGGCCTGGATCGCCGCGATCATCTCGGGATCGCTCGCGCGCGCGACGCCGCCGTGCTTGCGGATGTCGGCCGGCACGCGCTCGAGCGCCATCACCGCGCACGCGCCGGCGTCCTCGGCGATGCGCGCGTGCTCGTCGTTGACGACGTCCATGATGACGCCGCCCTTGAGTTGTTCGCAGAAGCCGATCTTGCTGACGACTTCTTCGGGCGTGAAACCGGGGATGCTGCGGACTGGAGTCTTGCTCATCGGAGGGAAGAGGAACGTTGCGGAAGGAAGGTCAGAGGTAGTGCCGCGCCGGCGCGGTGGCCGGGCCGCGGACGATTTCGTGGGCGAGCTCGGCGAGCACGCGCGCGCCGGCGTCGATCTGCGCCGCGTCGGCGCGCGACAGCGACAGCCGCACGCCGCGCGACGGCCGGCCATGCGCGTCGAACGCGCGGCCCGGCACGACGCGCACGCCGCGCGCCGCGGCGAGTTCGGCGAGGCGGTCGCCTTCGCCGGGCAGCGCCAGCTCGAGCCACGCGACGAAGCCGCCGTCGGGATCGGTCAGCGAGCAGCCGTCGGGCAGGCGCTTCCTGCACGCGCGCTGCAACGCGGCGTGGCGCTTGCCGAGTTCGCGCGTCAGCGCGCGCAGGTGCCGTTCGTAGGCGCCCGTGCGCACGAACTCGCACAGCGCGACCTGCAGCAGCGGACTGGTCTCGAGGTCCATGAAGCGCTTGACCGCGGCCATCGGCCGCAGCGCGCGCGCGCCGCCGAGCACCCAACCGACGCGCAGCCCGGGGAACAGCTCCTTGCTGAACGTGTGCACCGTGACCGTGAGCCCGCGCGGGTCGAGCGCGCGCAGCGACGGCGGTGCCGCGCCGCGGAAGCGCAGCGCTTCCTGGTACTCGTCCTCGAGGATCGGCACCTCGGTCGCCGCGACGACGTCGATCAACGCGCGCCGCTGCGCCGCGTCGAGCGAGCGGCCGGTCGGGTTGTGGAACGACGGCATCAGGTAGCAGAGCCGCACGCCGGGCCGCTGCAGCGCGCGTTCGAGCTGCGCGAGGTCGGGGCCGTCGCCGTCGAAGGCGACCGGCACCAGCTGCAGGCCGTGCGCCTTCAGCAGGCCGTACATCTGGTGGTAGCTCGGCGTCGTCACGATCACCGCGTCGCCCGGCGTGCAGAACGTGCGCAGCACGAGGTCGAGCCCCTGCTGCGCGCCCGCGGTCACCAGCACGTCGTCGGCCGTGATCTTCGGATCGGTCGCGCGCGCGCGCTCGCACAGCAGCTCGCGCAGCTCCGGCATGCCGGCCGCCGCGTGGCCATAGCCCAGCAGTTCGCCGCCGCGCTGCTGCAGCACGCGGTCCATGACCTGGCGCATCTCGTCGACGGGGAACATCGCGGCGTCCGGCGACAGCTCGGCGAAGTTCGCGACCAGTGTCTGCCCCGCCGGCAGCGGCGGCGCCGACGGCATCGACTGCGTCTGCAGCAGCGCCGCCTCGGCGAACGCACTCAGCGGGCCGCCCGGTGCCGGCGCCGCGCTGCTCGCGAGCACCGTCGTGCCGCGCCCGACTTCGCCGGCGACGAGCCCGCCGTCCGACAGCTTCTTGTAGGCATCCTGCACCGTCGTCCGCGTGACCTTCGCCGCGTCGGCGACCTCGCGGATCGGCGGCAGGCGGTCGCCGGGCCGCAGCTGGCCGGAGCTGATCGCGGCGCGGTAGAACGCGGCGATCTGGTCGGCGAGCGTGGCGGGCGCGCTGCGGTCGAGTTCGGGGAGCTGGAGGCGGGTCACGGGCTGGAGATGTAGCGGGCAATGTGTCCCTGTCAATCGGGACAATATGGCCTGGCGCCGCCGGCGCGACTCTTGCCCCCCGAAGTCCGCCACGATGAACCGCGCCGCCAAACGCCTGCTGCTGTCGCTCGCTGCCGGCGCTGCCGCGTTCGCGTTCGCCGAGCTCGCCGTCCGGCGGCTGCGGCCCGAGCCGCTGGGCATGGTGATCCTGGCGCCCAACGGCGAGCGCGTGCCTGGCGGCGAGATCGCGCACTTCCTTGCGCACATGGCCGACTTCGAGCGCAACGTCAACCAGGACATCGCGCCGCCGCACGGCCATCTGCTGGCGCATGCCCACGTCCGCTTCCAGTACCCGAACGCACGCTGGCCGTACTTCGACGAGAACCGCTGCGTCCGCCTCGACATCAACTCACTCGGCTTCCGCGACGACGAGTTCGTGGTCGACAAGCAGCCGGGCGAGCTGCGCGTCCTCGCGCTCGGCGACTCGTTCACGCAGGGCCAGGGCGTGCAGCTCGCAGACAGTTGGCCGCAGGTGCTCGAACGGGAACTGGCCCGGCTCCACGCCGGCCCGGTCCAGGTGATCAACGGCGGCTTCGCGACCGGTCACCACAGCCCCGACGGCTACGACGCGTGGATGGCCAGCGACGGCCTGCTGCTGCACCCGGACCTGGTGATCGTCGGACTCTGTCTCAACGATCTGTGCAACGACGTGCCGATGCTGTCGTACCCGGTCGCGCACCCGCGTCAGGTCCTCGGCTCGGTCCTGCTCGGCGAGATCGCGCGCATGTTCGAGCAGCGGCGGCTCATGGCAGCGCACCGCGCGCACCCGCCCGACTACGCGCAGCTCGTGCGCGACCAACCGCAACAGTGGCAGGGCGTGCAGCGCGGTTTGCGCGAGCTGCAGGCGATGCTGCAGCGGGAGCACGTGCCGCTGGTGGTCGCGATCTTCCCGATGCTGTCCGAGTACGACGCCGATCCGTACCCCTACGAGGGTCTGCACACGCTGGCGCGCGAGTTCTGCAAGACGGCCGGCATCCGCTGCGTCGACCTGCGCCAGGTGTTCCACGGCCGAGTCGAGGAGGACCTCTGGGTCGATCTCACCGACCAGCACCCCAACGATGTCGGCCACCGGCTGATGGCATTCGCGATCCGCGACTACCTGCTCGCCGAAGGCCTGGCGCAGCCGCGCTAGGAGTCCGCCAGTGAGCGCGCGGGCCGGAAGCCGGTGAAGCCATTGCGCTTCATGCCCGGTTCGGATTCCTCCTCGACGCGCAGCGTCGGCTTCGGACCCGGCAGCGAGAACCAGGAACCACCGCGCAGCACGCGGCCGCCGTGCAGGAACGGCGCGATCGTCACCGGTGCCGGCGGGCCCGTCGGATCGGTCTGCATCGCCCCGTCGGGCGGGTACGGGCCGCACCAGTCGGCGCAGTACTCCCAGACGTTGCCGAGCATGTCGAACAGTCCGTACGGATTGGCGGCGCGCGTGCCGACTGGCTGCGGCGACGAGTCGCAGTTGCGTTGGAACCACGCGTACTCGGTCAGCGTGCGCTCGCGCATCCAGGGTCCCTGGTCGGCGGCGAGCCCGCCGTAGCACGCCCGCTCCCACTCGGCCTCGGTCGGCAGTCGGTAGCCATAGGTGCGGCAGAACGCGACCGCCTCGTCGAACAGCACGTGCGTGATCGGGTGCTGCGCCGAGTACTTCGACGGCAGCGCGGCCGCGGCGCCGCCGTGCTCGTCGAGCCAGCGCTGCCACTGCCCGACCGTGACCTCGGTCTCGGCAAGCAGCCAGTCGCGCGTCAGCGTCACGGCATGCCGCGGCTTCTCCAGCGGCTGCTCGTCGTCGCCCATCGCGAAGGTGCCCTTCGGCACGCGGCGGAAGATGATGCCGGTGCGCGGGTCGCGCAGGCGCGTGCCCGGGTGCGCGCGATCGAGGTCGTCCCACGACTCCGGCACCGCCTTCGCCGCGAGCCACGCCACCGCCTCGGGCGACGGCGATCGCGGGCCGCCGCCGCAGCCGCTGCAGCCGGCGAGCAGGAGCAGCGCGAACGGACGCAGGCGCACGGGCGTCGGCATTGCGCCGATCCTCGCAGAGCCGGCCGGCGCGGGGTAGCCGCAGCGTCGCCGTCTGTTCGCCGAGTAGCAGACCACAGGCCGAGCACACCGACGAGCGCCTGCCATGCGAGCGCTGCCGACCCGGCAACGAACAGGAAGCGGCGCATGCGCGCGCAATCTTGGCGCCTGTAGTCACGGCAGCAAACCTGCTCCGCGCCCGCTGCGCGACGGCTCGATCCAGTCGGGCCAGGGCCACGTGCGCCGGTGCGGCGCTGACAGCAGCCCGCGAGTTGCCGCGGCGGCCCGAACGGCGTAGACCCGGCGCCTCCGAGGAACACCCATGCCCAACGTACGCGCCATCGTCGCTTCCAACGCCACCACTCCGCTCCGCAACGGCACCATCCCGCGCCGCGACGTCGGCGCCGACGACGTCGAACTCGAGATCCTCTTCTGCGGCGTCTGCCACAGCGATCTGCACACCGCGCGCAACGAGTGGGCAGTGTGGCCGACCGTGTACCCGTGCGTGCCCGGCCACGAGATCGTCGGCCGCGTGACCAAGGTCGGCGCCAGGGTCCGCGCGTTCCGCAAGGGCGACCTCGCCGCGGTCGGCTGCATGGTCGACTCGTGCGGCGACTGCCCGAGCTGCCGCGAAGGGCTCGAACAGTACTGCGACCGGCTCGCCACGGTGTTCACCTACAACGCGCCGGACCCGCACCAGACCGCGCCCGTCACCTACGGCGGCTACGCGCAGTCGATCGTCGTGAAGGAGTCGTTCGTGCTGAAGGTGCCGAAGAACCTCGCGCCAGCGGCGGTCGCGCCGCTGCTCTGCGCGGGCATCACGTTGTGGTCGCCGCTGCGGCACTGGCAGGCCGGCCCCGGCAAGAAGGTCGGCATCGTCGGCCTCGGCGGCCTCGGGCACATGGGCGTGAAGTTCGCGCACGCGCTCGGCGCCAGGACCGTGCTGTTCACGAGTTCGCCGTCGAAGGTCGCGGACGGCAAGCGTCTCGGCGCCGACGAGGTCGTGATCAGCAAGGACGCCACTGCGATGCAGAAGCACGAGCGCAGCTTCGACCTGATCGTGAACACCGTCGCCGCGTCGCACGACCTCGACCCGTTCGTCACGCTGCTGCGCCGCGACGGCACGCTGGTGCTGGTCGGCGCACCGGAGCACCCGCACAAGTCGCCGACCGTGTTCAACCTGCTGCTCGCGCGCCGCGCGATCGCGGGCAGCGGCATCGGCGGCATCGCCGAGACGCAGGCGATGCTCGACTTCTGCGGCGAGAAGAACATCGCGTCGGACATCGAGCTGATCGCGCCCGACGGCATCAACACGGCCTTCGAGCGCATGCTCAAGAGCGACGTGAAGTACCGCTTCGTGATCGACATGAAGAAGCTGTGATCGCGCGCGCCGCCGCGGGCGTCGCGCGATTGCGCGATCAATAGCCGAGCTTGGCCCAGAGCCCGTTGCTGAGGTCGATGCCGAGCGGGCCGTTCGTCGGTCCGTAGAACGCCTGCATCGCCACCTGGAATCCAGCGAGGTCGGGCGCTGGTGGAACGGCAACCGTGAACGTCCACGATGGCGCGGTCGCGACGAACACGCCGGACCACTCGGGACCGACGGCCGCGGTGCAAGTGCTGGCGCCGAGGTAGCGCGGCACCGCTGGCTGCAGGCTCATCGCCAGGGTCGACAGCACACCGCTCGGTCCGTCGCGGCACACGACCTGCGTCGTCATGCCAAGGATCGGCCGCGTGCAACCCAGCTGCACGGGGAACGGCCCGTACCCGCACGCCCCGCCCGTCGAGACGACGTCGGCGAGGATCTTGCCCGACACCACGCGGTAGCCGCCCAGCATGCCGTCGGCGCTGCTCGCGAACGCCGCGACGAAGTCGCCGAAGCCATCGCCGTCGACGTCCCCGAGCTGGTCCATGTACGAGTTGTGCTGTGAACTCGGCGGAAACGCCGGCGTGTTGATGTCACAGGGGATGCGACCGAGCACCGGGCCCCGGCCAGAGTAGAGGACCAGGTTGCCGGGGTCGTTGTTCAGCGTCGACTCCAAGGTCGCGAAGTCGTCCGCGCCGTCGGCGTCGAGGTCGCCGATGCGGCAGATCGAGAGGCCCTGCGCCACCAGCGGCGGCGGGAAGTAGGTGTGGAGGACCGCGCCGTTGGTAGCCGAGAACGCGCGCACGGCCGTGACCTCGAACGACCCCGGCGAACCGAACGTGGCCTTCGCCAGCACTTCGTCGATGCCGTCCCCGTTGACGTCCGCGGTCGCGATTGCTTCGCCGAGGCGGCCGCCCTCGGGATTCTGCAGCGTCCGCAGCAGCTGCAGCGGGTTCGCCGAGCAGACGTGGATCGCCCCATTGCCGTTCGAAACGATCACGTCGGTCCGACCGTCGCCGCTGACGTCGCGGATCGGGCGCACCTTGGGCAGGTACGCGCCGCCGAAGAACAATCCGGGCAGCTGCGCCAGCACGCCGCCGCCGTTGCCCGAGAACAACACGACCACGGGTTGCCCCGACTGCGTGGAGGTGCACAGCGAAACGAAGTCGCCGCGACCGTCGCCGTTCACGTCGCCGACATCGGCAACGGTGCCGAACACCAGCTGCGGCGGGTTCAGCGGGAACAGCGCTGCCCCGGTCGCACCGCTGAACACCTGGCTGGTGCTGGACGCGACGACGAAGTCGCGCCGGCCGTCGCCGTTGACGTCGGCGATCCCCGTCGCATCGAACGCGAAGCCGCTGATCGTGCGCAGGAGGGCGCCCGTCGTGCCCGAGACGATGAGCAGGCGCGGCGTGCCGCTGACGCCACTGACCATCTGCTCGATCAGCAGAATGTCGCTCACGCCATCGGCGTCGAGGTCCCCCGCGGCACGCGCGACGACACCGAGCGTCGCGCCCGCGCGCGTGCCGTGCACCAGACGCAGCACGCGCTGGGCCGGCAGCGACGAGACGAGGGCAAGGACGACGGGAAGGACGCAGAGGTGTACGTGGCGCATGGTGGGTCCCAGTTCCTTTCGCGGCGCAATGCTAGCAGGTGCACTGCGCCGCGGGCCCAGGCACTCGTCACCGTGCCGACGTGATGCGGCTCCGACCCGGCGGTCGCGTTGATCCGTTCACGCCGCGCGCGCGCCCGCGCGGACGACCGGGAACTCGATGTCCGTGCCGACCGCCCGGTTGAACATGTTCGTGAACACGTTCAGCGCGACCGTCGCAACGATCTCGGCGATCTGCCCGTCGTCGTAGCCCGCGGCGCGGACCGCGGCGAGGTCGTCGTCGCTGACCGCACCGTCGCGCACGAGCAACGCGCGCACGAACGTGAGCGCCGCCTGCGCGCGCGCGTCACCGGAGCGGCCCTCGCGCGCTGCCGCGAGCTCGGTCTTGGCGAGGCCGACCTTGCCGCCGATCACGCAGTGCGCCGACAGGCAGTAGCTGCAGTCGTTGGCCTCGGCGACCTGCAGGGCGATCTGCTCGCCGAGCCTGGCGCCGAGGTGGCCGTGCGCCAGGGCACTGCTGAATGCGACGTAGGCCTCGAGCACCGCCGGCGAATTGGCCATGGCGCGCACCATGTTCGGCACGAGGCCGAGCTTCTGCTGCACGGCGCGGGCCAGTTCGGCGGACTTGCCGGTCATGGACGCGGGATCGAGTTGAGGCAGTCGGGACATGATGGAACTCCTGTGCGTGGTCGCGCCGCTCGGCGCCGGCCGCGCAACGGCGCGACCGGCGGGCGGCCCCGACGCCAGGCCGCGCACCCGTGGCACCGGGCACGGCACTCCGATGCCGCACCGGACCGGTCCGTGACCGCCGGCTCGCGGATTCTCGACGCACACGCGTAGCATCAGCCGCCCATGAGCCGCCCGAGCGATCCGGCCCGAGCCGTTGCCGAGCAGGCCCTGCTCGTGCGGCTGCGCGCCGGCGACGACGACGCCTTCGCCGAACTCGTGCGCGCGCACGCGGGCCGCATGCTGCTGCTCGCGCGCCGGCTGCTGCGCGACTCGCAGCACGCGGAGGACGCGGTGCAGGACGCGTTCCTCGCGGCATTCCGCGCGATCGACGGCTTCGACGGCCGTGCGCTGCTCGGTACGTGGCTGCACCGCATCGTCGTCAACAGCTGCCTGATGCGCCTGCGCCGCGCCGAACCGGCCGCCGCGTCGATCGACGCGCTGCTGCCCGCGTTCCGCGCCGACGGCCGCCACGATCCGGCGCCGGCCGCGTGGCCTGATCCGCGCGCGAGCCATGCCGAGACGCTGGCGCTGCGCGACGCCGTGCAGCGTGCGCTCGACCGCCTGCCGGCGGTCTACCGCGCCGCCGTCGTGCTGCGCGACCTCGAGGGCCTCGACAGCGCCGAGGCCGCAGCCGCGCTCGGCATCGGCGAGGACGCGCTGCGGCAGCGACTGCACCGCGGTCGACAGGCCCTGGCGAAGCTGCTCGAACCGACGATGATGGGCGGTGCTCTGTGAACTGCCGCGAACTGACGCAAGCCCTGACCGACCGGCGCGAGGGCCGCCTGGCCCCCGCCGCACTCGCCGCACTCGACGCACACCTCGCGCTCTGTCCGGACTGCCGATGCTACGTCGACAAATTCGAGCGCACGATCACGACCGTCGGCGACATCGCGAACGCGCCGCCGGAGCCGGCGCCGGACGCATTGATCCGTGCGGTCCTCGACGCGCGCCGCCGCGGGGGATAGCTCTGGGCCGGACCCCGATCCATGTCGCATAGCGAGCGTGTCGTCCAGTCTGCCGCAGGCGAGGTCGACGCGATGACGGTCCAGGAGCTGATCCTCGTCG
>Ga0070689_100000635_pt1 | contig 21253 bp, 11 predicted proteins | sample KBSS23HmetaG_FD_64669 | JGI IMG/M metagenome (GOLD analysis project Ga0070689, IMG submission 64669) | Switchgrass rhizosphere microbial communities from Kellogg Biological Station, Michigan, USA - KBS S2-3H metaG | ecosystem: Host-associated > Plants > Roots > Rhizosphere ...
GCCTCCGCCGCCGCAGGTGTTCACGCCCGTGCACGTGTTGGTGCAGGTTATGGCGGTGCCGCAGTTGTTCGTGGCCGGGCCGCATGCCTTGCCCGTGCAGGCCGCCGTGTTGTTCGCCGTACAGCCGCATGCGTTGGCCCCGACGCCTCCGCCGCCGCAGGTGTTCACGCCCGTGCACGTGTTGGTGCAGGTTATGGCGGTGCCGCAGTTGTTCGTGGCCGGGCCGCAGGCCTTGCCCATGCAGGCCGCCGTGTTGTTCGCCGTACAGCCGCATGCGTTGGCCCCGACGCCTCCGCCGCCGCACGTGTTCACGCCCGTGCACGTGTTGGGGCAGGTTATGGCGGTGCCGCAGTTGTTCGTGGCCGGGCCGCAGGCCTTGCCCATGCAGGCCGCCGTGTTGTTCGCCGTGCAGCCGCATGCGTTGGCCCCGCCGGATCCGCCGCCGCAGGTGTTCACGCCCGTGCACGTGTTGGGGCAGGTTATGGCGGTGCCGCAGTTGTTCGTGGCCGGGCCGCAGGCCTTGCCCATGCAGGCGGCCGTGTTGTTCGGAACACACTGGCATTGGGTGACGGGGCTGCCGACACAGCTTTCATTTGCCGCGCATGCCGTGCACTTGGCCGCGTCCTGGCAACCATTGTTGGCGTCGGTGGGAACGCACTTGTCACCACACTTCTTGGTACCGGAAGGACACGTGCCAATGACACAGGCCGTCCCTTGGCAGATCAGCGTCCCCGAGCCGGCCGCCGGACAAGACGTCGCATCGCACGTCGTCGCGCCGCAACCATAAGTGGGGTCCGTGAGAGCAACGCATTTGTTGGCGCACTTCTTCGTTCCGGAGGGACACGTGGCAATGACACAGGCCGTCCCCATGCAAGTGAGGGTGCCGCCTGCACCTGGGTTGGGACAACCCGTGGCATCGCACGTCGTCGCGCCACAACCGTAAGCGGGATCGGTCAGCGCAACGCACTGGGCGCCGCATTTCTTTGTGCTGCCGCCGCATGTCCCGAGGACGCACGCCGATCCCTGGCAGATCAGCGTCGCGCCAGGGCTAATGGTCGGGCAGGACGACGTATCGCACGTCGTCGTATCGCAGCCGTACGTGGGATCGTCGAGCGCGACGCACATTCCACCGCAAAGCTTCTGGCCAGGCGTGCAAGCAACGGGACCATCCGGTCCTACGTCAAGCGGTGCATCGAGCTCAGTCCCTCCATCTGTATCCGTCATGCCGCCCGAGCCGACGATGCCGCCCGAGCCGACCACACCGCCCGAGGCGACGATGCCGCCCGAGCCCTTCGTTCCGGCCATTCCCGCGCCCGCATCGGCCCCGCCACTCCCTCCGCGACCGGCGTCGGCGGACCTGATGGGATCTGTCCGAAGGCCGCAATTGATGGTGATCAAACCCAGGCACACAAAGATCCACGCTGATTTCATCGACATTCCCTATTCATTGTCCAGGCGTGGGCCCACGAAGCACCGTCATCAAAAGGAGAACACACAGGCAACCCCTCGGAGCGCGACATCGCCGACACAGGCCTGCGCCATGGATGCGCTTGGGTTCTCGTCACCGGCAGACGAGAGAATGAAAAGCACTGCAGAAAGGACGGCTAGGCCGCCGGCGCTGGCGTATCCGACGGTCGCCAGCGTGACAGCTTGATCATGGTCGCCCTGGATGGTCCTGCAGGTGCTTGTGAGGCTGCTGGTCCCACACTCCATCATGTTGTTGAACTGGTTGCGTTTGTTATACGCGACCAGTGTTTCGACCACTCCAAGCCCCAACCCCAAGACCGCGCCTGCTCCTGCGGCCCAAGCGTAGGGCCGCAGGCCCCGACTGGACGATGATGGGACGTCCGCCCGCGGCGCGGTCGCCGACGGCGGTGATGCTTCGGGGATCGTCGCAGCGGCCTTGGCTTCCGAAGCAGGCGTGTCGGCGGACTCCGCTGGGCTCGTGTCGCCGCGCGCGATTCCTGTACCGTTTGCCGCCTTGATTGGAATCAACTCCACGTGCTCGCGAACCGTCTGGCCGGGGTCGACGCGCACGGTCCGCGTCCATTCGCGGAAACCGTCCGCACGGACGCGCAAGATGGCCGAGTCGTCGGAGAGCCGTACAGGGTGCTCGAGCGGCAAGGTTCCGACTGACTTCTCGTTCACGAAAACCGCGGCGCCAGCGGGGGTTCCCCACACGGAGAGGGTCCCGAGGTGTGTCTGGATGATTGTCAACGCGCTGTTCAGCGTGGCACTGTTCTTCTTCGTCCAAGGGTCGCTCTGGCCATGCGTCAGCGCGTCCAGAATGTGTTCCTCGGCGGCGACCCACAATCCAAGCGCCTGTTCCGCGAACGCCATCTGGGCCTCGATTCGCGGCGTCTTGGAGATGGCCCACGCCTTCTTGAACTCGGCCAGCGCCTCGGCATCCTTCGCCTTCCGTCGCAGCTCGATGCCCCGCTTGACGAGTTCGTCCGCATCCTCCGCCCGCACCTGTGCCCATCCGAAGAAGCTGGGCAAACCCACGCACAGGAGCACCCAGCGAGACACGTGACAAAACCTGGCCCATCCACGAGTTGAAGCGATCACCTTCTCAGTCCACCTTCCGTTCGGGCCGAGTTAAGCATAGTCCCCTCAAGAATGCTCGGGGGCGCGGCACCAGAAATCTAGCGCGCTGCCGAAACGGTCGACGGGCATCCCGACGGTTCGAACCTAGGACGATCTCGGCCACATGAAGGAAGGGTGAGCGATCTTCCCTCGGCCTTCGAGCGCTTATGCCTGCGGCGGCAAAGGGATCGAGAGCGGGGGCGTGACCGCCGCCCTCGCCCCCTCCGCCTGCGTCCGGGGAAACCCGGCCGCCGCATACACCTCCGCCTCATCCAGGCTCTCGCGCGCCAGCAGCTGCACCACGATGGCGTCCAGCTTGCCGCGGTTCTCGCGGATCAAGCGGCGTGCCTCCGCGTAGCACTCCTCCGTGATCCGGCGGACTTCGTTGTCGACCGCGTCCAGCAGGCCGTCCGACACGCCCGCCATGCGCGGATCCCCTTCGTTCGGCAGCACGGACAGCGTGCCGATGCGTTCGGACATGCCCCACCGCCCCACCATGGACCGCGCGATCCGGCTGACGATCTCCAGATCGCTCTCGGAGCCAGTGGTGATCAGGTCGAAGACCTCCCGTTCGGCGGCCATGCCCCCCAGGGCGCCGATGATGCGCCCGCGCAGATAGTTGGCATCGTAGCCGTATCGATCCGCATCGGGCGTCGACAGCGTCACGCCCAGCGCACGCCCGCGCGGCACGATCGACACCTTGCGGACCGGATCGGCGCCCGGCTGGATGATCCCCAGCAGCGCGTGCCCCGCCTCGTGATAGGCGGTGCGCCGTCGCTCCGGCTCGGGAATCACGACGTTGCGGGCGGTGCCCAGCTGCACCTTCTCGAGCGCGTCCAGCAGCTCGCGCTGGCGAATCGATTCCAGCTTGCGGCGCGCCGCCATCAGCGCGGCCTCGTTGACCAGGTTGGCCAGGTCGGCGCCGGTCATGCCCGGCGTCGCCGACGCGAGTCGCTCGAGATCGACGTCCTCGCCCAGCGGCTTTCCGCGCGTGTGCACCTTCAAGATCTCGACGCGGCCCTTGTGGTCGGGCGGGTGAACGGTGATCTGCCGATCGAATCGCCCCGGCCGCAGCAGCGCGGGGTCCAGCACGTCGGGGCGATTGGTCGCCGCCAGCACCACGATGCCCTCGTGCCCTGAGAACCCGTCCATCTCGGTCAGGATCTGGTTGAGCGTCTGCTCGCGCTCGTCGTGGCCGCCGAACGACCGCGGGCCGCCACGCGCCCGTCCGATGGTGTCGATCTCGTCGATGAAGATGATCGCCGGCGCGACCTTGCGCGCCTCCGTGAACAGCTCGCGCACCCGCCCCGCTCCCACGCCGACGATCATCTCGATGAACTCGGAGGCGCTGGCGCTGAAGAAGGGCACCTTGGCCTCGCCCGCCGTGGCGCGCGCCAGCAGGGTCTTTCCCGTGCCAGGAGGTCCCGACAGCAGCACGCCCTTGGGCGCGCGCGCGCCCAGACGCCGGTATTTTTCCGGCTCTTTCAGAAAGTCGACCACTTCGTTGATCTCGGCCTCGACCTCGTCGATGCCGGCCACGTCCTGGAACGTGACCCGAACGGTTTCGGGATCCACGCGATTTTGCCGCCCTCCCCCCAGCAACCCGCCCAGGCCTCCGCCCATGGCCTTCTGCTGGCGCCGCAGCATCCAGATCCAGAAGCCGACGAACAGCAGCGTGGGCGCGAACGAGATCAGGAGATTGGCGAGGAACCCGCGCTGGGGCACCAGCGGGGTCGCGCGCACGGTCGCGTCGCCCGCGGTCAACTCGGCGAGCAAGTCGTCATGAGCGAAGGTCGGTCGCTCGGTCGTGAATTGCTGGTACGACTTGTCCGCTTTGTTGGGGACCGGCGCCGGCACCTTCAGCTCGCCCTCGATTGAATCGCCGCGCGAGAACACCGCGGTGACGTTCTTCTTGGCCACCTGGCTCTTGAGTTCGGTGTACGGCACCGCGATCTGGGGTCCATTGAACCGGTCCTGAAGCGTCAGCAGCCCGAAGATCACGAAGTACGCCGCCATCGCGATGGCGAACCGCGGCCAGCTTCGCTTCGGGTTGGCCGGCGGTGAACCCGGAGGAAGTCCCTCGGCCCGCCAGGGGCGAGCGGGCGGCGGCGTGGGAGGCGCCCCGGCGCGCCCGCCGTGCGGCGGCTCCGGGGTTGGTTTGGCGTTCGAATCGGGCGGGGTCATGTCTTACGAACCTAACCATCGTTGGGCGACATGTCGGTCCGAAGTTGCTGCCTACCCGCCTCGGGTGGCTGGCCTCGGCCACTCCCGGCGATCCGGGTCCATGGTGTACTGTTTCCCCGGGAGAACCGAATGCCACTGATGCGCGATCTCGCCGTGACCGGTCCGTGGGGGGATGCCAAGGTCCACGTGGAGCACCTGGCCGGTCGGGAGGCCCTGGGTCGGCCGTACCAGTTCGAGGTTTCGCTGTTGAGCCAGTCCCCCACGCTGGAGCTTGCCGACTGGGTCGGAGATCTGGTGACCGTTTCGATGGACACCGACACCCAGGGCACCCGTTACTTCAACGGCCACGTCACGCGGGCGGCGCTGGTCGGAACGTTCGGCGGTTACGCGCGTTATCGCGTCACGCTGCACCCGTGGCTGCATCTGCTGTCGGCGCGGACAAACAGCCGCATCTTCCAGAACGCCAGCGTCCCGGACATCGCCAAGACCATCTTTCGCGATCACGGGTTCGCAGACTTCGAGCTCCATCTGTCCGGGAGCCATCCCGCCCGCGAATACGTGGTGCAGTACCGCGAGTCGGATTTCAATTTCGTGAACCGCCTGTTCGAGAACGCCGGCATCTACTACTACTTCAAGCACGAGAAGAAGCGTCATGTGCTGGTGGTGGGCGACGGTATGACCGCGCACGAGAAGGTCCCGCACTACGAAGAGGTGGAGTTTCATCCGGAAGGCGCGAACACCCCCGGCGCGCCCGAGTGCCTGAACAGCTGGGAGATGGCGCAGCAGTGGCGATCGGGCATGTACACGGCCGACGACTTCGACTTCACGCGCCCCAAGGTGGATCTGACCGCCAAGCTGAAAGCCGGCTCGAAACACAAGCATGGCAATCTCGAGGTCTACGACTATCCGGGCGGTTACCCGGATCGAGGCAGCGGTCAGGAATACGTCAAGGCTCGGCTGGAAGCCCTGCAAAGCGACAGCGAGACGGGCCACGGCGCGGGAGACGTCCGCGGTCTGCACGCCGGCAACCTGTTCAAGATGATTCAGTTCCCGCTGGAGAGTCAGAACAAGGAATACCTGATCGTCTCGGCGGCGTACGACGTGACCAACAACCCCGTGGCGACCGGCGCCGACGCCGGGGCCGACGTGGAGGCAGGACGCTTCAGCTGGTCTTTCACCGGTATCGACAGCAAGGTGCCCTTCCGGCCCGCGCTGGTCACTTCGCGCCCCCGCGTGGAGGGCGTGCAGACCGCGATGGTGGTGGGCCCCAGCGGCGAGGAGATCTACACCGACAAATACGCCCGCGTGAAGGTGCTTTTCCACTGGGACCGCGAGGGGAAGGGCGACGAGAAGAGCTCGTGCTGGGTGCGGGTCGCGCAGGTGTGGGCCGGCGGCGCCTGGGGGGCGATCCACATCCCGCGTATCGGACAGGAGGTCATCGTCGACTTCCTGGAGGGCGATCCCGACCGCCCGATCATCACCGGCCGCGTCTACAACGGCGACAGCATGCCGCCCTATGAGCTGCCGGCGCAGAAGACCAAGAGCGGCGTGAAGAGCCGGAGTTCGCAGGGGGGCACTCCCGCCAACTACAACGAGTTCCGGTTCGAGGACAAGAAGGGAAGCGAGGAGGTCTACCTTCACGCCGAGAAGGACCTGAACACCGCGGTGGAAAACGACGAAGGCCGCCTGGTGGGGCACGACCGCACCACCGAGATCGGCAACGACGAGACCATCACCGTCAAGCACGACCGCACCGAGAAGGTCGACAACGACGAGGACATCACCATCGTCGGCAACCGGACCGAGGACGTCGGAAAAGACGAGACCATCACGGTCAGCGGCAGCCGATCTTTGACGGTCGCCATGAACGATTCCAACACCATCGGTATCGCCCATGAGCTGACGGTGGGCGCGACCGACACGACCACGGTCGGTGGCAGCCAGAGCGTCACGGTGGGTGGCAGTCGCAGCGTCAGCGTAGGCGGGAGTCAAAGCAGCACCGTTTCGGGCGCGCACAGCCTGAGCGTGTCCAAGGACGAAACCGTAGAGATCACCGGCAAGCGGTCGCTGAAGGTCGGGAAGGAAGAGCTGATCGAGATCGGCAAGAAGCTGTCGATCAACGTCGCCGACGAGATCTCGATCGTCACGGGCGACGCCTCGATCACCATGAAGAAGAACGGCGACATCACCATCAAGGGCAAGAACATCACCCTGGATGGCTCGGGGAAGATCAACGTCAAGGCGTCGGGCGACGTGATCATCAAGGGCAGCAAGATCGCGCAGAACTGAACCAGGCGGGACTCATCAGCCCGGGCGGCCCAGCCGCGCGCGCAGCGCGGTGAACAGGCCGACCGAAGCCTCCACCCCTTCCTTCCGGATCGAGACACTCACGACGTTGAGCCCGACCGGAAGGTCCTTCGAGCCGGCGTAAGAGAGCGTTGAATCTCGGCCGTCTTTTGATATATCCACATATCTCCATGTCTGGATACCTTGACTTGCCGCGGACGGTCGAAGCGCTGGGCGTGCTGGGCGACGAGAGTCGCTTGCGCCTGTGCGCCCTGCTGCACGACCGCGAGCTCTGCGTCACCGATCTGGTGCGGGTCACGGGCATCTCGCAGCCCCGCGTGTCGACCCACCTGGGCCGCCTGCGCAAGGCGGGGTTCGTCCGCGATCGCCGGCAGGGCGCGCAATCCTTCTATGCGCTGGCGGTCGACGACCTGCCCGCCCCCGCCCGGGTGGCGCTGGAGGACGCTTCGAAGTCCGGGGACGTCACCCTGGCGGGGGATCAGAAACGGCTGGCCGATCTGGATGCCGAGCGGCGCGGGGGGTTGCCCGAGTCGGTCGCCGACGAGCTGGAACGGTACTATGCGCCCGGCCGTACCTGGCAATCGCTGGCGCTGGGCATCGCCGCCTTGTTGAAGCTGGGTGACGTGCTGGACGTGGGGTCGGGGGACGGCGGGGCGGCGGTGGCCCTGGCGCCGCACTGTCGCTCGCTGACCTGCATCGATCTGAACGCACGCCTGATCGACGCGGCCCGCGAACGGCTGGCGAAGTTTCCCCACGTCAGCGCGCAGGTCGCCGATGTCCACCGGTTGCCCTTCGTCGCGGCGTCCTTCGACGCGGTGCTGATGTTCCACACGTTGACGTATGCCGAGCACCCCGGGCGCGCGCTGTCGGAGTGCGCGCGCGTCCTGCGCCCAGGCGGGCGTCTGGTGCTGCTGTGTCTCGACCAGCACCAGCACCACGAGGTGACCGCCCGCTACGGTGAGCGCCACGCCGGTTTCTCGCCCCGCGCGGTGCGTGGCCTGCTGGGGCGGGCCGGGCTGAAGGTATCGGCCGCCCACGTCGCGTGTCGCGAAGCCAAGAAACCGCACCTGCAAGTCGTCCTGGCCATCGCCGACAAGCCCGCCGCCGCCCAGCCACGCCGCAACGGCAAGACCCACTCGTGACCCCCCGCAGAAATCCCATGCCACACCAACACCCGCTCCAGAAGATCTTGCAAGAACGCATCGCCATCATCGACGGCGCGATGGGAACCACCATCCGCACCTACGGCATGACCGAAGCCGACATTCGCGCCGAACGGTTCAAGGACTCGCGCAAGGATCTGCTGAACAACGGCGATCTGTTCTCGCTGACGCAGCCCAAGATGATCTGCGACATCCACCGCCGCTTCCTGGAGGCCGGCGCCGACATCATCGAGACCAACACCTTCGGCGCGACCAGCATCACCCAGAGCGAATTCTTCGTGGACGATCCGCGCGAGCACGGCGGCCGCAAGGATCCGGCCTTCTATCAAAAGATCGTCGACGACCCGTTCCTGAACGACCTGGCCTGGGAGATCAACGAGCAATCGGCGCGCCAGTGCCGCGAGTGGGCCGACCGGGTGGCCAACGCCGACGGACGTCAACGCTTCGTGGCCGGGGCCATCGGCCCGTTGACGGTGTCGCTGTCGAATTCACCGGATGCCGACGACGCCGGCTTCCGGGTGGTGACCTTCGATCAAGTCAAGCAGGCCTACGTGCATCAGACGCGCGCGCTGATCGCGGGCGGCAGCGACGTGCTGCTGGTCGAGACCATCTTCGACTCGTTGAACGCCAAGGCAGCCCTGGTGGCCATCCAGGAGGTCTTCGCCCAGGACGGCAAGACGCTGCCGATCATGATCTCGGCGGCGGTCGGACGCGGCGGCGAGACCATGATCTCGGCCCAGACCATCGAGGCCTTCTGGAACGCGGTGAAGCACGTGAAGCCGCTGTCGGTGGGCCTCAACTGCTCGCTGGGGCCGGATCTGATGTATCCGTTTCTGGCCGACCTGGCCAGCAAGTCCGATGCGGCCGTGTCTTGCTATCCCAACGCCGGCCTGCCCAACCCGCTGTCGGTCACCGGCTTCGATCTGGAGCCACCCGACATGGCGCGCTTTCTGGGCGACTTCGCCAAGGGCGGGCTGATCAACATCGCGGGCGGTTGCTGCGGCAACACGCCGGAGCACATCGCGGCGATCGCCCGGGCGCTGGCCGATGCGCCGCCGCGCGGGTACGTCGCCAAGGCGGCGACGCCCGCCGCCGACGTGCGCGAGCCCGAGCGCCCGCTGCGCCTGTCGGGGTCGCAACCGTTCACGCAACAGCCGGGCGTGTACCTGATGATCGGCGAGCGCACCAATGTCGCCGGCTCGCCCAAGTTCGCCAAGCTGATCAAGGAAGGCAACTACGAGGAAGCCGTCAGCGTGGCGCGCCAGCAGGTGGAGAACGGCGCCAACGTGATCGACATCTGCATGGACGAGGGGATGATCGACGGCGTCGCGGCCATGTCGCGGTTCCTGTCGCTGCTGGGCAGCGAGCCCGAGGTGGCCAAGGTCCCCTTCATGGTGGACTCGTCCAAGTGGGAGGTGATCGAGGCGGGCCTCAAGTGCCTGCAGGGCAAGGGCATCGTGAACTCGATCTCCCTGAAAGAGGGCGAGGACAAGTTCCGCCAGAACGCCAGGACCGTCTTGCGGTACGGCGCGGCAGTGGTGGTCATGGCCTTCGACGAACAGGGACAGGCCGCCACCTACGAGGACAAGATCCGCATCTGCACCCGCGCGTATCGCATCCTGGTGGACGAGCTGGGGTTCCCGCCCGAGGACATCATCTTCGACCCGAACATCCTGACCGTCGCCACCGGCATGGAGGAGCACAACAACTACGCGGTCGACTTCATCAACGCCACCCGCTGGATCAAGCAGAACCTGCCCCACGCCAAGGTCAGCGGCGGGGTTTCGAACATCTCGTTCAGCTTTCGCGGCAACAACAAGGTACGCGAGGCCATGCACTCGGCGTTTCTGTTCCACGCCATCAAGGCCGGCATGGACATGGGCATCGTGAACGCCGGCATGCTGGAGGTCTACGAGGAGATCGAACCCGAGCTCAAGGTGCTGGTGGAGGACGTCCTCTTGAACCGGCGTCCTGACGCGACCGAGCGGCTGGTCGACCTGGGCGAGAAGTTGAAGGCCGCCAGCGCTGGTCCGGCGGGCGCCACCGAAAAGAAGGCCGAAGAATGGCGCAACGGCACCGTCGAGGAACGCCTGTCGCACGCGCTGGTGAAGGGCATCGACATGTACATCGATGGCGACACCGAAGAGGCGCGCGTGAAGCTGGGCCGCCCGCTGGCGGTCATCGAAGGGCCGCTGATGGACGGCATGGGCGTGGTCGGCGATCTGTTCGGCGCCGGCAAGATGTTCCTGCCCCAGGTGGTGAAGTCCGCGCGGGTGATGAAGAAGGCCGTCGCGCACCTGACGCCGTTCATGGAGGCCGAGAAGGCGGCGATGGCCGCATCGGGCCAGGCGGTGAAGGCCCAGGGCAAGATCGTGCTGGCGACCGTGAAGGGCGACGTGCACGACATCGGCAAGAACATCGTGGGCGTGGTGCTGGCCTGCAACAACTACGAGGTCATCGACATGGGGGTCATGGTCCCGTGCGAGAAGATCCTGGAGCGCGCCAAGCTGGAGAAGGCCGATCTGATCGGATTGAGCGGCCTGATCACGCCTTCCCTCGACGAGATGACCCACGTCGCGCGCGAGATGGAGCGACAGGGCTTCAAGTTGCCGCTGTTGATCGGCGGGGCCACCACCAGCCGCGCGCACACCGCCGTCAAGATTGCCCCGCACTACAGCGAGCCGGTGGTCCACGTCCTGGACGCCAGCCGCGCGGTGCCGGTGACGACCAGCTTGCTCAGTCAGGACGGCAAGGCCGCCTTCGTCGAGCAGCACCGCACCGAGTACGCGCACCTGCGCAAGATGCACGGCGCGCCGGCGCAGAAGCTGCTTCCGCTAGAGGCCGCACGCGCCAACCGCACGCCCATCGTCTGGAAAGCCGAGGACATCCCAACGCCGACCTCCACGGGGGTCCACGTGCTGGACCAGTTTCCGCTGGCGACGCTGCGCGAGTTCATCGACTGGACGCCGTTCTTTCACACCTGGGAGTTGAAGGGCGTCTTCCCGCGCATCCTCGATCACGAGAAGTACGGCGAGCAAGCGCGCCTGCTGTTCGCGGAGGGCAACGCGCTCTTGGACAGGATCGTCGCGCAGAACCTGATCACGGCCCGCGGCGTGTACGGGCTGTTTCCCGCCAGCGCGCGCGGCGACGACGTCGCGCTGTACACGGATCCCGACCGCACGCAGGTGGGCGAGACGTTCCACTTCCTGCGCCAGCAGACGCAGCGGGACGACGGCGCGCCCAACCGGTCACTGGCCGATTTCATCGCGCCCGAATCGACGGGGCTGCGCGATCATCTGGGCGGCTTCGCGGTCACCACCGGCATCGGATTGAAGGAGCTGTGCGACGGGTTCCGCGCCGAGCACGACGACTACAACGCCATCATGGCCGAGGCGCTGGCCGACCGGCTGGCCGAGGCGTTCGCCGAATGCCTGCACCAGCGGGTGCGCGCCGAGTGGGGCTACGGCGCCCGTGAGGATCTGTCCAAGGACGATCTGATCCACGAGAAGTACCGCGGCATTCGCCCGGCCGCCGGCTACCCGGCCTGCCCCGATCACACCGAGAAGGGCGCGCTGTGGCGGCTCTTGGATGTCGAGAAGAACACGGGCATGTTGCTGACGGAGTCCTTCGCCATGTGGCCGGGCTCCAGCGTCAGTGGCCTTTACTTCGCGCATCCGGAGTCGCGCTACTTCACGCTCGGGAAGATCGGGCGCGATCAGGTAGACGACTATCATGTGCGCAAGGGAATGACGGTGGCCGAGGTCGAGCGCTGGTTGAGCCCGAACCTGAACTACGATCCGGCGCGCTGAAGCCCGCTACTTGATCGGCTTGCGCGGGCGCGGCACCGGTACCGGCCGGCGGCCCGAGCGCAGCACGAAGGTGCGGGCCCACACGGCCGGCTCGGGCAATGCGTGGATGCGCGCACGAAACGCCGCGAAGCGGGCGGCGTGCATGGCGGGCCCAATGAACGAGATCGACCGCAAGATGCCGTCCAGGGTCTCGCGATCCACCGGCGTCTCATCGTGAAAGCGCTGCTCGGTGGTCAGCGGCACCCGCGTCACCGATGAAACCTGGACCAGCGCCCGCGACAGATCGCGTGGCCGCCGCGGCACCGCGCTTTCGATCACCTTCAACACGCCTTGCATGAACGGCGTGGGCGTCAGCTCGGTGGTGACGATCGCCAGCGCGCCCCCCCGTCGCAGCACGCGCGCGATCTCGTCACCCACCAGCTCGGCGTCCATGAAGTGAAGCGCATCGGAGATGATGGCCAGGCCCAAGCTGCCCTTCTCGAGCGGCAGCGACTCGGCGCTAGCGTGAACCGCTTCCAAGGCCACGCCCTGCATCTCGGCGGTGTCGCGCAGCTTGCTCAACATGTCGATGGCGGGTTCCACGGCCACCACGGGGAAACCGCGCGCCGCCAACGGAATGGCCAGGTGGCCGATGCCCGCGCCCAGATCGCCGACAGCCCCGCCCGCAGCCGTCGCCAGCTCGGCCAGCGCATCAATCAACGCGATCGGATAGGCGGGTCGTGCCCCGTACACATCGGCCATGCGGTTGAAGACCCAACGCGCGGGTTCGTGAAGCCCGACCTTGCGTCGGCCCAGACTCATGGCTTCCCTCGACCGACGCTCATGGGTGGTCGACCCTACCGCGCGCTCGACCTACCGCGCTACGACGGCATACCCCGTGCCAGAAAAGTCTGCGTCGCGTCGTGTGCGCATATTGCCAATCTCAGCAATGGACCTGATGTCCCATTCGAGAAACGCGTAAGTATCGTTTCGTAGATGGAAAAATGTATTGCCACCTACAGGTTCGCCTGCGGTACAAGGGTTGAGCCGATGGGGACAATTCACCGTCAACGGCCGCATTGCAGTTTGAGCTGGTGGTGCGTCGTCAACGCCGAACTCCCGATTCGATCCTACGAAAGAGGTCGTGCATGACTCCCGTTGCACTTGCCGGATTGATGGGAGTCGCCCTGTCTGCGCTGACGCCGGGTCAGCCGGCAATGGACAAGATCTCCTGCGTTGCCGCTCACGAGACCGCTCAGGAATTGCGGCAACGAAATTTGTTGGCGCAATCTCGTGAACAACTCCTCCTCTGTTCGGACTCGCGTTGTCCCCGGCTCGTGACCGCAGAGTGCAAGGTCCTGTTGGCCGAGCTCGACAGTCTGGCGGTCCCGGACGCCACCGTGGTACCCAGCGCCAGTGGAGAGGTCCGCACCAGCGAGCCCTTTTTGCCGAGGCAGACCACCCCGCAACTGCCCGCACCCGCATTGCCAGGCCCCCCCGTCGGTGAGACGCCGGCTCCGCTCGCGACCAGTAACCCACAACCGTCGATCGCATCCGGGCGCCTCGATGCTCCGATCCGAGAGACGGCGCCCCCCAATGCGCGCCCCGCAAGAACCTCGCGAGCGGTGCTGGTACCGGGGGCATTGGCGGTCGCAGCGCTGGGCAGCGCCGCCTATTTCGGATGGCGCGGGCTGTCGGCGGCCGACGAGCTGAGCCGCACCTGCGCTCCCGATTGCGATCCCTCGCAGGTGGCCCCCGTTCGGCGGCAGCTGCTCATTGCGGATCTTTCGTTGGTGGCCGGCGTGGGGTTGGTGACACTGACTGCGTGGACGGCCTGGAATGGGCGGGTCCGGGAGGCACGCGCCGCGCCGTTGGCCTCAAGCAAGCCGGGGGAGGAACAAGGCCCGGGCACAGGATTGTCGTTCGTTCCCGGGTTGGGCTCCCTGCGGGCGGAGTACAGGGGGCGTTTCTGAATCATCGGTAACGAAAGGCCCAATGACCAAGAGACGCCCTATCAGCCTCGTCCAACCCTCCGGTGGGCTCGGCCACCGCTGGCTGGTTGGAGGGCGGTTCACGTCCTTGGCCTTGATTGAAGGCACGGCGGCCGCTTGGCCCGTCGCAGTGTTCGGGTCGATGGTTGCTCTCACCGCGCTCGCGGGTTGCTCGCAGGCCGTCGATCTCGACAGCCTGTCGGCGAACCGGCACCAGGCCGACGCGTCGGTCGAGACAACACCGGTGGATGCGGCCGCCATCGTCGACGCGCTTCTCATCACCGATGGCCTTCCCGGCATCGACACCGCCGAGCCTTTGGATGCCGGCGCGTCGGATCATGCGCAGGGTGATGCGCAGGATGATCCGCAGGCCGACCCCGACGCCAGTTCCCGGCCGATAGGTTCCGGTTCCTCCGACGGGGGCCCACAGGAGGACGGGGTGGTGGACGCGGCCGCGGATTACCCTGAGGACTCCGCTGCCCTTCCGGATGCAACCGAGGCACCGGATTCCGACCCCGACGACGGCGGAAACGATCTCTCGCCGCCCGCCAGTACCGACGCGGCGACGCTTGACGGACCAACGCCAGATGCCACGCCGATGTGCACGCGCCGGCCCTCGCAGTACACAACGCTGTATCTCGCGAGCAATACCTCGACGACCACCGGCTGCGGATACGCGCGCGGCGGGCTGACCGGGTCCATCGCCGCCGTCGATCCCACGACCTTCGCCGGCTCCGGTTCTTGCGGCGCCTGCGTCCGGATCGAGACCGCGGCAGCGGTGGTGGTGGCCCAGGTGGTGGACCTGGGCCCCGACGCGACCACGCACCACTCGGCGCTGGCGGTCAACCGCGCGGCGTTGAACCTGCTGGTGCCCGACGGTTCGACCTTCGTCGATCAGGGCGTCGCGTGGCGCTTTGTTCCCTGCCCGCTGCCTCCCTCCACCGGGATGACTTTCCAGTTTCAGGAGGGCAGCAATGCCAACTACGCGGCGCTGTTGATTCAGAAGCACCGCTTCCGCCTGGCCAACGTCGAGTATCGGAGCAACGGCCGCTTTCGCAGCCTGACGCGCGCCAGCTACAACTACTGGGTCGCCGACGCCGGAATGGGGGGCGGACCATTCACCTTGCGCATCACCGACGTGGATGGCCATTCCGTCGAGCAGACGGGCGTCCCGTTGAAACCGGGGGTCGTTTTCCAGGGGCAGGCCCAATTCCCTGAGTGTGCCGGCGACTGACTGGACCGTCGCTGCCCCACCCAATTCACAATGAACAATGCGCAGAACAGTGGGTCGAGCCGCAACGCTCTCGAGACCCGCCACGTCTACACGTTGCACAGTAAGATCGCCGGAGGGGGGATGGCGACGGTTCGCCTGGCACAACAGAACGGCGCCCAGGGATTTTCACGAATTGTCGCCGTCAAGACCCTGCTTGACCGGTCCGCCCCGGATTCGGACTTGGTGACGATGTTCCGCGATGAGATCCGGGTGGCGTCCCGGGTGAGCCACCCCAACGTGGTCCCCGTGCTGGATGTCGTGGCGGGCGATGACCAGCTCCTGCTGGTGATGGAGTACGTGCACGGTGAATCGGTGTCGCGCTTGTTGAAGCGCTGCCGGAGTGCCATTCCACCGAAGATCGCCAGCACCATCATGGCCGGGGTATTGCGCGGTCTGCAGGCCGCTCACCTGGCTCGGTCGGACAGGGGCGAGCTCCTGCACGTCGTTCACCGCGATGTGACACCTCACAACATCGTTGTCGGCGTCGACGGCACGCCCCGGCTCCTCGACTTCGGGATCGCTCACGCGGTCGGGCGGATTCACGCCACCCGCGTCGGTCACATCAAGGGGAAGCTGGCCTACATGGCACCCGAGCAGTTCCAGAACGCGGTGGTGGATCTACGGGTCGACATCTATGCAGCCGCGGTCACCCTGTGGGAGATGCTCACCGGACGCAGGTTGTTCGAGGGCCACAAGGACAAGGTGCTGAAGATGATCCTGCACCAGACGGTGCAACCACCGAGCTTTCTCCAGCGCGCGATCCCGCGCGAGCTCGACGCGATCGTCCTGCGCGGTCTGCACCGGGATCCGCGACGCCGGTACGAGACCGCGCGCGAGATGGCGATCGCTCTGGAGCAGAAGACAGAGACCGTATCCGCCACGGAACTGGGCGATTGGGTCCGCCGGATCTGGGGCGAAGGACGCAACCGCCGCGAGGACCAGATCAGGGCCATCGAGAACAACCTTTCCCCCACGGGGGAGGGGGAAGGTCCTCCCGAGGCCACCCCTTCCTCGGGCGCGGGACCTCTGCGACGGCTACCCAGCTCGCAGAGCACAACCCGCGCGCTCGATCTGGGCGGCGAGTCGACGCCGAACCCCCAGGAACCAGAGGAACCGGAGGAAACGACCAGGCCGGACATTCTCTCCCCTGCATTCGCCCTCGTCCCCGCCATCGCCGACCTGCGCTGGTCGCCAGCGGTGGCCGCGTCCGCCCGGGTCGCGTCGGGCCCGCCCCGCTCCGGCGTCAGAAGACACGCACCGGCGTTGCTGGCTGCGGCGGCCGTCCTGCTGGCCGCTTACGCCGTGCCCGGCGCCAGACGTCAGTCCGAGCTCGGACCAGGCCCCCTCGCCATCTCGGTCGCGCCACCGCCCCCGCCCCACTTCCCCAGCATCGAGCCCCTCCGGTCGGGGGCGGGGCTGGCGCCCGCCAAGGGTTCCATGGCCCGCGCCCCGTACGGCGGCGCTCAAGCTGCATCATCGGCCTCTGTTCCGCCGTCGAAGCCAGATGATCAGCCGATGCCGGCTCTGCCGTCGGGGACGACCACAGCGAATGCCCCGGGCGACCCTGAGCCGCGATCCCTGGCCGGCACGTGGCCACGCCTGGCTCGACCGCCGACGACCGCAGTGCCGGCGTCACCCGCTCGCCCGCACCAAGAGAAATCCAACCTCAGGCGGCGGGCGTCCACGCGCCGCTCGCCCGTGCCCGCGACCGCGGTTGCAGCCGCCGGCCGTCCGTCCAAGCGCGCTCTGAGCACCGCATCGTCGTCCGGCCGCACCGTCCGGCCGGTCGCTTCCTCGGCCGCCCCAGCAGAGCCACCGGAGACCAACTGCGATCCGCCGTTCGTGATCGAAAGCACCGGCATCAAACACTTCAAGCTTGCCTGTTTGTGAGGCGTTCCCCCCCTTCCATGCGCCGAGCCTTCGACACTCCGCAAAGGAGGATTGAATACGGTCAGGCGGAAGCGATAGAACCGTCGATCGTGCATCTCATCGTCGCCGTGGTGGTGGTCTCGGTCTCGATGGCCGGGTGCGCGTCGATCGTGGACCCCGGCAGCAACTCTGACGGGTCCACCGTCTCGGGCTCGGACGCGGGAATGCCGGGGGGCATCGACGTTCACTTGATCGACGTCCCGGCGCACGAGGTGATCTACGTGCCCGGATGTGGCTCGGGCATCCGCGATCCCGGCGAGGCGTGCGACGACAGGAACACCCGAGGCGGTGACGGTTGCTCGGCGGACTGCAAGACCATCGATCCCGACTTCGGTTGTCCCGAACCGGGCAAGCTGTGCGTCTATCTCATCAGGTGCGGTGACGGTTTGGTGGGTGGCGTCGAGCGATGCGATCCGCCCAACCCGGGCCATGGTTGTTCAGCGACGTGCACGCTGGAGCCCGGGTACACGTGCGACCCGCCCGCCACACCGCCCACGCCCGCCACGCCCGCCAGCTGCCACAAGACCGTGTGCGGTGACGGCAACAAAGAAGGGACGGAGGCCTGCGACGACAGCAATTCCGTCGACGGCGATGGGTGCTCGGCGGGCTGCACGCTGGAACCCGACTGCACCGCCGGCACTTGCACTTCCAAGTGCGGCGACGGCATGAAGCTGGCGCCCGAGGCGTGCGACGACGGCAACACCAAGGACGGCGACGGTTGTTCCCACGATTGCCGGAACGAGACCGGTTTCACCTGCCGGGACGCGACGACGATGGCCCCGCCGTCCCTGAACCTGCTCGTCACCTATCGCGACTTCGTCAGCATTCCGACCGCCGCCGGCACACGCCACCCCGACTTCGAAATCTTTGCCGGCATGGCCCCGACCCCGCTGCTGGTGAAGGCAGCGCTGGACGCGACCGGAAAGCCGGTCATGGAGGGGCGGTGCACGCAGGCCGGCGTCACCGCCCAGTGCCCGTATGACCAGCAGCTCACGTCACAGGCCAGCTTCAGCGAGTGGTATCACGACACCATGGGCGTCAACGTTCCGATCGTGAGCGCGCTGCTCTTGCCCCGCAATGGGACGGGCACGTATGTCTACGACTCGGCCAACCAGGGCTTCTACCCCATCGATGGAAAAGGGTGGGTCGTCGGGGCCACGCCCCGCGAGACAGTGGCGATCGCCGACGCGACGGTCAACGATGGGCGGTCCCACAACTTCGGCTTCACCACCGAGATCCGTTATTTCTTTCAGTACCGCGGCGGCGAGTCGCTCGGATTCAGCGGCGACGACGACGTCTGGATCTTCGTCAACCGAAAGCTTGCCCTCGATCTCGGCGGTCTCCACGCGCGCGCGGAGAAGACCTTGAGTCTCGATCAGAGCGCGACCGCGCTGGGTCTCGCCGTGGGGGGCCTCTACGAGATCGCGCTGTTCCATGCCGAGCGACACAGCGCGGGCTCGAACTTCAAGCTGACCCTCACCGGGTTCGCGCCCACCACCAGCGCGTGCCAAGCAACCTGCGGCGACGGGGTTCACGCCTCGGTCGAGCAGTGCGACGACGGCAACGTCGCCGACGGCGACGGCTGCTCCCATGACTGTCGTTACGAGGACATCGGCATCGAATAATTGGCGCCCTGTCCTCAATGCCTGGTGGCGCCGTCGAGGCCGCAGATCTTCACGCTTGGACCGAGGCTATATCGGCTCGGTTCTCCGAAGCGATCGTGCTTCTCATGCAGCGCTCCGGTCACCACCACCTGTTGGCCGTTCACGATCAGATCGCAACAGGAGCGCGATTCGTCACCCGAGCAGCCCACGCCTTCCAGATAAATCGCCTTCCCGCGAGCCGTTCCCTCTCCGACGAGGATCTGGCCCCAGGTGCGGTTGCAGCAGGCTCGCAGCTCCTTCTTCGCGACGGGCTCGAACGCCGTACACTTCGCGAGGGTGGTCGCGAAGTCGCCGTAACGTAGCGGTCCCCCCACGCTCACGACCCGACCGTCACCCGGCAACTCGTGAACCTCCTCGATGGTGAGCGCCTTGGTCCCCGCCGGGCAACGCGGGACGTTTCGCGCGCTTCTGCGGCAAGGGCGATGGATCATGCAGCTCTTTCCCCAGCCCCGATCGCCTGAGGGGGTGTCGATCGTGGCTGGTTTTCGGTTCGGAGCCCCCGCGCCGAGTCTCGGAGGGTCCGCCGTAGCAACGACCACGTTCAGCAACGCCAGCAGCAGCCCTGTCGCCCTCGCCATGTCCATGAGGTATCAGGGGAGGACGATGTCCTGCGCGGTGGGCTCGAGCGGAAGTTGCAGGGGCGTGTTGTCGTGGACGGCGTCCGTCAAGGTGGTGGTGGGCAACTTGCCGTAGAGGTAGCGAACCGTCGCGATTCCCGCGATGGGGCTGGGCAGCGTGATGTTGATGGTCGTGGCGTCCTTGCGGATCACCGCACCCAAGGTGACCGCCACGGCGCCGTCGAGAACCTGGAAGCCGTTGATCCCGGTGGTCGGGGTGAAGTCGGTGCCGCCGCGGTGCTGAAGGTGGACATCGATGCTGGTCTTGCCAGCGCCCGCGTACGCCGCCGAGATGATGGCCGGCCCCCGGTAATAGGTGGCCGCGCCGTAGTGGTACTTGATGGCGTTGGCGACACGCATCCCCAGGGTGTCGTGGGCGGCTTTCAGGTAATGGTCGGTCCCGTCGACGGCGAGGTCGATCGCCGTCGCCGCCAGGTAGGTGCTGGCACCATCGTCGGAGAGGAGCTGCGCGCTGCGAATGGGTTGCATCGTGGCGTCGGTGCGGTTCTTGTCGGCGATGACGCTGGTAGAGCGGCCCAACTGACAGAAGAACAGCGGAATGGTCGCGTACAGATCTTGGCGATAGAACCCCAGCAACGATCGGAGATCAGCCTGGTAGGCCGCCTGGCTGGTCATGTTGGTCGCGTCGGTCTCGCCCTGGTGCATGACGATCAACTCGACGCCGCCCGCCGCGCGAGCGTTGGCAATCGAGTTGCCGTAAAGGTTCGTCGTATCCGCGTGATTGGCCGGGGTCCGATTGACCCACGAAAGCGCGTCGGTCCCGTGCAGGGGTGAGCTGCCGCGGGCCGCGGGCACGATCCCGATCGGGATGGTCGGAAACTGCGCGGCCAGCGCGTTCGCCAGCGCCGGGACCATCGAGGCACCGATCCAGGAGTCGTAGTCGATCTCGCTCGGTAGACCGCCGTCGTCGTAAGGATCCGACAGGTGCTTCCAGACATTGTCGTTGCTGTAGAGGGCCAGCAGATCGCTGGCGACGCTGGTGTAGGTAGAGACGCCGCCGTTGCCGACCATGTTGGATTGACCGATGCACAGGATGTTGATCCCCACGCCCCACCGGCGGGTCCCCAGGTCGCGGGCCAACTCGACGCCGCTGGACCCGACCGCGCGGACTGCGATCTTGTACCAGCCTCCCTGGGGCACCGTGAGGCTGCCGGAGAAGGTTCCCCCCGTGACAGTCGCGGCGATCGTGGTCCAAGGCACCACCACATGGGTCTCGGTCGCGAAATCGACGACCTGGGCCTCGACCGAAATCACGGCGGTCCCGGTATACGTGCCGGTGACGGATACCGCCTGGTTGGTGCCGCCGATGGCCCGCTGGATCACCTGGTAGTTTGCAAAGTCGGCGACCCGGATGGTCGCGGTCGCGCCGCCCGTCCCCGGAGCGCCACCGATGGCGGGACTGCCCCCCATCGCTGGGAGGCCGCCCATCCCCCCGCCTCCCTTGCCACCGCCCATGGTCCCGCCGTTGCTGGCGGCCCCCCCCATGGCCGTCGGGGCCCCGGCGCTACCGGCGCTACCGCCGTGGGCCGTCGCTCCGCCGCCGCCAAGACCGAAGGCATGGCCACCCGCGCCGCCTCCGCCAGCACCGGCACTATGACCACCCCCGCCGGTCGCGTTGGCGCCACCAACCCCGCCGGCATTTCCCGATCCGGGTGCGCCCGCGTTGGCACCGCCGCCTCCGCCAGCCTCGTCGCCGCCGGCCCCCGCCACTCCCGTTTGCCCCCCCCCCC
>Ga0070689_100000639_pt1 | contig 21173 bp, 13 predicted proteins | sample KBSS23HmetaG_FD_64669 | JGI IMG/M metagenome (GOLD analysis project Ga0070689, IMG submission 64669) | Switchgrass rhizosphere microbial communities from Kellogg Biological Station, Michigan, USA - KBS S2-3H metaG | ecosystem: Host-associated > Plants > Roots > Rhizosphere ...
AAAGTGACGATCATTGTTTATCACGCGGCGTCGGCGCGTGTGGTGGGGGAGCACTTGCGAGCACTCAAGGCGTGCTACAACATCATCTCCCTGGCCGACTATCTTGCATGGAGAAAGCAAGGGGCGGCGCGAGCGCTGCCGCCCAAATCGCTGATTATCACGGTCGATGACGGGCACAAAAGCAACTTTGAACTCAAGCCGGTCCTGGAGAAGCATCAAATACCTATCACGGTTTTCCTCTGCAGCGGAATCGTCGGCACCAACCGTCATTACTGGTGGTCGCATGCGAAGCATCCGGAGGATGCACAGGCCCTCAAAGCGATGCCCGATGACGTCCGTCTGCGGACTTTGCGCGAGCGCGGATTTGAAGAAACCAAACCGTTTGCCGAGCGGCAGGCGCTGTCTCGCGGCGAGATCGCCGAGATGAGCGGGATCGTGGACTTTCAAGCCCACACGGTCTTCCATCCGATCCTGCCCGCTTGCACGGAGCAACGGGCCCGTTGGGAAATCGCCCAATGCAAGCGGGACCTGGAGCAAGCATTCCAGCTCGGCATCCAGGCATTGGCCTACCCGAATGGCAGCTATACCTCGCGAGAAGCCAGGCTGGCACGGAAAGCAGGTTACACTTGCGCGCTGTCTCTGGATCCTGGCTTTAACGATGCGACGACCGACCTGTTCCGTCTGAAGCGAATCCCACTGCCGGACGACGCTTCCGTGAGCGAAGTGGTCGTGAAAACGTCCGGACTGTGGGCCGCGGTCAGGGCTTTTGGCACGACCGCTCGCCGTGGGACGCGCAGGACCGAGCCATACATGGGCGAAGGAGTTGCCGGAGAGGAAGCTGACCCCGATGTCGTTCCATCTTCGGCGAAGTCGGACCCGTCGCCATCCGTAACGCAAGCTGCGCCATGACAACTGCCGCCAAATCTGAAGCGCTCGTCTTGATCTCAGATTTTAACCTGAGCAATCTGGCCTCTATCCTGACCAAGGATCCATCTTCGCCTTCGATCATCCCAAAGCTTGCGCCTTACGGTCAGGTGATTCAGACGCTCATGAATCAGATGCCCGAGTTGTGGAGCGAACAGGCGACGGGGGCTGTCGTTTGGACTTCTGCAGAATGGGCCAGCGCTGCCTACAAAGGACTCCTTTTCAACCAGCCCGCCGGGCAGGCCCAAATGATGCAGGAAGTGGACGAGTTCTGCGAAGCGATCAAGCAGATCCCACAGCATGTCCGTTATATTCTTGTGCCGACGTGGACGACGCCATCCTATGAAGGCCGGCTCGGATTGCTGGACATGGATTCAACCCGCGGGACCTCTCTGGCCCTGATGAGAATGAACCTGCGCCTCGTGGAGTCGTTGCGAGACGATCCCCGAATCTTCGTTCTGGATGCTTCGCGTTGGACGGGGCTTTGCGGCGCGGCCTCCTTCAATCGCCGGCTGTGGTACCTGGCCAAGACGCCATACAGCGTGGAACTGTTCAGGCAAGCTGCGGAGGACATCAAGGCGGCAATTCGAACGCTGTCAGGAGCATCGAGGAAGCTTTTGGTCGTCGATTTAGATGACACCCTTTGGGGAGGGATTGTCGGTGATATTGGATGGGAACGAGTGCGTTTGGGAGGTCACGACCCCGTGGGCGAAGCTTTCAAAGACTTCCAACTCGCCCTTAAAGGCCTGGCGCGCCGCGGCATTCTTCTGGCGATCGCAAGCAAGAACGAGGAGAAGACCGCATTGGAAGCCATCCGCTGCAACCGCGAAATGGTCCTTGGACTCGACGACTTCGCGGGCTGGCGCGTCAACTGGGAGGATAAAGCCCAAAACATCCTGACCCTGGCTACCGATCTCAATCTCGGTCTTCAGTCGGTTGTGTTTATCGATGATAATCCGGTTGAACGCGCCAGGGTGCGCGAGGCACTGCCCGAAGTGCTCGTGCCGGACTGGCCCATCAACCCCATGGATTACAAGGCGTCGCTGCTGGGGTTGCGGTGCTTCGACAACGCCCGGGTGACCACGGAGGATTTGCAAAGAACCGAAATGTACGCCTCGGAGCGAAAACGAAACGAATGCAGGCAGAACCTCCATTCGGTGGACCAATGGCTGGAGACACTGAATCTGCAAGTTGAAGTTGAGGGATTGAACAAGGACAATCTGGAGCGGGCAAGCCAGCTGTTCAACAAGACCAACCAGATGAATCTGAGCACGCGCCGGTTGACGATCCTGGAATTGTGGGATTGGAGTCAAAGACCGGAGAACGCGCTGCTGACCTTCCGGGTGAGTGACAAATTTGGCGATTATGGATTGGTCGGGATAGCCAGTCTGGCTGTGGATTGCGGAGCCCGCGACGCGCGCGTCATGGACTTCCTGATCAGTTGTCGGGTCATGGGCCGCAAAGTCGAAGAAACGATGTTGCATGTTCTGACCGGCGCCGCCGCAAGAATGGGCGCCGAAATTCTAAGGGCTGAGTATCTGCCCACCACCAAGAACAAGCCGTGTCTGGATTTCTTGGATCGTTCTGGCTTCGAGAAACAGACCCTGCTGTTCTCCTGGCCTCTGGATAAGGCTTACGAAAAACCGAAAGCCGTCAATTTGGTGTCCAAAGGTGCGATGGCATCGAACCGGTTGTTTTGATGTGTTCGGCCCCTCAGATGGTCACGCTAACACATGAGTTTCCCGTGTTGACCTACGCCCAGCTCGCCGATTTTCTGAAGAAGCGCGATCCCGCGTCGTATTATGCGCTCGTCGCATTGCAGAAAATGAAGGGCGAGAAACTTGCGCCGTACGTGGACGACATTCTCAGAATTCTGAACCATAACGGGCACACCGATGCCTGGTCCCAATACCTTGCCAGGTCCGAGGAATTGCGAAAACTTCAGGCGACCTTCGAAAAGACGGGCAGGTATCCGGCTGGCTCGTACCAGGAGGTACGGCCAATAGACGATCAGCGGTATAAACTGGCTCTGCTCATTTCTTTCATATCAACGGTTCACCGCTTCGAAATACTTGAGAGTCTGGTGGAATTTCTGAGGCTGCCTTGCGACGCTCCTAAGCGTTTGCTTTCGATCGGGTATGGAACGGGCTACGAACTGAAGATTGCGTACGATCATCTGCCGGATTGGGAAATCCAGGCGTTCGACAATTCGCCAACCAGTTTTGAGTATGCCTCGGCACTGCTGAACCACTTCAATTATCCAGCTACAGGGCTGCGTCAGAGCCTGTTTCCATTGGAAACAAAGGAAGGACTTGAGAATTACCAAAATAAGTATGGCAGGATTCTCGTGTGTGAACTGCTGGAGCATCTGGAACGTCCGCAGGACGCCCTGGCCAACCTGAAGTCCGCTCTGCACGAGGACGGGCTGATGTACCTGACGATGGCGATCAATATCTCACAGGAGGACCATGTTTTTCTCTACACAAACCAGAGCCAGGCGAGAGAACAGGTGTTGCAGTGTGGGTTCACCATCGTAAAGGAACTGGTGTCGCCGGTCACCGTTGTTCCCTTTACCGACCGACAGCGGGAGGGCGTGTTCAGGAAGGGCAACTATATTGCTGTCGTAAGACGGTCGTCGTCCCGAGGATCATGACGTTTACCATGGAACGAATGGCCCTCATTCTAATGGGGAGTGTCAACCTGGCAGGGGTGGCGAGCTGCGACGCCGAATGAAGCAGAAAGGTTACTTCCGGGTAGCACTCAACAGGATTCTCCACTTGTTGGCCCGATTTGGTCCCGGCGCCACCCGACTCAGGCCGATCCTGCATCGGTTGAGGGGGGTAAAAATCCATGGTGAGGTGTTCATCGGCGACGACGTGTATCTGGAGAACGAGTACCCGGAGTGTGTTGAAATCCACGACAGCGTCCAAATCAGTGTCAGGGCGATGATCCTTGCGCACACCCGGGGACCCGGAAAGGTGATCATCGAGAAAGACGCGTATATCGGGCCCAATTCGGTGATTGTGACCTCGGGTGGAAGGGTGCTGAGGATAGGCGAAGGGGCGGTCATTTCAGCGGGGTGCGTGATCACCAAGGACGTGGGTGCACACACTTTTGTGAGCGGTGCGCAGGCAAAGGCAATTGCCCGAGCACGCGTTCCGTTGACAAAGGCTGAATGTGTGGAAGACTTTATTCGCGGTTTGGCCCCAATCAAGCACACAACCTCAAAGGCAACTCCGTCGGGCGCAAAGTGACAGCCAACCCTGTTCCTTCATGAAGCGAGGATTCGCGTCGGAACATCAAAGGTTGAAACGAACCGAAGGAATACGGGTTGTCCGCGACAACGCATGAAAGGAAAGAATGATTCAAAACGAAAACGCGCAGACCATCGTTGATCGGGCGATCGAACGGCTGAACGAGCTGCTTGATCCAGAAAATGCCATCGCGAAACAACCGGAAACGATCTTGCTCGGGCCAGGTGGGAAACTGGACTCGATGGGCTTCGTCAATCTGGTCGTCGCCCTGGAGGAGGAACTCAAAAGCGGTTTGGGCCTGGATCTCAGTTTGATGGATGCATTATATGCGGATCAAAAATGGAGCGAACGCGGCTTGACCGTGGGAGGTCTGGCAATCCTTCTGGAAAGGCTGGCGTCGGAAAAGCATCGCGCCAACCATCCGTAGCACAGGAGTAAAATGGAGCGCGGCTCGGGAAACCGCAAACGGATTTCGATGCCCCAAACGGCGGGCGCATTCGAGGGAACTTGGGCGCGCGAAGCGGCTGCCGATAGTCTTCGCAGACGGCAACGTCAAATGACTCACGATCAAAGATTCAAAACGGAGGAACTGATCTCTCTGCAATGGCAATCCGCCGAGGAGTCGGATCGCAATCTGATCAGCCTGGCGGAAATGATGGGCCTTCCGGCGCGCGTGGTTGGTCTGGGCGGGCCGGAAGATGCAGCCCTGCGCGAGGGCAGCCCTCTGCTGGAAAGCGGCAGCCGGGTGATCACCAGCGCGCGCGCGTTGGTCGAGCTGATGGGCCGACCAGGGGGCGCTGTGCTGCTCGATGATCTGCTGAGCAAAGCCAGTCATCTTTTCGTCTGCGGCTTCGAACCGTTGAAGTCGCACGAAACGCTCCTGGCTAAATTATGCGGCGACACACTGGCCTCGGTCAGGAAGGTGGAATCGAAGGAGAGTCGGTATCAGGTCAGTGGAACCGCCAGGGATGTCTGCCTCCAGTTGAGCGGCCTGACTTTCGGTCCGGCAGATCCCGATAATGACGTCGTTTTTGTGGCGGCGGATGGCGCGTCAAATCTGCGCGAACTCATCACGCTGGGAAACAGGCCCTATTTCGTCCAGACGACCCGATCAAGCTGTAACTTGATGTTGATGGCCGGCCATCGGATTGCCAATGTCGATTCGCCGGTCTCGCGCGGGGTCTCGCCTTTGAAATGGTTCGCGCAGCTGGTGCCGCCGATCATGTTCCTGCGCCATGCGTTCGGCGAGCGCTGCTGGCACAATGACGCCCCTCGCGGATGCCTCGTCATTGACGATCCATTGCTCAAGCCGACCTACGGGTTCCTCGATTATGAAGACCTGCTTGGAACGATGAAGCGGCGTGGGTTTACCACCTGCATCGCGTTCATACCCTGGAACCATGCAAGAACGTCGGATCGGAACGCGGGGTTTTTCAAGAGGAACTCGGACAGATACTCGATTTGTGTTCACGGTTGCGACCACACCAAAGCCGAGTTTGGGATCACCGATTCGATAGAACTGGACCGGCGAGTGAGCCTGGCGATTGGCCGAATGACCCTGCACGAAAAGCGCACGGGATTGCCCTTTGACAAGGTGATGGTGTTTCCACAAGGCATATTCTCCAGCGCCGCCCTGAAGGCGCTCAAACCCTACGATTACGTCGCCGTGGTGAACAGCACCCCTTATCCTGTGGACCGCCCCGACGAGATTTGTCTGAGGGACTTTCTCGACGTCGCCATAATGCGGTATTGGAATTTCCCGCTGTTTCTGAGGCATTATCCGGTGGACCTCAACGCGTGCGCGCTGGACCTGTTCCTGGGCAGGCCGCTTCTCCTGGTGGAACACCATAAGTATTTCAAAAACGGTTGCAGCGCGCTGGATGAGTTCGTAAGTCGGGTGCAAGCTCTGGACCATCGAATTATCTGGACCAACCTTGAGTCCGCCTGTGTGAATTCCTTTTTGAAGCGGGTCGATCCTCAGGGTGTCATCCAGATGAAGATTTACACCGATCGCGTTTCGATTGCCAACAATGACTCGGAGCGGAAGCATTACCGTGTCTGGAGGCGGACGCGCGATGAAGCGGCGGTCATCGAAGCGACCCTGAACGGCAAACCCGTTGCCTGTCAGCTTGAAGACGGCGGAGTTTCGGTTTCGCTCCAACTCGATCCGGGAGACCGGGCCGATCTGAGATTGTGGCACACAGAGTCACGGGCGTTTTCGGAGAACTCCTCCAGCGGACTCATCGATGCCTCGCGAACCTATCTCCGAAGGCATCTCTGCGAGCTGAGGGATAATTACGTTTCGAAGAGCGAGTTATTGTTAAAGTTGATCGAGAGCGGCAGAAAGCTTTTGAGCAAATCATGAGTTCATGCGCACAAAGCTTCCTGAGCAGCAGCGGGCGGAGGAGGGTTCGCGGAACCGGCCACACCGCCGCCGTGGAGCGGCCACGCGCGAGCCGGGTCAGTAATTTGGGTTTCTTTTCAGGGCGGATGCGATTTCCTAGAAAGTTGGAGACGGAAATTGTGATGCGAGAATCCGGCCGAGAAACCAGCACATGCCGTTGAAACTAGGTACCCAGTGCCAAGGGATGTTGGCCACCTGCATGGTTCAGGCCGGATCGGACAAGACCAATGGAACTGCTTCGAAGGATTTTCTTCAAAAGTGGCCGCAGGTGTATCGGGATCATCCTTGCGTTATCGGCCTCGGCCGCTCCTGTACGGGCTGCCTCCAGTGTGACCGTGGAGTGGGCACCGAATCCGGACCCCGACGTCGTCGGGTACTTCCTGTTTAACGGCATCGTCGGCACCAGTTATATCAAGGTTATGGACGCTGGTAATCAGACGAGGGCGACGGTCACGAACCTGTTCGGGGGCGTAACCAACTTTTTCTTCGTCACGGCTTATGACGCCAACGGGTTGGAAAGTCCTTCCTCGGAGGTGATTTTGACCAATCTGCCGGGCAGCTTTCCTCCGCCGACGATTTCGGCCGTTCCCGGCCAGTTGATCGGACAGAATACCTCGACGGGCCCGATCCCGTTGACGATTGGCGACGCCGTGTTCGAAGCGGGCAGCCTGCGACTTTCAGGGAAGTCCTCAAATCCGGCTCTGGTTCCGAACGCCAACATTCTGTTCGGTGGTGCAGGCACGAACCGAACGGTGGTTGTGGTACCCGCCATTGGGCAGACGGGCCGGACCGTCATCACCGTGACCGTTGCTGACGAAGTCCGGAGCGCAAGCACAAGCTTTCTGCTCAGGGTCGGTCCGGCGTCACCGGCCGGGTTGGTCTATTTGCCATTCGAAGCCGAGTCGGGCACTCTCGTTTCTCCCCTGGAAGCATGGCCAGATCCTAATGCCTCCGGAGGAGAGTATGTTTCCATAACCGACTTTTGGTCCGGCAGCGCGACCTTCGACGTGGACATTCCGGTCGCCGGCGCTTACGTGATTTGGCGGAGGACGTTTGCGCTCGATCGGTCAGTCTGGTCATTCGCGGTGGTTGCCGATGACATGGCTTCCCACTTGTTTGACGAGGTGCTGCCGACTGGCCAAAATGCCTGGCAGTGGGCGACGGTGAGTGATTCGTTTGGATTCGAGATTGCCGATCCCGAAGGCCCGGAATCGAGCCAGACGGTGTTCCCATTCGCCGTGGGCCGGCATACGATTTCATTCCTCGGGTTGGATACAGATGTGCGCCTCGATGAAATACTCATAACCAATGATCGGAACTTCGTTCCGCCGCTGCTGACGGTGCCGCCGGAGCAGCGGGTCAACGAGTTGACGACGCTGGTGGTGACGAACACGGTTGCCGGTACGGATCTTTCGAACGTGAGCTTCAGCCTGACGGCAGCGCCGAGTGGGGTGAGCCTTGATCCAAACACGGGAGTCCTGAGTTGGACGCCATCGGAAGCCCAAGGTCCCAGCACGAACGTCATCGGTGTGCAGGTGACCGACAACCGTTTTCCGCCCTTGAGCGACCTGGCCAGCTTCACGGTCGTCGTCGGGGAGGTAAACAATCACGCGCCCGTGCTGCTCGTGCCCGCCGACCAGAGGATCGACGAGCTAAGCACGTTGGTGCTTACAAACGGATTCACCGATGCGGACGTGCCACCTCCGGAGAGGGGGACCTTCAGCCTGGTGGCGGCTCCCGAAGGCATGCTCATCGACCCCGACACCGGCGTTCTCATCTGGACGCCGTCGGAAATTCAAGGGCCGAGCACCAACCTGATCACCGTGCAGGTGTCCGACAACGGATCGCCGCCATTGAGCGACAGCCAGAGCTTTAGCATCGTGGTCAACGAGCTGAATCGTCCGCCAATTTTGACGGTGCCGCGGAACCGGGTGATCCACCAACTGGCGACGCTGGTGGTCACCAACACCGCAACCGATCCGGACCTCCCGGCTAATACACTCAGCTTCGGTCTGGTATCGGCTCCGGAAGGTGTGCTCCTTGACCCGCGCAGCGGCGTGCTGATCTGGACGCCCACGGAGGCCCAGCGTCCGACCACTAATCTCATCACGGTGGGCGTGACCGACGACGGCGTGCCTCCGTTAAGCGACACCGGAAGTTTCACGGTCGTAGTGAACGAAGTGAATAGTCCGCCCGAAATTGCTCAAGTACCCCAGCAAACAATTCGTCCTGGATCGTTGTTGACCCTCACCAACTCGGCGTTTGATCCGGACATCCCGTCGAACCGACTCACCTTCAGCCTTGGCGTCGCTCCTGCCGGAGCCACCCTAGAGCCTGCCAGCGGGGTGTTTGCCTGGAAACCGACCGCCGCTCAAGCCGAGAGCACGAACGCAGTGACAATCTGGGTCACCGACGACGGGTTGCCCCAAGGGAGCGGGAGCACCACGTTCGCGATTGTGGTCACCAAGCTCGCGCCCATCACACTGACCTCCATCAGCGTGGAGAACAATGATATCCGCCTGCGAGTGACTGGCGATGCCGGCATTCTCTATTCGCTGCAAGCCTCGCCTGATCTGGATTCCTGGAATTCAATCACAAACCTGGAGGCCCCGAGCACGGACTTCGAACTGGTGGACACCAACCTGACGGATCATCTGCATCGATTCTACCGCGTTGTGGTGCCGTAGTTGTTCACGAATTGGGTTGAAGATTATGCGATGGATTCCGATTTTTAAGAAAGCCGGAGGAGAGGAAAAGTGCCTCACACCGGCTGCGGATCGAGGGTTGACCGCCCAGCCCAATCCCGCGGCTCACTGCATCCTGTTCACGGTCGTTCTGGCGATTGGTTTTTGGAAACCGCTGTTCGACCTGGCTCGCTTCTCGTTCGAGGACGACCTTTACTCCCACACTCTGCTGGTTCCGTTCATCAGCTTTTATCTCATTTGGATCCGAAGGCATGCCCTCCCGACCAAGATCCGGAGTTCGGTCCTCGCGGCATTGGCCCCGCTGCTCGCCGGCGCGGTCGTTCTCGGCGGGTATGGATTTCTAGTTTTCAAAGGTTGGACAGGGACGCAACTGGATTATCTCTCGGCCACGCTCTTCTCGTTTTATTTGTTTTGGGTGGCAGGAGGGCTGGTGGTTTGCGGTTCTGGATTCATGCGCGCCATTGCTTTTCCCGCTGGTTTCCTCGTCTTGATGGTGCCCTTTCCTTCGGCCGTCACCTATGGGATCGAAACCTTCTTCCAGCACACATCGGGTGATGCCGCTTCGGTCCTGTTCGGCTCGACCGGCATGCCTGTCTTCCGGGAGGGGCTGGTATTTCATCTGCCGGGCATCGCCATTGAAGTAGCCAAGGAGTGCAGCGGAATTCATTCGACGCTTGTGCTTTTTGTTACCAGTTTGCTGGCAGGTCACCTTTTTCTCCGGTCGCCGTGGAAAAAGGTGGCGCTGGCCCTGGCGGTAATCCCGCTGGGTATCATGAGAAATGGCATTCGGATTTTCACCATTTCCTGGCTCTGTGTCCATGTTGATCCGGCGATGATTGATTCGCCAATTCATCATCGTGGCGGGCCGATTTTCTTCGTGCTGTCGCTTGGGCCGTTCCTGGCACTCCTGTTCGTATTGCGCAAATCAGAGGGATGGAGAAAAAAGCTGGCGTCCGTGCCAGCGGAGGCGCCGACTAAGCGCAGCTAAAACGGCCTTCCGATAAGCGCACAGGAATCATAGCCTCTTGTGGTTGAATTACCCGACGCTGGCATTGTCCTCCCGCTATTTTGTTGAGCCCATTCACTCTCCCCAAGCTATGGATGGTGGCATTTGCAGATTCTGATCGCTTCTTTGGATGGGCCTGCCACCAACATGGTCTTCCGACTGTTCGCCCGAGCAGCTTTGACGGGCAATGATACCACCCAAATGACAGCCAGCACCGCTGCTGTCATGAGGCGACTGCTTTCTGCGGACCAAGGATAGCGGCGTTTTCTGCCTGTCGAGATGTCAACAAAGTCAGAGGCCGCGCGAACCCTTCAGCTCACCTGCAATTGCAAAAGCATTGCAACGGAATGTCATTCAGCCACCAAAACCGCTCAACTTCGAGTTGTAAAATAGAACGCTGATCCAGAAAATGTTAAAGCCCAACGGATTAGATCTAAACTCAAACACTGATGAAAACGGGCACAGATTCTGCCTTATCCGAGAGATCAGCTCGTTCGGTGATTGCCTGTGTGGCCGATAGCACACTCTTCCATGACGCTAACTGCATGCCGGTTGTCGCCGAGCCGAAGATGACCGGATTAAGCCCCAGTGGTGCGCAGCGAGGTCCCTGGTGTGAGCCGTTGGTTCGCTGGAAGCCCAAGCAGTAGCAAAGTGCCAAAAGTTTGAAACGTCACACACTAAAATCAAATCGCCAAATCTCTGACCGAGCAAGTGGCGATATGTACGACAACCGTCTGTTGATCAACAATTCTCGGGATGTTGCGCTGGCGTCCGCGAAAGCATCCGTTGTGAAGCAGTGTCTGATCAGGTTCAGCAGAGATCCGTCGGAAGCCACTTTTGCTGAATTCAAGGTGGGCGTTAGTTCTCTGGCCTATTTGGCTGACCACGGTTTTCAGGACGTGATCGTATTGCCCGGCTCGCTTTACGTTGAAATGGCTTTGTGTGTTCACGTTCACCTTTTGAAGCAAGCGGCCGCTCTGCTGAAGGCAACCTTTCAGAATCCCGTTATTCTATCGGAAGATGACAGCACGATAAGAGTCATGGTGGAGGAGCGAGGTAATGGGATCGTCGAGTACAAGTTTTATGAAGTGGCCGGCGACCACGTTACCTGGGACCCGCAAACGCAGTGTTGTGCCAAGGTCGAAGTCGAAAGCCAGCGCTCGACCTCCAGGGAAAGCCATCGCAATGGGTTGACGATCAAAGACCTTAAGAGCCGTTCGCTCCGTGCCATCGAACGGGATGAATTCTACGAGGCGTTGCGCGCGAACGGGAATCAATTTGGGCCACAATTTCAGTGCCTTGACGCCGTGTGGCTGGCCGGTGACCACGTGCTGGGAAGGCTCGCTGTTCCGCGATTAAAAGGAGAGTTTGGGCGAGATTTCTTGTTCCCGGCTCTGCTGGATTCCATCGTCCAGTTGCAGGCGGGGTTCATTCTCGACAGAGGCAGGACGTTTGTATTAAGAGCGATTGACCAAATCGAAGCCCACGAGATTGATCTTCCTGATACGTTGTGGGCCCTTGCGACTCTGGTCACCGAACCTAAAGAACGCGAAACGGTTTTAGTCGGCGATCTCGATGTTTTTGACGAATCGGGAAAACGGTACTTCACCCTGTCCGGCGTGACCTTTGCCTACCTGGACGGCATTCAAGCTTCGAACCCGGAGACCCCGGTCAAAACAAAAGTTTGTATCGCATCCACGTTTACCGCAGAGCCGTTGGAAGACTCTCTCAGATTCTGGAGCCGATATTGGGGCGTTCCCACCGATATCGAGTTCGCGCCGTACAATCAGATCTTCCAGGAGTTGCTGAGCGCCGGAAGCGCGTTTCGAAAGAATCGGAACGGAGGGAATGTGGTGCTGCTAAACCTCGAGGACTGGACGGACAAGCGCGAGCACTCGCTGTCCGGTGTCAGCAAGAATCGGGTGCACCAATACCTCAAAACGCATTCAAGATGCGTCTTACCCAACGGTTTGGAGATCGCTCATCTGAATGATTATGAGACCAGTTATGTGTACAAGGAGATCTTCGAGGATCGATGTTATCTTCGACACGGTATTCAGTTGCGTGACGGAGACACGGTAATAGATATCGGCGCGAACATCGGACTTTTTTCTTTGTTCGTGCTCGACTCGTGTCCGAACGCAAAGATCTATGCGTTTGAACCCAGTCCGACAGTCTATGATTTGTTAGAGGCGAACTGCACTGCTTACGGGCCTGATGTCCGCGCATTCAATTGCGGAGTCTCCGACCGCGCCAAGACCGCCCAGTTTACGTTTTATGAAAAGTCCTCGGTTTTTTCCGGCTTCTACTCAGACGAAAGAGAAGACAAGGAAGCCATACGAGCCGTAGTGCGGAACGTTCTGAGAAGCGAAACGACGGAAGGCAATGAGTCTCTGGAAGAGTATGTGGGGGATCTCACCCGCGACAGGCTTCGTCAAGCCACCTGCGAGTGCCGGTTGACATCCGTTTCCGATATCATCCGGGACAACCGCATTGACAGAATCGGTCTGCTCAAGATCGATGCTGAAAAGAGCGAGTTGGACATTATTCGTGGAATCGAAGACTGTCACTGGCCCATCATCGACCAGATTGTTGTCGAAATCCACGACCGCACAAAAAAGGTGGTTCGCGAGATTGAGGAGATACTCATTCGAAAAGGGTACCGCTGCGCCGTGGAAGAGGAAGCGCTGCTGAAGAACTCGGGCTTGTTCAATATCTACGCATCACGCCCCGCGAGATTATCCGCAGACGCGAGAGAAACGGAGTCTGTGTCGAGCCAGGGAGCCGCTTTGCAGAGGAACATCATCGAGTTTTGCGGCGCACTGACGACGTTTATGCGGCTCTCCACCGTCCCGCTCGTTCTCGTTGTCTGTCCCAGAACGCCGGCAGCCAGAAACGATCCCGCGCTGGGTGAGATGCTAGACAACGGTGAAGCGGAATTGGTGGAGAGGGCAGGCACGCTGGCCAACGTCTATCCAATAAGCTCGGAGTCGGTCCTGCGGCGCCAGCCCGTAGCGGACTACTACGATGCACACAGCCACCAGTTGGGGCACATCCCCTACACGACGGCCTGCTACGCCTCGATTGGCACCAGCGTATACCGAACGATCACGAGCCTCAAGCGCCCTCCCTACAAGGTAGTGGTCCTGGATTGTGACAACACACTCTGGAAAGGAGTCTGCGGTGAAGATGGCCCGGAAGGAGTCGAGGTGACCCCGGCGCATCAATTTCTGCAACGGTTTATGCTGGAGCAGATGCAGAGCGGTGCGCTCATCTGCTTGTGCAGCAAGAACAGCGAGGCAGATGTCTTCGCTGTCATTGACCAACGTAGCGATATGGTCCTCAAACGCGAGCATTTGGCCGCCTGGCGGATCAACTGGACCAGGAAATCGGACAATCTCAAATCGCTTGCCGCCCAACTGAATCTGCAACCGGAGAGTCTCATTTTTATCGATGACAGTCCGGTCGAATGCGCCGAAGTGAAAGCCAATTGTCCTGGCGCTTTGACGTTGCAGTTGCCCGAGAACCGCGAGCTGATCCCCGCCTTCCTGAATAACGTCTGGGCCTTCGATCGCCCCCTGCTGACCGAGGAGGATCGAAATCGGACACGGATGTATCAGCAGAACGCGGAGAGGGAGAGATACCGCGAGCAAACATTCAGCTTGAAGGATTTCCTGGCGGGGTTGCAGCTCCGCATCGACATCGCCGAGGCAGGAGAAAATGAATTGAGCAGAGTGGCACAACTGACATTCAGAACCAACCAGTTCAATTTCACGACCATTCGCCGGTCCGAGAGCGAACTCAAAACCTTCCTGAGCATCGGCAATGCGAGATGTCTGGCTGTAAGAGTCCGCGACCGGTTTGGCGATTACGGACTGGTCGGCGTCGTCTTGTATGAGTTCATGGAAAATCGATACAAGGTCGATACATTTCTGTTGAGCTGCCGCGTGTTAGGTAAGGGAGTGGAACACTACGTACTTTCGGAAGTCGGCAAGAGGGCGCAAGCGGAGGGAAAGAGCTTTGTTGAAATCAGGTTCGTGCGCGGAGAGAAGAATGCCCCTGCATTCGAGTTTATCAAGGACATTGGTGTTGAACCCGAAGTCGAAGCAACCGGTTGCTTGACCTACAAATGTCCCAGCGATCTCCTCGCGGGTCTTGAGTACGAGCCGAATGAGCAGGGAAACCACGCGCTTGCCGTGCAACCGGACGCTGCGGGAAGGCAGGACAAAGGTCAGCCAACCAAACGGGCGGCTGTCTTCAATGCATCCGAAAGGATGCAGCGCATCGGGGACGAGCTACACGCGGCCAATCAAATCACCGCAGCCATTGAGTTGCTTAAGCTGAACCAAAGACCGGCGCGCGTGGGGAGCCCTGGGGACGTTGGCAGCGCTTTGGAAGAGGCGCTGCTAAATATCTGGCGGCGGGTCTTGGCGAATCCGCAAGTCGCTGCGAACGACAACTTCTTCGAGGCCGGCGGAAACTCACTGAAGGCTGTGATGGTGATCGCCACGATAAGGAAGGAGTTGCAACGCAGCATTTCGGTCGTGGCCCTCTTCGAGTGCCCGACGGTCCGGCTGCTTGCAGCGAAATTGGGGCCGGCGCAATACCCCTGTGACGCACCGGCCGTTGACGGAGCCGGGCAACGGGGCCAACAAAGACGTTATAAGACAATCATTAGGAAGAGCGCTTAATAGCACCACGTTTCGATCTCTTCAGGAAAAACAGGAGGGCTCTGAAACTACTTATCAATATGCGGAAATACTTGCTGAACGGCGTTTACAAGCACGTGCGTTTTGCGTCCTGGTTTACAGGACTTCGGAAATTATTCGTTTATACCCCGCGCGAGGAATTCATTAAGACAGTTATGGAGTATATAGCAATGACAAAGCTAGACGGCGACTATTTGGAATTTGGAGTCTTTATGGGAAGAAGCTTTGTTCCAGCCTACCATTTCGCACAGAGAAACAACCTGAAAGCCATGAGATTCTACGGGTTTGATTCCTTTGAGGGATTGCCGGCCATAAAGGGCACCGATGAGGGTGGTGAATTCCGCGAAGGCCAATATTCCCTGAGCCTCGATCAGTTTAAGGAATTGATTTCCAAACGAGGCGTTCGATTGGACAAAGTCAACCTTGTTAAAGGATGGTATGAGAAGGTTCTAAACGGCGATACCAGGCAGCGCCTCTCTACAAAAAAGGCGGCGTTCGTATTCATCGATTGTGACCTCTACGAATCAACGGTTCCTGTTTTGAATTTCATCATGGATTACCTCCAAAGCGGGACAGTCATCGCTTTCGATGACTGGCATTCCTTTAAGGGCAGTCCGGAAAAGGGAGAGCAAAAAGCCTTTAACGAATGGTTGCGCCGGAATCCTGCCGTTGAGGCGCTCGAATTTCGCAAATTCGGGTGGAGTGGTAATTCGTTTATCCTACACGAACGAAGAGCGAAATCCAATGAGGGAGCATGACGCTCGTGCATCATCAACACCGCGCCAAATGAATCTCGAGACGGTTGGAGTTTTGGGAGCAGGCAACATCGGGGTGGGAGTCGTGACGGACCTGGTCCTTCATGGACTGAAGGCCGTTGTCGTGGATATCTCGAAGGAGCAGCTCCAGAGGGCGGAAGCCGAAGTCTTGAGGAACATCAAGTTTGCTCCGTTGTTGTTAAAGAGCGCTCCCCGATTGACCAAAGAAGACGCCAAGAAGCAGATGGTGTTCACGGAGGAGTTAAACGATGTGTCGACCTGCGACTTCGTTATCGAGAATGTGACGGAGAACTGGGATATCAAGAAGCGGGTATATGAGATGCTCGATCGAGTGTCGCCCCCCGGAGTGTGCTTTGGCGCAAACACCTCGTGTATTTCAATAACGCGGATCGGCAGCGTTACAAACCGGCCGGCTCAAGTTGTCGGGATGCACCTCATGAACCCGGTTCACTTGAAGCCAACCGTAGAGGTTATCCGCGGCCACCACACCTCCGACCACACGATGGAAATCCTGAAACAACTGTTTAGCCGAATGAAGAAGGAGGCCGTCGTGGTCGGCGACCTGCCAGGCTTTGTCTCAAACCGGATTTCGCACCTGTTCATGAACGAGGCGGTCTTTGTTTTGCAGGATGGCCTCGCGACCGCGGTGGAGATCGACACCATATTCAAGAAGTGTTTCGGCCACAAGATGGGACCCCTTGAGACCGCCGACCTCATCGGGCTCGATACCGTGATGCACTCCCTCGACGTGCTCTACGACTCCTATCATGATCCCAAATTTCGCTGCTGCCCGCTCCTGAGAAAGATGGTGGACGCCGGATTTCTCGGAAGAAAGAAGGGGCGTGGCTTCCATGTGTATCCGGACTGAGTTGACTTAAAGTGAATCCAACTATGATCGTAAACGACATAAATCAGGTGAAGGAGACCGTCAGGAAATTCATCAACAACTCGATTAACATCGATGGGCTTGGAGACGACGAGAACCTGTTTGAATCGGGTATCGTCAACTCGCTGTTTGCAGTCCAGTTGATGACTTTCGTGGAACGCGGTTTCGGCCTCGAGATCGGCATGGAGGACCTGGACGTCGAGAATTTCAAATCCGTCAACGCCACGGCTGCATTCATTAACAGAAAATCCGTTGGCAAGGCCGCATAGGCTGCCGGTTTGAAAGAGACCACTCCCATGACCGCCTTCTTGACGCCTGAACAGTCCGCGAAATACGCGGAGTTCCAAGAGTTTGCTGCGGCGAACGTCGAGCCGTTCGCGGGCGAATGGGATCGGGCCCAGAAGATTCCGGACGCTGCAGTTTCCCTGCTGGGCCAAGCCGGCTACCTGGGCGCCGGCATACCCTTCGATTATGGCGGAAAAGGTTGGGATGTGGTCACGTTTGGCCTGCTGAATGAAGCATTGGGACGAAGCGACTCCGCATTCACGGGTGTTCTGACCGTCCAGGCCATGGTTTCCACAGTATTGCTGAAGTGGGGGACGGACGAGCAAAGAAGAAAGTGGCTGCCTCCTTTGGCGAAGGGAGAGCTGATCGGTGCGTTCGCCTTGACCGAACCCGGACGAGGCAGCGACATCCAGTCGCTGGCAACGGAATTCAAACTAAGTAGTGGGGGTGCCGGCCTGATCCTGACCGGTGAAAAGAAATGGATTTCCTGCGGCCAGTTCGCCGGGGTATTTCTGGTGTTTGGGAAGTTGGATCAAAGACCACTGGCTTGTCTGGTACCCAGGAACAGCAACGGGCTTGAAATCAAACCAATCCAGGATTTGATGGGATTTCGCGCAGCGGGTTTGGCGCAACTCCGTTTCAACGATGTGTCAATCCCAGCCGAAAACGTGATTGGCAAACCGGGATTCGGCTTGTCGCACGTGGCCCCGATCGGGCTCCAATTTGGGAGGATCAGCACCGCCTGCTCGGCCTTGGGACTGCTCCGCGGCTGCTTCGAGGAAAGCACCAGCTACGCCGCCTCGAGGATGATTGGAGGGAACAGGGTTGGCGAGTTGGGAATGATCCAGTCGCTCATTGCGAGGATGGGTGCCGACCTGGAGGCCGCCAGACTTCTCTGTTGGAGCGCCTGCCGCGCCGAGGATGATCATGTGCCGGAAACGTTCACAAAGACTTTCATTGCCAAATACTTCACCTCGCGAGCTGCCGTTCATGCCGCCTCAGATGCCGTGCAGATCCGAGGCGCTTCCGGCTGCCACGAATCCTCCCCGACGGCTCGCTATTATCGTGGCGCCAAGATCATGGAAATCATCGAGGGTACGACCCAGGTGCACGAGGTTATCCTCGGGAAGGGTTTCGTTCACGAGGCCGTCAGAAGAGGACTTGCACGACGACATGAGGCGTCGCACTGAACACCATGCTTGGCGCAGACATTCCAATCGGAGTTGTGTTATACTTAAACCCTATACTTAAACCCTAGTTCCCTCGGCTCTCCTGGACGGGAAAGCAGATCCTGAAGGAGGAGAATCGAAATGGAAGAACGCATGAACCAAATGCCTGAGACAGATCTTGACCGCATCGCCCGGTTCAACCGCACCGATCGGGACTTTCCAGACCAGGCCACACTTCTCGAATTGATCGAGGCACGGATCCAACGGCACCCGCTTCAGCCCGCGGTGCTTTGTGACCACGATCGGTTTTGGGGAACTGCCGTGCTCAACTATGCGCAACTGAACGAAAGAGCGAATCAGATCGCGCATTTATTGCGAGCGAACGGAGTGCGGTCCGGGCAGATCGTTGGCATCATGGTGGAGCGTTCCTTCGCCATGATCATCGGCGTCCTTGGAATCATGAAGTCTGGCGCAGCTTACTTACCTCTGTCGCCGGACGATCCACCGGACCGGATCCGTTATGTTTTGGCGGACGCAGGAGTCGGCATCGTGTTGGTCCACGGACCCACAGCGCCCAAGGCGCCCTCAGGGGTGTTGGTCATCAATCTGGAGCGGCCGGACGTTTACAACGGTCACTCTCACAACCCGGAACCGGTGAATAAGCCGGGCGATCTTGCCTACGTCATCTACACGTCCGGTTCGACTGGAAGGCCTAAAGGAGTGATGATCGAGCATCGCTCGGTGGTCAACCGCCTCCATTGGATGCAGAGCGCCTACCCCATCGATCACCGGGATGTCATTCTTCAAAAAACTTCGTATTGCTTCGACGTATCCGTCTGGGAGTTGTTCTGGTGGGCGATCGAAGGTGCCACACTCTGCCTCCTTACGCCTCGAGGCGAGAAGATTCCCCAGGCAATTGTTGAAATGGTGAGACGGCACCGGGTCAGCGTGATGCACTTCGTGCCGTCGATGTTGAACGTCTTCCTGGAGTACCTGGACGGTAAACCCGCCAAGGTGTCTGAAGCTCTCGTCTCGTTGCGCCATGTCTTCGCGAGCGGCGAGGCGCTGAGCCCCAGTCATGTCCGGAAGTTCAACGCGATTGTCGGCAGCGGCACCGGCGCCCGTCTTACGAATCTTTACGGACCCACGGAGGCAACCGTCGATGTGACTTACTTCGATTGTCCCACGGAGGGGGAAATGGACAGGATTCCCATCGGCAAGCCGATCCAGAATATTCGGGCTTACATCATCAAGGACGGTTGCCAGGTGCCGGTCGGGCAGGCCGGGGAACTGTGCATTGCCGGAGTGGGATTGGCCAGGGGCTATTTGAATAATCCGCAACTGACGAATGAACGGTTTGTCGAAAGTCCCGCCGGAGCTGGCGAACGAATTTACCGCACTGGTGACATCGCGCGCTGGTTGCCGGATGGAAATATCGAGTATCTGGGCCGCGAAGATCACCAGGTCAAAATCCGCGGTTTGAGGATCGAACTAGGCGAAATTGAAAATACGATCCAGGCTTACCCGGGGATCGCTGATTGCGTCGTCATCACGAAGAAGTATTCGGAGAGCATCACCCTCATCGTCGCCTATATCGTTTGCAAACAGGACATCGACACGGCGGCCCTCAAACAGCATCTTCAACGTTACCTGCCCGAGTATATGGTGCCCAGCAATTTCGATAAGATCGGCCAGGTTCCATTGACCGCCAACGGCAAAGCTGACCGCAATGCGCTGCCGGAACCCGCGATCCGAACGAGCGCCTACTCATTTCATGGACAACGAATTTGACATCGCAATAGTCGGTATGTCCTGCCGATTCCCCGGGGCGCGGAACGTGGATGAGTTCTGGCAGAAGCTGGCCGGCGGTGTGGAGTCCATCACCCGGCTTTCGGATCAGGAAATGATCGAGTCTGGCGTTCCCCCCTCGAACCTGAGGAACCCGGATTACGTGAAGGTCGCGCCGATTCTTGGAGCGCCGGAGTTTTTTGATGCGGCGTTTTTCGGTTTTACTCCTACCGAAGCGAGCATGATGGATCCGCAACATCGGATAATTTTGGAACTGGCCTACGAAGCGCTTGAAGATGCTGCCTGCGATCCAGATCGTTATAAGGGGCGCATTGGGGTATTCGCCGGCGCCGCGATGAACACTTACTTCATGAACAGCGGCTTGAAGAGTAGATTTGCGGAGGAGTACATCCCCACTCTGATTGTAAACGACAAGGATTTTCTCAGCACACGGATATCCTACAAACTCAATCTGAAAGGCCCGAGCATCACAATCCAGACTGCCTGCTCGACCTCACTGGTCGCTATCCATCTCGCGCGGCAAAGCCTCTTGTGCCAGGAGACGGACATGGCGCTGGCCGGAGCCATTTCGGTGCGCGTGCCTCACAAAGCCGGGTACTTCTACGACGGTGGTGGCGTGGTGTCTCCAGACGGGAAGGTGAGGGCGTTTGACGCGAAGGCCAATGGCACCGTCTTCGGCAGCGGCGGCGGAATTATTGTCCTGAAGCGGTTGGCTGATGCAATCTCGAGTGGCGATACCATTCATGCCGTCATCAAAGGCTCGGCCGTCAATAACGACGGCTCAGAAAAGGCCGGTTACACTGCGCCCAGCGTTAACAGCCAGGCCGATGCCGTGGTGGAGGCTCTGGCCAATGCCGGGGTCGATGCGGATGACATTACTTACATTGAGGCGCATGGGTCAGGGACTCCCGTTGGCGACCCAATCGAGATCCTGGCGTTGACCAAAGCATTCCGTGCCTCGACTCAACGTTCCGGTTACTGCGCGATTGGTTCGGTAAAGACCAACTTGGGGCATCTGGATGCCGCAGCAGGGATCGCTGGAATTATCAAGACCGCCCTCGCTCTCAAGCATGGGTTGATTCCACCGAGTCTGAATTATTCCCAGCCAAATCCTGAGATCGATTTTGCGAGCACCCCCTTCTTCGTAAACACCCGGCTCGCTCCGTGGACCTGCAGCGGCCCCAGAAGGGCCGGCGTGATGTCCACGGGCATGGGAGGAACCAACGCCCATATCGTCCTGGAGGAG
>Ga0070689_100000647_pt1 | contig 21074 bp, 24 predicted proteins | sample KBSS23HmetaG_FD_64669 | JGI IMG/M metagenome (GOLD analysis project Ga0070689, IMG submission 64669) | Switchgrass rhizosphere microbial communities from Kellogg Biological Station, Michigan, USA - KBS S2-3H metaG | ecosystem: Host-associated > Plants > Roots > Rhizosphere ...
GGCGTTGAATTCCCCGGCGAAGGCGCGCGCGTATTGCAACGCGTGTTCGGAGCACGGGGAAAAATCCACCGGCACCAGGATTTTCTTCCGCTGGCCACCGGCTTTGGTCATCGGTCGGACCGAAGATTTCTGGTTGTTCATCGTCGTCGTCATTGTTTCACCGCTTTCTCCTTCTCGAGAATCGCCACGGTGGTTTTCATCACCGTGTCCGGGTTGAGCGAAATGCTATCGATGCCCTGTTCGACGAGGAACTGCGCAAACTCCGGATAGTCGCTCGGCGCCTGGCCGCAGATGCCGATCTTGCGCTTCTTTGAACGGCAGACGGCGATGACCTGGGCGATCATTTTTTTCACGGCGGAGTTCCGCTCATCGAAAATGGGCGCGACGATTTCACTGTCGCGATCCACGCCGAGGATGAGCTGCGTCAGGTCGTTCGAGCCGATACTGAAGCCGTCGAAGATCTCGCAGAATTCCTCGGCGAGGATGACGTTGCTGGGGATTTCGCACATGACGTAAATCTCCAGCCCGCCGACTCCGCGTTTGAGGCCGTGTTTTTCCATTTCACCTTGAACGCGGCGGCCCTCCTCGACGGTGCGGCAGAAGGGAATCATCAATTTGAGGTTGGTGAGCCCCATTTCTTCGCGGACCTTCTTCACCGCGCGGCATTCGAGGGCGAAGCCGGCCTGATAACGCGGGTTGTAGTAACGGCTGGCGCCTCGAAATCCGATCATCGGGTTTTCTTCACCGGGCTCGTAGGCTTTGCCGCCGATGAGGTTGGCATACTCGTTCGTTTTGAAGTCGCTGAGTCGCAAGATGACGTCCTTGGGATAGAACGCGGCAGCGATCATCGCCACACCCTGGGCCAGTTTATCTACGAAAAACTGCGGCTTGTCGGTGTACCCGAGCGTGAGGTCCGAGATTTGTTGCTTCAGCGGGCCAACCTCCATCTTATCGTAGTCGAGCAACGCGAGCGGGTGGATTTTGATGTAGGTCGTGATGATGAATTCCTCGCGGGCGAGGCCCACGCCATCGTTTGGGATGAACGAGAGCGAGAACGCTTCCTCTGGATTGCCCGCATTCATCATAACTTTGGTTCGCGGACGCCCAATGTATTTGAGATTGGTGCGCTGCACGTCGAACTGGAGCCGGCCATCGTAAACAAAACCTGTGTCCCCTTCCGCACACGAAACAGTCACCACCTGACCATCCTTGAGCACCTCTGTTCCGTGCTCGGTGCCGACGATCGCCGGCACGCCCAATTCCCGGCTGACAATGGCCGCGTGACAAGTGCGTCCGCCACGGTTGGTGATGATGGCGCTGGCTTTCTTCATGATCGGCTCCCAGTCCGGATCTGTCTTATCCGTGACGAGGATGTCGCCGTCCTTGAATTGAGCGATGAACTGAACGCTTTTGATGACACGCACTGGCCCGGTCGCAATCTTCTCACCGACACTGCGCCCGGTAGTGAGCACCGGTCCGCGCTGCTTGAGCTTGAACACCTCCATCACGTCCATGTCCCGGCGGGACTGGACGGTTTCGGGCCGCGCCTGGAGGATAAACATCTCGCCTGTGCGGCCGTCTTTCGCCCATTCGATATCCATCGGCGTCGGGCGACCTTTTTTTGCCGAGTAATGGTCTTCGATGATGCAGGCCCAGCGGGCGAGTTGGAGAATTTCTTCATCCGAGATGGCGAACTTCGCGCGGTCGGCAGGCGGGACGGGGACGTTTTTCACCATTTTTCCGCCTCCGATGTCGTAGATGAGTTTGAATTCCTTCGAGCCGACAATTTTTTCGAGGATGGGTTTGAACCCCGCCTTCAGCGTGGGCTTAAAGACGTAGTATTCATCGGGATTCACGGAACCTTGAACCACGTTTTCGCCGAGGCCGTAGGCGGCGTTGATCAGCACGGCGTCGCGGAAGCCGGTTTCGGTGTCGAGCGTGAACGTGACACCACTAGCGGCGAGGTCTGCGCGAACCATGCGCTGCACGCCGACGCTCAGTGCAATCTTGAAATGGTCAAAGCCCTTGTCCGCTCGATAAGAAATCGCGCGGTCCGTGAACAGCGAGGCAAAACAACGTCGGCAGGAGTCGATGAGCAGCAATCGTCCCTGCACGTTCAAGTAGGTTTCTTGTTGGCCGGCGAACGATGCGTCTGGCAAATCTTCAGCCGTCGCGCTGCTGCGCACAGCGACATCCACCGGTTCCGTCGCGCCGCCTTGCAACGTTGCATACGCGGTGAGGATCGCGGCCTCCAAATCCGCGGGCAACTCCGCCGCCAGAATGGCGTGGCGAATCTGACTGCCGCGCTGGCGCAAGTTTTCAATATCACGAGTATTGAGACCGCAAAGGAGGCTGCGAATCTTGTCGTCGAGCCCCGCTTCGCGCAGGAAGTAGCGGTACGCTTCGGCAGTGATGGCGAACCCATTGGGCACCTTCACGCCCTTGGGTGTTAACTCCCGATACATTTCGCCGAGTGATGCGTTTTTACCGCCGACCAGCGGGATGTCATCGATGCCGATATCCGAAAACCATTTGACCAGTTTGGCGTGCGACGGTGCCGTTCCAGCAGCTCGCTTCGGGGTTGGAGCAAAGGCCGGCCTCGTGATTTGGGTGACTGCGTCCGATCTCGGTGCGGTGGTGCTAGTCATATAAAATCTTTCGTTCATTTCGAGTCTCTCGTTTCGGGGTGGCTGGACTCGGTAGTAAACGTTAGATTGATGATGCCTCCGGAGCTTTGCCGCACTTGGCTAAAGTTGACCGTTTTTTGAACGCGCCTGTGACGCCGGACAAAAGAGGGTTTGTTTTCGACAAAAAAGGCGAAGCGAAAATGGACTTTAGAAAGGAGCCTTTATGCAATCAGTATGACAACAGCACTTGTAATAGTTCCGGTCTTGTGGGTCGTTTGGTCCCTGATCTTCTGCCTCGCTCTGTGTTGGGCTGCGAGCAGGCCGCTCCCGGATATCGAGGCGTCTGAAGACACGGGAAAACTCGTGCGACTGCCGCACTCAGTTGCGGAGAGCAACGAAGAATCCGCCCTATGGGCCAGCTAGTTTCGCAACGAATGCCGGTGAGGGATTGCAGCATCGTGTGAAAGAGATCGGTAGCCGCTTCCGCGAACGACCAGGACGGGGCAGGGGGCGTGGCGAACAACCCTTTCGGCCGTGCTTCCGATCAGCAGATGATCGAGGCCCATTTCAAGACCATGCGACGACCTCTGCGACCGGAGCGCGCCGGTTACCGCGAGTCGGCTGAGATGCTGTGATGACGGGACCGTTGCTTGCTAACTCTGGTCAAGGTTTTCATGTCATTATGGAGTCTCGCAAGACGCCGTGGACTTTGCCCGTTGCCGATGGGCGCATCTTGGCACAACCACGGTCGTTTCTGCCGATGCGACGGAACGCGGGGCTCGGAAGCCCCGCGAACTCGCAGCCGGGACGGCTGCGCTACGTAGCGCGGGCCTCCGGTCTGCGAGCTCCGGCGGCTTCCAGCCGCCCATTTTGGTGGCACTGTCAAGATGCGCCCGTTGGCGATTGCTGCCCCGGAATTGTCAGCACAGGACAAGGCGCAAGGCGCACAACCTTTCCCGTGACGCTTCCCAGAAGAAGCCTTCTGACTGCACTGTGGCCATGAGTGGCAATGACGATGAGATCGCACTTTTGTTCCTCCGCCGCCTCGACAATTTTCAGCGCCGCGTCGCCGGTCTTCACCCCCTCTTTGGTTGCGAGATCGGACGGCAATTCACTCCCCAATGTTTTTAACTTTCCGAAAACCTTCTTCTTCAGCTTCTCATCTCGAAGCGAGAGGTAGGCGTAACCCCATGCGGGATAGTTGGGTGGTTCAACAACATGCAGCAAGGTAATGCCAGCGCCGCCTCTGCCTCTTGGGCAAATCGTTTCTCCTCCAGCACGATTCCGATGTGGCTCAATTCAGCGGGCAAGGCGGTGGGCACCACGTAAACCAACATGATGCTCGCGCCAAACTGCCGCGCAAACGAGACGGCGTACGGAACTGCCTGGGCCGATGCCGCCGAAAAATCGGTCGGCAACAGAATCCTTTTCAATTCGATGTTGATGCCACTCATACCATCGGCGATATAGCCCGTTCTACGCCCGGCTCAAGAGCTGTTTGCGTGTGGCTTGCAACCGCTGAATCAGGACGTGAGCGACACGCTTCATCAGGTCGTAACCAAAAGTGGGGTTACGCTCGGCAGCGATCAGGAGATGGGCGCCATCCAGGACAACCGCTCCCGTAGGTTCCAAAGCACGCGCCTGCAGATGCCAGACGAACGGCGAGAACAACCAGGACCAGCCCAACACGTCGCCGGCGCCAAGCTCCTGGACGGGCACTGTCCCATCCGCAGGCTCGTGTGCTTCCAAGGCGATCCGCCCACGTTGAATGAGATAGAACTTGTCGGCCGGCTCCCCCTCACGGAAGAGGATTTGGCCCGGCTCGAAGGTCGCTTCCGTTGCGCAACCAGCGATATCTTCGAAGTATTCGGGTTTCATGCCCTCAAAGAAGGGATGAGCGACGATGACAGATTCGAGGGAACAATTCATGATGAGGGTCCTTTCGGGTTAAAAACGTTTCTTGCTTGAAGCTGAAGACCGGATGCCGCCGACGGCGCCTCCGTTTCGATCCGTGCCATGCGTCTTCGACGGACAAACTTGTGGCATTCGACGCAACTCATGGTCATTCCGAGATAGGCCACGGTGGCCCGATCAAGATTTTCTTCCTTGGCCGCTTGCGTGAGAGTGTCGGCGTAGCGACGAAAAGCAGCACTGAGCTCCAGGTATTCGGGATTCTGGAACATATTCCAGCCGGCGTTCTGGCTCATGGCGCTGAGCTTTTGCGAATGGACGAGAATCAGCCGATAGTCCTCCACGGCGATCCCCTCGAGAACCTTCTGCGAATGCTGCAGCTTCTCCCGCATGAACTCTTTGGCGGGAGTGGTCTTCGGCGGCTGCGCCCAGGCACCGATCAGAATCGCCAACACGGTCGCAATCAAGATCGACGTTCGGTTGACTCTTATTCGGTTATTCAGATGGAGGCCTAAGGCGGGTTGGCCGGTGGCGGCTCGATCAGGGCAGGCGCACGGTTGCCCCTCGATGGTTGCCTCGTTCGTTCTCATTGCTCAGGTCTCGTTCCACTGATTTCTATTGCAAAAGACCACACGGCGACACCGCCTGCTTCTCCGAACTTGGCGAACGCTCTCCGTTATTTGGTAGGTTGGACTCAGGCCGTGCGACACTGCCGGGTCTATTGCCCTGGGAGCGGAGCTCGTGAAACGACTGCCGCCGGTATTTATGATTCCCCTGCACGAAATGGATTCGCAACAAAGCGATATCCTTTGGATTCTGGGCGCGATGAACACTGTCAATATCGGCACGTGCCTGGACACCGGTCACGCGTACCTTTCCGGCGACCTTTAAAACGTGATGCACAAACTCTCCGGCCACTTGCAATTGATTCATGCCAACGACAACACCGGAAATTACGACGACCACAAAGCGCCTGGCGAAGGCAATATTGACTGGAAGCGGCTGCTGACGGAACTGTCGCAAATCGAGTTCCACGGCGGGTTTATCCTGGAACTGTCCGGCAACAAGGAACCGGAAATCATCCTCGCTGAAGCGCGCGGCGCGCGGCGTTAGCTGCGCGAGATTTCGCATCAACTCGCCTTGTCCAGCCCCCCGACCGTCAATGTGGCCTACCGGACAGGGTAGCGGGCGCTCAAGAAACGACCACTCTTTGCCAAAATTGGAGGAGCGGGATGAACGCGCAATATGAACATTGCAGTGGGTTGAGCAGGTGTTGTGAGTCTGAAGTTGGCGTTGGCTCAATCCCGGCGACGGGGCCGGAGACGGTGGAACCGACCCCGCGCCGTAGAACCAGGTTCCACCGGGAAAGGGTCAACCGATGAATGCGTTAATTCGTTGGGATCCGTTCAAAGAGATGGACGATCTGCAAAGCCGGTTCACAAGATTGTTCGGGTTGACACCGGCGCGCACCGAAAACGGTGGCCGGGAATTGATGACCATCACGGAATGGGCGCCGTCCGTGGATATCATCGAGGACGAGAAGGAATGGCTCCTCAAAGCGGACCTGCCGGAAGTGAGCAAGGAAAACGTGAAAGTGACGGTTGAAAACGGCGTGCTCACCATCACCGGCGAGCGCAAGTTCGAGAAGGAAGAGAAGGACAAGAAGTATCATCGTATAGAGCGCTCCTACGGGAACTTTCTGCGCAGCTTCACGCTGCCTGATGGCGCCGACGGCTCGAAGGTCAACGCCGAGTTCAAGGACGGCGTCTTGAAGGTGCACCTGCCCAAGGGCGAAAAAGCCAAACCAAAGGCAGTGGAAGTCAAGGTGGCGTAAGTCGTGTGGCTGGTTCGAAGTTCCGATCGGGGGCGGTAAGAATTCCGCCCCCGCTCCAGCTGTTCCATCTAACAGCGTGTTTTGAAAATCGGTAGCGCGGGCGACTCGCCCGCCCCGGTCGGCGGCCCGCCGACTGGAACTACGAAGAGTAACCTTGGGAAAACCGAGAATTGATTATGCATATAATGAAAAACGCCGATGAAGTTTTTTCTGTGATCCCCGTTTTGATCTTGCTCGTTCTTACGCCATGGCCCCTGGCAATGATGATCGCTTCGGCCATCGGACTCGCTTCTTTGTTTGCGGTTTTCAGGGGCCGCGAGCTCCGGGGCGCGTTGCTGACGGCGGTGGTCAGCTTGATCGCCGCGGCAGCAATTGCCATCCTGATTTCGCTGGGTCGAACCCATTGAAAGATTCCGCCTGTTCTTGTTGTGTTGGTTTCTGCAAAGGAAAGGTGAGGGCCGGAGTAATAGGCCTGTTTCAACACAGAGTTAAGTGTCGTCGCTCAGTAGGAACAGTCCATGGCTTTGGAATGGCCGTGCTGCGTTTCTTTGTCACCTTTCCGGCCGGGATGACCACCAATACGGTGCTATGAAGACGACCAGAACGATGGAAACGGCGGCGGACAACGACGCAGATTTGGTGGCAGACAGTCTGAACGGAAACCGCGACGCCTTCGAACAGATCGTGGCACGGTATCAATCGCTCATTTGTTCACTGGCTTACAGTGCGACGGGCAGCCTGGGTCATCCGCGGCATGTTGTTGTCGGTGATGAGCAGATCGTATCCCTTGGAATGAAACGCTGCCCAAGCTTGCAAAATGAGTATAAACTTGAAAAAGCTCAATTGGGGGCCAGCCCGAAGATGAGTAGGGAAATTCCTTAGGCGGCAATTGTTTCGCGTTCGCCGGCGACACCGGGGTTCAAAAGCCTCACGTGGCAAAGCCGAACCGGTAATGCTCTTCGTCCGGCTTGATGCCGAGTGCGGCGCAAATCCGCTTCGATGCGAGCATGCCAGCAGCGGTTTTGATCATCTTGTCGAAGTCGTGTTTCGGCAGATCGAGTCCTTCGTGTTTGATGGCTTGAATCCTGAACCCGCGATCCAACAACTCCTGGACAAACTCCTCGCAGGCGACCGGATCATCACTGGAATAGTGGTTTGTCTGAGCGTGTTTCTTGAACTGTGTCGTGTATTCAATTGTGTATTTCGGCAGCATAAATGGCCTTTCGATTTCACCTTTGGGCCAGCGCAGGCATAGCCTGGCGGACTTTGCGGACCCATCGGTGGAAAATGTCGTGAGCCATCTCCACCGTTTCGTCGGGTCCAACGCCCTCGCGGACGGTCTCCGGCTTCGGCAACCACTCGGCCGGGAAACGCCTTTCCTTTGTAAGAAGATCCGCTGTGCGAAGGAACGCATCCAACTTCACCACCAGCCGAGTTGCCTCTTCGTCGTACTTGGCGTCGGCGGATGCGCACACTTCGCAGCTCCCTTGTGGCAATTCCAGGGTTCCAAGAACTTCAGTCGTGTCAGTGACTCGTTTCATTTTCCATTCATACAATGGAGTAATCTGGCCAGATCAGCTTGCCGTAGATTGGGAAGAACTTGCCAAATCTTGCTGTCCAGCCTTGTTCGCGAGGCGCACCGGATGAGGCAGCGCGTGCGTGCCTCTCAACCCAATCACTCGTTGGGTTGTGTCGCTGCGCCTTGCAGCCGGTCCGGCGCCAAAAACTTCCGCGCCATGCTCGTGCCCAGCCGCATCATCGCCATTTGGTTGGTCTGGTACCGGCTGAAAGATTCCCACTGTTCTGTTGACAGAACGGTGCGGGCACGCTCAGTCACCCGCGTGACTCACGCTTCCTTGCGACTCCAGAAGTTTCTCCATTTGCTCCTCGGAGAGAAAGGCTTGCGCGCCCGTCCGATCCTGTCCGAGCCCGGGAAGGGGCTGTCCGGTGGCGGCAGCGACGTCCTGCTTTTCTTCTCTCATAATTGCCAGCAATTGTTCCGCTTGCATGTCCGTCAATGGATTCGGATCGCTCGCCGTTTGCACCTTGAACTGGTTGAGTTGCATCCGCTCGCCGAGGGTCTGCTGGTAGTCCTTGTATTGCGCATAGCGCACCTCACCCAGGAACGCCTGGATCTGGCCGTCAGTCTCCTTCTGTTCTGCGGTCAGCGTGCTCAGCACCTCAGTTCAATTCGTGGAAGTACCACCGAACATCGATCCCGCCATTTCCGCGCGTTTCATTTGGCTGTCAGCTATGAAAGAGGATACCAGTAGGTCTGGCAGAGCCTGGCCAGCGCATCCTGCGCGCGGGTGCTGTCGCTGCGGCCGGCAGTCAGGACAACGGACCAATGCGTCGTCACAAAAGCGGGCCAACGCCGCGACTCATTCCCGCTGAGAGTCGTACCATGCGAATCGGCTTCAGTCGGAGCGCTCACCACGTCGCAGCCTATCAGGCCAGTGTCATAGTTTCACGAACTCGTGTTCGTGCTCGCGCACCACGAGCACCGGGCAGTGCGCCAGGCGCACAACGTTTTCCGCCACGCTCCCCATGAACACATGTTTCAGGCCCGTGCGGCCGTGCGTGGAGATAATGATCAGGTCGCTCTCCAGTTCTTTGGCGGCGCCAACGATCTCCACCACTTCCTGACCGATCCGGACGAGCGTCCCGCCCGCGGCCTGCGGTTGAACTTCTGTCGCGGCGAGCTCAGCCAGTTGCTTCTCCGCGCTTTTCCGCAAGTCGGCTTCGATGAGAGGAAAATCCAAGGCGCCGACCTCCGGGCCGCCGATGTAATTGACATGCACGACGTGCAGCAGGGTGATTGTTGCGCCGAATTGTTTGGCGAACGGAATGGCGTATTGCAGTGCCTTTTTCGAGCAGTCCGAAAAGTCAATCGGTACGAGAATCTTTGCCAGCTTGAAACGCGGTGGGGCGCCGTTGGTCAGTACAGCGTCTCGGGAGAGACGCTCCGAATCGCGAGGATTCAATTCGACGACCACGCTGCCCGACTTTTTTGAGGGTTTGATTTTCATAGCAATTCCTTTTGGGTTGAAGGTTGATCACTTTGTATGAAGTCATTTGCTTTCCGGCGCACCACCAGCACCGGGCAGTGCGCATGCTGCACCACCCGCTCCGTGGTGCTGCCCAACGCCTTGAGCGACGGCTCTGAGAAATCGATCGGTACCAGAACCTTCTTGAGCTGTATGCCGGAGGTCGCTGGCGCCACGGATGGGGAAGGCGCACCAACCTGCTTCGCCAGCGGTCGAAGCCGCGTTCGATGGCCGTTCTTGTTCTTTTCAGCTGCCTTCATGCTTTCAACCTTCGTTATCGTTTCCTGGTTTACCGATCCAAACTATAGCCAGGAGAGCTCGCACACCACACGGCGGTTGGCATTGAATGCACATTTATTGCGGGCAGGTTCCCGGCTACAAGCCGTCGCAGTCTCGCCACCTTCGTCGTCTCCTTCCAACGGTCCGGAATACGCCTTCCGATGAACCAAATCGAGGGTGGCTCTAAGCCAACGATGCCGTAGTCTTGGAGCGCAGCCGCCTCGGCTAGAGTGGGCCGCGCCCTCGGGTCCACTCGACACACGCAGACCGGTTCACTGTTTGGTTCGTTCGTTCGTACCGGTGTTCGGCGCGAGGGCGCGCCGAACTGCAGCCGAGGCGGCTGCGCTCCCCATTCATTTCAACTGCATTGTTGGCGAAGCTGCTTGCGGTTCTAATACAGGTTCAACCAAAATTGCCTGCGCCAACTGTGCGCTGATGGCCATGCGCGCGTTGCAGACCAAGCAGATGATATTGGCGTGGCTGGTCACGAGTTTGATGATCTGGTCCTCGCCAAAGCCGATTTCGCGTAGTCGACTCGCCACTGCCGGCGCGGCGCAAAGCTGTTTGATGCGGACTGCCACTCCGGCTTTGACACGATTCAGCGGACACAATGAACAATCTCTTTCGTCCGCCCGATTGGAAACCAATTCATCGGCCTGCTTCATATCGACGAGAACATGGCCGTTGGCGCCGCCGGTCACTACGCGTTTTTTGCCAATCGCACCTCTTATTTTGCCGTTCGAAGTTGTTTTTGCACGGGCCCTAAGCTTGCTACCGTTCACCTTTGCTGCGCTTTGCCTGTGGCTCGCCACGTGTTTGCCAGACAAAAAAGGAGCAGCCATTGCCAACGAAGGTGAAGAATCTGTTGGCTGCCAGCGGGAAGGTTGATGGGTGAAGTGAGATGGTGGTTGTCGGCAATTAGCAAATATGACGGCACGAACTCAAATTCAACAACGCTCCCGGTTCCAAATCCGGCCTGCAATCAAGCGAGTGCGTCCGGCGGCTCTGAAGTTCGCTGTGCGCGATGATGAAAGGAGAAAACGATGAATACGCTACTGCATGCCTGGCAGGTGTCGGCTGATGACTTTCCCGCGGAAGGAAGTTCCGAGGAGAAACTCTGGTTCGTAGTACGCTACGCGATCCTTGCGCCTTCCTCGCACAATACGCAGCCTTGGAGATTCCGGATCCATGGAAACGTGGTCGAGGTGCACGCGGACTTCACCCGCGCGCTGCCAGTCGTCGATCCGGAGAATCGCGAATTGATCATGAGTTGCGGCGCGGCGGTCTTTCATTTGCGGGCTGCCATCCGCTACTTGGCCGTGGAGGCTTGCCACAACTCCTGCTTCGACTGGGTTTCGGACCAGAAGTCAAACCGACGCCGCGCCGCTCAGCCCAAGAGGTCATCATCAAACCGCACCAGCACACCACCGCATACATGCAGCTTAGCCGATGATCGTTTTGAGTTCTTTGGCATCGAACGCCTGCATGGTCTCCGTCCGCACATTGCCCAAGGAGGCAAGTTGCGTGAGGCATCGGAGAACCTTTTTTTCGTCCCCGCTGAGGATGAGAACACCGTCGCACGCTCCAGCGGTCCAAAGCTGCGCTTCAACTGCGATCCCGGCCTTTTCCGCGGCCTTTTTGAACGCGAGCGCGCGAGCGGTGGTTTTCCGGATGGCGCGGGCGCCTTGGTCCGTGAAACGAATCAATGTGACATATCGAGCCATAACTTTCCTTTCAGTTTGTGTTCAAAAAAGCCCGGCCAGCAAACGCGCCGCTGCCTGAAGTCAGATCGGCAGCAACCGCCGGGCGTCAAGCAGTTGCTGTCGTGTCGCCTGAAGGCGGCGGATCACAACTTCGGCCATCCGCTTCATCAATTCGTAACCGAGGTCGTGGTCCTGCTCGCAATACTCGCGCAGCCAGGTGCCGTAGAAAAAGATCGCTTTGACCGGCTCCAGCGCCCGCGCATCAAAATGCCAGTAGTACGGCGGAAACAGCCACGACCAGCCCAGCACTTCGCCGACGCCGATCGTTTGAATAGTGACCGAAGCCTCGTCTTTGGCGTTGAATTCGAGTGAGACCTTACCCTCTTCGAGCAGAGAAAAACGATTGGCTGGATCGCCTTCGCGAAAGATGAGTTCTCCTTCCTTGAACCGCGCCGGCATCGCGCATGCGGCCAATACCTTCACGTGTTGGGGTTTGATGCCGCGCAATAGAGGATGCGCGGCGATTTGTTCTTCCAACGCAGCAGCGTCATCCGGCGCGAAGGCCAGTAGGACCTTTTCAGCAGTCGCTTTCATGGTCCCACTCTCCGACGGTGTTTGGCCATCCGCTTCGCTAAACTTGCCAAAGTTGCACCTTTCCTTGCGCTGGAAGCAGGCAAGTCGCTTTCGTGTTCCTGCTCAACTCTTGCCCTGCAATTATTGCTCTGGTGCCGGGCGGTGTGCGCGAATTGCGGCACACGGCGGCCTGCTAGACATTGCTCGCGTTTCGTCCGCCTTGCTTCTAGCCTGATGCGGTGGAACGAATCCTGGCCAAAGCGCTGGGCGAAGATGTGACAAAGCTTGCGGCGCAGGAAAAGCGACTCCTGCTCTCGCGCTTGTTGGCGCGCTTCGCGCATGAGGTTCGGAATCCGCTCAGTTCGCTGGACATCCATGTGCAGTTGCTGGAGGAAGACCTGGCGCAGGCGGCACCGCAGGTGAAGGAGAACACCGCCAGCCGTTTTGAAATCATCCGTGGCGAATTGCATCGGCTGGAGAACATCGTGAAGCACTTCATCAGTCTGGCCGGGCCGTCCTCCCTGGACTTGCATCCGGTCGAAGTGGCCAACGTGGTTAGCCATGTTTGCGAGCTGCTGCGCCCGGAAGCCGCAGCGCGCGGCATCGAGATCGCAATGAAGGTTCCCGACGACTTGCCAACCGTGGCGGCCGATTCGGCGCAGCTCACGCAGGCTTTGGTGAATCTGGTCATCAATGCGATCCAGGCGGTCGAACGGAATGGGCGCGTGGAGGTGAGCGCGAAAACGGATGAAAGCGACGAGCTATTGTCCCTCGAGGTTCATGACACAGGCCCTGGGATTGCCGCGGACAGGCGGCATTCCATCTTCGAGCCGTTTTTCACGACCAAGGCCGAAGGCAGCGGCTTGGGGCTGTGGATTGTTCAGCAAATCATCACGGCGCACGGCGGAGTGGTGGGCGCGTCCAACGCTCCCAAGGGTGGCGCGGTGTTTGCCGTGCATCTACCGCTGCGGAAGAAAGAAAAGCTGAATGGATAAGTCGCGAATCAAAATTCTGGTGGTGGATGATGAGCGGGGTCTTTGTGCGGGTGTCCAGGAGGCGCTGAAGCGCGAACGATACATGGTGGACGCCGCCAACGACGCGGGTACGGCGCTCAAGCTCATCGGCGAGCGGCTCTACAATCTCGTTCTCACCGACATGAAAATGCCGGAGATGAGCGGGCTGCGATTGCTGAAGGAAGCCAGGAAGAAGAGCCGCGACACGTTATTCATTTTAATGACGGCTTTCGGAACGGTCGAAAGCGCGGTCGAGGCGATGAAGGAGGGGGCTTACGATTACTTGTCGAAGCCGCTGGATATGCAGCGGCTGCGGGCGCTGGTGCTCAAGGCGCTGGAATTCCAAGCGGTCATCGCTGAGAACAACGAACTGCGGCAACGCTTGCAAAAGCGTTCCGAGCCGAGTCTTCTCGTCGGCAACAGCGAAGCCATCCGCAAAGTGGTTCAGTTGGCAGACGAGGTCGCGCGCAGCGATGTGACTGTGCTGATCGAAGGCGAAAGCGGCACGGGTAAGGAACTTGTGGCCCGCGCGATCCACATGAAAAGCGTTCGCGCCAGCAAGCCGTTTATTTCTGTGAACTGCGCGGCGCTGCCGGAGCAGTTGCTTGAAGCCGAGTTGTTCGGCCATGTCAAAGGCGCGTTCACGGGCGCCATCGCCAACAAGCCCGGGCGCTTTCAAATTGCGGACGGTGGAACGCTCTTGCTCGACGAGATTGGCGACCTGCCAGCGAAGGGCCAGGGCGACTTGTTGCGCGTGTTGGAGGACGGGACCTTCCGTATGGTGGGCGGCACGGAGCTGGTGCGGGTTGACGTTCGGGTCGTTGCGGCGACGAACAAGAAACTTCAGGAGGCGATGGCAGCCGGGAGGTTCCGCGAGGACCTCTACTACCGTTTGCAGATTGTTCCGATTCTGATTCCCCCGCTGCGCGAGCGTGCCGAGGATATGCCACTGTTGATCGAGGCCTTCCTCGAACAATTCGCCGCCAAGCACAAACGCCGACGCAAGAAGTTGTCCGCGGAAGCACTGCAGCTTTGCCAGCGGTTTCCGTGGCCGGGCAACGTGCGCCAGCTGCGCAATGTCATCGAGCGACTCGTGCTGACGTGCCATAGCTCGATCGTTGAAGTCGACGATCTGCCGGACTTCCTGCGCGCCCACGACCAGAACGCGCCGAACTTCGCCATTCGTCCAGGCATGGCTCTGGCCGAAGTGGAAAAGCTGCTTATCCGGCAGACGCTCACGCACGTGACCGCGAACCGCGAGGAAGCAGCGAAGCTGCTCGGCATCAGCCGCCGCTCCCTGCAATACAAACTCAAGCAGTACGGTTTACTGGAGAAGTCCGAGTCGAGCGGCACTGAGTAGAGCGCCGCTTCAAGTAAGTCTATGAAACCGATCCAAACAACGCCTTCGGTCAGCTACAGCTTTACCATGCGGCTGACCTATCCCAACCAGATCGGCATGTTTGCCAGAATCGCGCAAACGATCGGCCAGTGCGGTGGCGATTTGGGCGCAGTGGATATTGTTTCGCCGGAGGCAAAATCCATGACGCGGGATATCACGGTCCGAGCACGAAACCGCGAGCACGTCGATAAAATCGTGGAAGGGGTCCGGAGGATAAGGGATGTCAAAGTGGTCAACGTCTCTGACCGGGTTTTCCTGCTTCATCTCGGCGGGAAGATTTCCATCCACAACAAAGTTCCTCTCACGACACGCGATACTCTCTCAATGGCCTACACACCAGGCGTCGCTCGCGTGTGTCAGGCCATTGCGGAGGATCGCAGCAAAGCCTGGCAATTGACGATCAAGGGCAACTCGGTCGCGGTAGTCAGCGATGGCTCGGCGGTGTTGGGGTTGGGAGACATCGGCCCCGAAGCGGCCATGCCCGTTATGGAAGGCAAGGCGATGTTGTTCAAAGAATTTGCCGACATCGACGCCTACCCGATTTGCTTGAGAACCCAGGAGACTGAGGAAGTGATCGAAACCGTGGCTAACCTCTCGGTTGGTTTCGGCGGGATCAATCTCGAAGACATTTCAGCGCCCCGGTGTTTTGAAATCGAGGAGACGCTTCAGCAGCGATTGGACATTCCGGTCTTTCACGACGACCAGCATGGGACAGCCGTCGTTGTCTTGGCGGCGCTTCTCAACGCTCTGCGCCTGACGCGCCAAAAAATCGCCGAGTTGCGGATTGTGATTCTTGGCGCCGGGGCGGCAGGGACGGCGATCACCAAGATGCTTTTGCAAGCGGGCGCAAGAGATATCGTGATTTGTGACCGGCACGGCATCCTCAACGAGAGGCATAGGAGAGACTTGAACGAAAGCAAAGCCTGGCTCGCCACGCACACCAATCCACGCCGACTCCACGGTGGCGTCGAAGACGCGTTGAAGAAGGCCAATGTCTTCATCGGTGTTTCGGGGCCGGGTCTCCTGACGGCGAAATCCCTTCAGCGCATGGCTTCCAAACCGATTGTCTTTGCGTTGGCCAATCCGACTCCCGAAATAATGCCAGAAGAAGCAGCCAAAAAGGCTTGGATCGTTGCGACAGGCCGCAGCGACTACCCCAATCAGATTAACAACGTGCTGGCCTTCCCGGGAATCTTTCGGGGCGCGCTTAACGTGCGTGCGCGCCACATCAACGAGCCGATGAAGTTGGCTGCCGCCTATGCCATCGCGGGCTGCATCTCCCGGCGCGAACTACACCCGGAATACATCGTGCCGAGCGTTTTCAATAGAGAAGTGGTGAAGTCCGTGGCGGCGGCTGTCGAGAAAGCAGCCGTCAAGACCCGCGTGGCCAGGAAAAGGGCGAAGCGGCTTTAGCGTAGCAATCCCTCTGGGGCATGGGAGAACAGAGAAAAGCCTTTTCTTTGCGCAGGCTCACGCCTTCACCGAGCAAAGTCAGACAAAGGGAGGTAACTCGCGCGTGAATACGGCTTGGTTCATAGGTGCAGTTTTGCGCCCGAAGGACTGGAGTTGTGCAAGCTACACTCGTCTCGCGGAACGGTTCCACCCGCCCGGCCACAGTCGGGAGACTGTCGTGCTAGCTTGCACAAGCGGCAAGATCTGCGTGCAAAGAGTGCACAAAAGCTCCGCTGCGGCGATTGGCATGAATGGTATGTGACGAACCGGGTGTATGTTAACCCTGCTGGGAGCAAGAGGTTGCCGCGATGCGCCTGCATCCTGGCATAAGCATTGCGTTAGATGGAGTCGTGATACGAATCTTGGAATTGTTGCTCGCGGTGCAGAACAGCATACTGCCGAGGCGAATCCTCGCGCCGGCACACTAACGCACTTCCACTCCCGCGATGACGCTGGCCGATTTCACCACTCCGGGTCTGATTATCCCCCACCTGCGCGGACAGGATGTGGCGACGGTGATCCAGGAGCTAAGCCAAGCCTTGCAGCGGGAGGGGCGCGTGCCGGACTTACTGCCCTTCTACCACGCGGCGCTTAACCGAGAATTCCTCGTCAACACAGACATGGAAGCGGGCATAGCGTTTCCCCACGCACGGTTGCCGGGGTTGAAGGAACTCTCGTTTGCTCTCGGGCGAAGTGGCGACCCGCTGAAATGGGGCACGCGGGCGGCCCGCTCGGTAAAGCTGGTCTTCCTCATTGCCGTGCCCGCCACCGACTCGACCCAATACTTGTCACTCATCTCCGGCCTTGCGCGTCTGGCAGGAGACGGCCGCATCGTGGAAAGCCTCCACCATGCACAGGACACCTTGCAGATTTTGGAGGTGCTTCAGCAAATCAGGCTGCGGACCAGTACGACGCCTGAAATTCACCCAAAACCTTCTGGCCATGAGTGAGCACGGACTGATTTCGCTGTGAACATCCACCCCGCCACACTGCTCGTTACCTCGCTCTGCGGATATGTCATCGGGGCCGTGGCCGGGTTGCTGTTTCTGCGGCACGAAAAGCTGGCGAACGTTCTCTCCTTCGGCGCGTCGACCGTCGCGGCTTTGATCGGCTTATTGGCTGCGCTCTCGTTCTTGGCCGGCGGAGTCGGCGCGCCCGTCCCGCAATTCGAGCTTCTCCCGTCGCTGATTCCTTACATTAAGTTCACCGTCCGACTCGATCCGCTCGGCGCGTTTTTCCTCCTGATTGTCTCGTTGCTGGGATTCGCGCTCTCGACCTACTCTCTGGGCTACGCCAAGGGATTCTTTGGCCGAAAAAACGTCGGCGTACTCGGCGCGTTCTTCAACGCGCTGCTTCTGGCTACGACGCTGGTCTTCCTGGCGGACAACATCTGGTTGTTTCTCATCGCTTGGGAGGTTATGGCACTGACGGCCTATTGTCTCGTGAGCTTCGAGCACGAGAAGCCGGAGACGCGCCAGGCCGGTGTGCTGTACTTCATCATGTCGCATATCGATGCCGGCTGTATCATCCTCGGTTTCCTGCTGCTGTTCCAGGCGTCGGGCGACTACGGCTTCGATAGCCTGCACGGCCTCGGCGCGAAGATGGCGCCCGGCAAGCGCGACGCCGCATTCGTCCTGTTCCTGCTCGGCTTCGGCATCAAGGCGGGCATCGTGCCGTTCCACATCTGGCTGCCGGCGGCACATCCCGTCGCGCCCAGCAACGTCTCGGCACTTATGTCTGGCGTGCTCATCAAGACCGGCATTTACGGACTGACGCGCGTGTGCTTCGACTTTCTCGGCACGCCGCCGCTCTGGTGGGGTGTGGCGGTGCTGACGGTCGGCACCGTCTCCGCCGTTTTGGGCGTGCTCTATGCGCTGATGGAGCACGACCTCAAACGGTTATTGGCTTATCACAGCATTGAAAACATCGGCATCATCCTCATGGGGCTGGGCGCAGCGCTGATGTTCCTCCACAGTGGCCATCTGGTGCTGGCGACGCTGGCGCTCATTGCCGGGCTGTATCACACCATCAACCACGCGACGTTCAAAGGGCTGCTGTTCCTTGGCGCAGGTGCCGTGCTGCACGCCACGCACACGCGGAACATGGAGGAAATGGGCGGGCTGATTAAGCGAATGCCACAAACCGCCTTCTTCTTCCTCGTTGGCGCGGTGGCCATCTCTGCGCTGCCCCCGTTGAACGGCTTTGTCAGTGAATGGCTGACTTACCAGGCGCTCCTGCAAGGATTCGGCACCATGGAGAGCTTATGGCGCCTAGTGTTCCCCTTGAGTGGCGCGATGCTGGCGCTGACTGGCGCGCTGGCAGCGGCGTGCTTCGTGAAAGCGTTCGGCATTTCGTTTCTTGCACAGCCGCGAAGCGAACAGGCAAAGCAAGCGCACGAAGTCGCGCCGTCGATGCTCTTCGGCATGGCAGTGCTCACGGGTGCGTGCGTCTTGCTGGGTTTGTTCCCAACGCATTTCGTTCGGTTGCTGGACCCACTGACGCAGCAGCTCATCGGTCAACAACTCAGCGCACAACTCAGTCTCGCCGATGGTCTGGTGCTCGCGTCGCTCGCCGAAAACACCGGCACCGTTTCGACACTCGGCATTGTGCTGATGCTTGTCTGCCTGCTGCCGATTCCGTTCGGGCTGTGGCTGGTCTTCGCACGGGACTCGAAAACGCGACGCGGCCCGACGTGGGACTGCGGCCAGCGCGGGCTGACGCCGCAGATGGAATACACCGCCACCGGATTTTCGAAGCCGATTCGCATGATCTTCAAGGCGCTGTTTAGGCCCCGGCGCGACGTGCAACGCGAATACGACTTCTCACCCTACTTCGCTACAACTATCCGGTTCGAAAGCCATGTTGAAGAAGTGTTTGAGAGGCGCATCTACCGGCCAGCGCGGATTCTGATCATTCGCGCGTCGCGCCGCATCCGAGCCATCCAGGCGGGCAGCATTCACGCCTACCTGCTTTACATCTTCATCACGCTGCTGTTGCTGCTGCTGTTTGCCCTATGAATCTCGACCTATCAGCCATCCTCGCGCAGACGGCTTTGCTGCTGTTGTTGGCGCCGCTGCTCAGCGGTCTCATCAAGAACTGGAAGGCCAAGCTTCAGAACCGCCGCGGCCCGCGCATCTGGCAGCCTTACTTCGACCTGGTGAAATTTCTTCGCAAAGACATGGTCATCTCCGAGCACGCGTCGTGGATTTTCACGGTCGCGCCCTACGTGGTGTTCCTCACGTCGCTCTCGGCTGGACTTCTGGTGCCGATGGTCATCGCGCGCGCGCCGATGAGCCTGTTCGGCGGCGCGCTGGCGCTCGTCGGCCTGATGGCGCTGGGCCGGTTCTTCCTCGCGTTGGGCGGGCTCGATCCCGCGAGCGCTTTCGGCGGGATGGGCAGCAGCCGCGAAATGACGCTCTCGGCCATCGCCGAACCCGCGATGATGCTCGCTATTTTCACCGTCGCCATCACGGCCGGTTCCACGAGCCTCAGCCAGATTGTGCTCGCCAGTCAGGGGCCGGGCTGGAAGTTCCTCGACCCCGCCCATGCGCTCGCGTTTGCCGCGATGTTCATCGTGCTGCTCGCCGAGACCGGACGCATCCCCGTGGACAACCCCGCCACGCACCTGGAGCTGACGATGATTCATGAGGCGATGCTGCTGGAGTATTCGGGCCGCTACCTGGCGCTCATCGAGTGGGGCGCGTCCATCAAGCAACTCGTCCTGATGGCGCTGCTGGCGAACATTTTTTTTCCAGTCGGACTGGCGGCGGATACGACACCGGCTGCCTTTGGCTTGGGTCTGGTTTTCTTTGTCCTGAAGCTGTTCGTGCTGGCCGGCGCGGTCGTGTTCGTCGAATTTACCAACGCGAAGCTCCGCCTGTTTCGTGTTCCAGACCTGCTCAGTGCCGCGTTCATCCTGGCCACACTGGCGCTGGTCTCAACATTCTTGTTCCGATAGCCATGAACCCGCCCACCTCCGAAACCGGCTCACAAATACTCACGCTGCTCGCCTCGCTGATGCTGGTGCTGCAACTCCTCCTGGCTGTGCAGCCGATGCTCGTCACGAACATCCGCATTTTCGCCCTGCAATCCCTCCTGCTCGCCGCCATCGCCGGTGTCGTCGGCTCCGCTTATCACGCCTGGCACGTGTACGTGATCGCCCTGCTCACCATCATCGGCAAAGTGCTCTTTCTCCCGTGGCGGCTCGAACGTCTTGTGCGCCAAATCAAAATCGAACAGGAAATCCACCCGTTCGTGAACATGCCCGCCTCGATGCTCATCTGCGGGGCTTTGACCGTGCTCGCTTACGTCGTCGCCCGCCCAATCACATCGCTCGAACGGCTCGGCAACAACACGCTCGCCATCGCCATCGCGCTCCTGCTGACCGGCTTCTTTCTGATGATTAACCGCCGCAAAGCCATCACTCAGGTGCTGGCGCTCCTCACGATGGAAAACGGGGTCATGCTCGCCGCGATTGCGCTGACCACCTATGGAATGCCGCTCGTGGTCGAAATCGGCATTTTCTTCGACGTGGTTATCGCGGTGATGGTCCTCGGGATCCTCGTCTTTCGCATCCGCGAGACATTTGCCTCGATGGACGTGAGCAAGCTGAACGAATTGAAGTGGTGAGATCATGCTGCTGACCTCCATCCTCGGTGTGCCGTTTGTCGTCGGGCTGCTGTGCGCGATCGCCCGGCCGCGCGCACTGGTGGAGTCGCTCAACATCGCTGGCTTCGTGAGTGCGCTGGCCCTCGGCGTGAAGTTGTTCAAGACCGTGGCGACAGATAACGGCACTGCGGTTACTGAGTGGGACGAGTTCCTGCGTGCCGACGCCCTGAGCGCTTGGATGGTGCTGCTCATTTCGGTCGTGTCGCTCGCCACGTCGCTCTACGCGGTGCATTACTTCCGGCGCGGCCTGGCCGCCGGCGTCGTGAACGAACGCCGCTTTCGCGAGTTCTATGTGCTCACGCCGTTGTTCGCCACGGGCATGTTTCTCGTCGTGCTGGCGAATAACCTCGGCGTGATGTGGATCGCGGTGGAGGCCACGGCGCTTTCGTCTGTGCTTCTGGTGGCGCTCTACAACCGCAAGACCTCCCTCGAAGCGGCGTGGAAATACGTCATGCTCGGCGGGCTGGGACTGGTGCTGGCCTTATTCGGCACCATCTTCACCTACGCAGCGGCCATCGGCAAAACGCCCGGCGAAACTCTTCCGAGCTTCAATTGGTCGCGCCTCGTG
>Ga0070689_100000653_pt1 | contig 20908 bp, 9 predicted proteins | sample KBSS23HmetaG_FD_64669 | JGI IMG/M metagenome (GOLD analysis project Ga0070689, IMG submission 64669) | Switchgrass rhizosphere microbial communities from Kellogg Biological Station, Michigan, USA - KBS S2-3H metaG | ecosystem: Host-associated > Plants > Roots > Rhizosphere ...
GATGCTCAGAAATCGGTTTGCAAGCCCGCTGGAGTTCTTCGCCCGCCGGGCGGTCTCAATGTGCAGCGAAAGACCGTTCGCCAATTGCGCCGACCGCCTCAAGCCCCCATTGATCCAGCGTTTGTATCCGCGCCGAACCAATTTCGCGTGCATGATCTCGTGCGCCAGGACCGCGCCCACCTCCGCCTCCGAGAGCCCTGCCAATAGATCGTAGCCCATTCCCAAAATGGTTCTGCCTGAACCGCGGCCATAACCATTGAGCCGGACCCAGGCATTCACGTTCATCTCCAGGGAAACCTCGTCCGGAAGCGGCACTTCTGCCCGCTGGCATAGTTTTTCGAGCATGGCAAAGAGCCCGGGCGCATCCGCTGGATGGAGCGGAATCCGAAATTCCAATCCTTTGCGGAGCCAAAAACTGCGACAAAAGACCGAGAGCACCGCCAGATGATCACCCAGGATTCTGGCCATCACTCCCGCCAAACCCACACGCGCAAGCGTGAATACGAGAACAAATTCGCACGCGGTCAACGCGAAGAGAAACAAAATGCTAGCAATCGAAAAGACGTAACAGAGAAAGATCGCGGCGCCTGCTTCACAGAATAGGGCGAGTTTTGACGAGGTCCCCAAAGGTTTCTCAACGGACACGAGCGAATTCAATTCGATATCGTTCAATCTGTGTATTTTCGAGAACATGATGAGATCAGTCAGGGCAGATCGGCGTTTTGCAGTCCGCCAGTCCGTACGGGAATGCTGAGTTGACGTCAGTGGATCCAATGAAACCCAAATTCAGGAACACGCCTAGCGATGCGGCCGCAATGCAAAATAATTGCGTTCCTGGGCTTCATGCCAACGGGAATTCCGACTCTTTAGGCTCTGAGTCGAACGGCACTCGACACACGCAGGGCTTGTTATTGGGCTTTTTCATTAATCTGGTTCCGGCTTTCATTCGTCATCTGCCGGTCTCACAGGACTGTTTGTCGCAGATGCGAGATGCACATAGCACCTGAAATGCCGAATGCATCGAGTGTGATTTCCACGGGCGACAGGCGGCACAGGGAAAGGGCCAAGAAATAAAAAAGGGCGACTCGTTACCGAGTCGCCCTTGAGAGGGGAACCGCACCACGTGCTGGAGAAATGTGGTGTTTCGAAATGTTGTGTTTCTATTTGGCGTTCCTTGCGCAGCATTGCTCGAAGAGTTCGGCAAACGCAGACGCGAACGGCTCGCGGAGCATGGTGTCACTATTGCAGCCATCCGGCCCGAAATATTCCTCGGCGTGCTGCGCCACCGACCGCCATTGTAAAGGCTGATTGCCGGAGAATACCCATTCTTTACTCGGCAGGAACAGACTGACGCGACCCGGGAAATGACCGGGTGAATAGCGGCGCGCCGCGGCAAAGGTGGCACGCTCAAGCTTGGCGCGCAGGAGCAGCACCGCATCCGGGGCGGCAGAACGTTCGGCATCGCTCTGCGCCCTGTGGTTGCGCAGTCGCTCGGCGATGTATGATCGCTGGCGCGCAGGCGTCAGCGATGACAGCGCACGCACATGTCTTACGGCGCGCTCGACCTGCTGTCCGAGTCGTCGCCGGAGTTGCGGCAGCCGGCGGTAGGAAGCCGGATAGGGGGCGCCAAACAAGGCGAGGAAAGGGATCACCGCCTGTTCCCGCAGGAGCTGACGCGCCAACTCGAAAGCGATTGTGCCGCCGGCGCAGTAGCCGGCGATAATGCATTTTCCACCGGGGCGGAACGTCCGGATCTGGGCTGCGAAGTACGAGGCGAGCTCCTCGACACTAGTGAGCGGTTCATGCAGACCGTCGCGACCCGGAGGTTCCAATCCGTAGAAGGGTTGATTTTCGCCCAGGCGCTGCGCAAGAGCGCGGTAGCAGAATATATCACCATTATGTCCCGCCACGGCGAACACGGGAATGCGCCATCCGCGCGGCTGCAAAGGCACGATGGCGCGCTGCTGCCGGGAAAGCTCATCGGCGGAACGCAGGAAGCTCAGGATATCCTTCTTGCGTCGCTGCAGTTGAACGCGCAGTTCGGGTGTGAGCGAGTTGGCCGGAGCATTGCACCGGAGGCGATCGCCCTCGGCCATGATCTGAATATCGCGCCCACGCAACTCAGCGAGCAAAGCGGTCACGGTCATAGCTCTATCTCCTCCCGGTTGTCCGTTACGGCGGGTTGTTGCTTTGAGTTCGCCAGCCAGGCAATGGCATCGACGGCTTCGGCCAGCGCTGAAACAGTGGGTCGCTCGAACAGAACTCGAAGCGGCAAATCACGCCCCGATGCGGCACGCAACTGTAGAATCAGGCGGGCGGCCTTGAGCGAATGGCCGCCGAGATCGAAGAAGCTGTCGAACACGCCGAAATCCGCCCGGTCAAGAACACTGCGGAACACACTCAGGACCATTTCTTCAGTCGGAGTTCTGGGGGAAACCGCAACGCCGCGTGGCGCCTCCGGGCCGGGTGCAGGCAGCGCTTTACGATCAAGTTTGCCGTTGTGGGACCGTGGCAGTGACTCGACGATGACAAAACAGGTGGGCACCATGTACTCGGGCATCGTGGCCCGGACCAGCGCGCGCAACTGGTCCGCCAGGTCGGCCGGCGGATTCTCGGCCACGAGATAGGCAACGAGGCGCTTGTCCCCTGGGGTATCCTCACGCGCGATGACCGCCACCTCGCCAACGGCCGGGTGCAGTGAGAGGCCGCTCTCAATCTCCCCCAACTCGATGCGAAAACCGCGGATCTTGACCTGGTGGTCGATGCGTCCAAGGAACTCAATATTTCCATCGGGCCGGAACCGCACCAGATCACCGGTCCTGTACAACCGCGCCCCGGCCTCACCGCTAAACGGATCGGGGACGAACATCCGCGCTGTCAACTCCGGTTGGTGCAGATATTCCCGTGCGAGCCCGGCGCCCCCGATGTACAACTCCCCGTACACGCCAATTGGCACGGGCCGCATGCGGCCATCCAAAACGTACACCTTTGTATTGCTGACTGGCCGGCCGATGGGAACCGTCTGCTCGATGCGGCTCTGCTTCGTCATGGCATGGCAAGTCGTGAACGTGGTGTTCTCGGTCGGACCGTATGCGTTGATCAGCCGGTTCTTTCCGATCACTTCGAGCATCCTGCGCACGTGAGGCACAGACAACGTCTCTCCCCCTGAGAGCAGTTGGCGAACCCCTTGCAGGCTTTCAATCTGCTCGTCGACCATCTGGTGGAAGAGCGCCGCCGTAAGCCAGAGCGTGGTCACCTTGCGATCCTGGATCACGCGCCCCAACTCTTGCGACGACAGCGGACCCGGTGGACACACAACCAATTTGGCGCCGTTGAGCAGACTGGCCCAAAGTTCCAGTGTGGACGCATCAAATGAAATCGGTGCGAACAGCAGCAATGTCTCTTGCGAATCGAATTCCGCGTAGTTCGCTGACTTCACCAGACGAACAACGCCGCGGTGCTCGATGCATGTCCCCTTTGGCCACCCGGTGGAACCCGAGGTATAGATCACGTAGGCGAGATTGGTGGATGTGAGACCTACGTCCAGGTTTTCCTCCTCCTCGCGCGAGATCTGCGGCCAGTCCAGATCCAGGGAAATGGTTCGCCTGGAATACGCGGGTAATCTATCGCGCAGTTTGGCTTGAGTCAGCAGCACTGGAGCCGCTGTGTCTTCGAGTATGAAGCTCAAGCGCGATGCTGGATAAGCGGGATCCAACGGAACGTACACACCCCCCGCTTTGAGAATGCCCAGAATCCCAACCACAGTCTCCAGGCTGCGCTCGACACAGATGGCAACCATCACTTCTGGACCGACCCCGTGACGCCTCAAGTGATGGGCGACCTGATTCGCCCGTGCATTGAGTTCCTTGTAAGTCAAACGCTGCCCCTCAAACTCGAGCGCCACCGCGTCGGGCGTGGCTCTCGCCTGCGTTTCAAAAATTGTGTGGATGCACTGATCGCGGGGATAATCCACGGCTGTTTGATTCCAATCCACCAGCAGTTGTTGATGCTCGGCATCCGCGAGCATCGGCAACGCAGAAATACGCTTGTCCGGCTCGCGCACGACCGCTTCCAGGAGCCTTACGAAATGTCCACACAAGCCCTTGATGGTCTCGGCATCGAATAAGTCCGAACAGTACTCGAACCGGCCCCGGTACGCTTCCACCTCCTCGTAAAGATGAAGGCTCAGATCGAACTGGGCGAACTTCAGATCGAAATGAAAGCTGCTGATGTCCAGGTCGCCAAGCCGCGGAGGCGTGCTCGCCAAGACTTGCAACACGGCCTGAAATACCGGGTTCCGGCTGGGGTCCCTTTCAATCTTAAGACGCTGCACCAGCGCTTCGAAAGGCAGGTCGCCATTGGAGAAGGCATTGAGTGTTGTGTCCCGGCTCCTTCGCAGCAACTCAATAAATGTTGGATCACCCGACACGTCGCACCGCAAGGCGGCCATGTTGAGGATGAGCCCGATCAACGGCGCGAGCTCAGGCGGGGTTCTAGCCGCGATGGGCGTGCCGATCACGATATCGTCCACGCCGGAATACCGCTGAAGCAGGACTTGAAAAGTCGCCAGGACGGTCATGAAAAACGTGCACCCTTGGCGCGCACCAGTGGACTTCAAGCCTTGAACAAGATCGGTGGGGAGTTCGAAGAAGACGTTTGAGCCGTTGAAAGACTGAAAGGCGGGTCTGGGTTTGTCAGCAGGCAACGACAACACCGGCAGCGTACCGCTCAGCCTCTCCCGCCAGAATTCGAACTGTTTGGCATGGGCGGTTTCATCGGCCATCATTTCCTGCTGCCACTGCGCAAAGTCGCCATACTGCACGGTCAACTCCGGCGGCGGCGGGGCTTTCCCGCCGGTAAAACGGCGATAAAACGTGTCCAGTTCGTTCAACAGCAGTCCGATGGACAGTCCATCCGCCACGATGTGATGAAGATTTACGAGCAACACGTGTTCGGATTCGCCCAGCTTGAACAGGGCGACGCGGATCAGCGGCAGGCATGATAAGTCGAACGATTTGAGGGATGCTTCCGATGCGAGGGCCTTCAGTCTGAGCTCGCGTTCCTCGCCGTTCAGGTGATCCAGGTTCGTCACATCAATCCTGATGCTGAGATCAGGATGGATGACTTGCACAGGCTCGCCGCCCTTGAAGGCGAACCGGGTCCGCAATGCTTCATGACGTTTTACGACCTGGTTGAAACTGTCTTCCAGAGCCGATACCTTTAGTGGGCCACGAAGACGATAACTGTATGGCAAGTTATAAGCCGGATTCCCCGGCGTCATCTGATCGATCACCCACATCTGGCGCTGCGTAAATGACAGGGGGGCGGAGTCAGGATTGGGCCGAACGGGTATCTCCGGACGTTTGACCTGCTCATGAGAAGCCCTTTTCAAGCGCTGCTTCAGCAACGCTTGCTTCACTGGCGAAAGTGTGGATGACCTTTCCATAGTCAAGTCTCTCTCTGGCGGGATGCTAACCCTACTCGCTCACAACAAGCTGGCGAGCTTCTTCCTCAGTCAGCGCATCAATTTCAGCAATGAGGAGCGATTTGATACGGCTCGAAAGTTCGGAAACGGTTGGCGCGTCAAACAGCGCTCGGACGGGCAGGTCGATCTGAAAAGCCTTGCGCAGTTCAGACACAATCCGAATGGCAATAAGCGAGTGCCCGCCCAGTTCGGAAAACTTGTCATTGATCCCGACTTCATCGATCCCAAGGGCCTCCTCCCAGACTCTGGCAATCCGTTGCTCTGTTTCATCTCGCGGAACATCGTAGGACGTTTGCAAATCCGGCCGCTGAGAAAGTGCCGACCGGCTAGCGCTGGAGACGGTCCCAGGTCTCGGCGTATCCAGCGATTCCAGTTTGATCCATTGATCGATTCGGGCTCCCAAATCGCCCGTGGAAACAACGAGTTGGCTGGCCGTCCTCATCGTCAAGGCGGTTTCCAGCATCTCCGTCGCCTCCGCGGCGCTCATGCCCAATTCCTTTAGCGTCCCTCCGGGCCCCGAGACAATCGCCGCCTGGTCGTGGAGCCTCCATACATCCCAGTTCACGCTCAGCCATGGCACAGGGGATGTTCGGTTGTGCCTGCGCGCGAAGCTGTCCATGTAGATATTGGATGCAGCATAGGCGGCCTGCCCGATTCCTCCGAGCACGGAAGTCAGCGAGGACAGCAGCAGGCAGAAATCCAATGATTTGCCGTGGAGCACCTCGTCCAACACAAGCAATCCTCCCGCTTTGGCTTGAAAGTGCGCATCGCAATCGTCGTATTCGGTGTCTTTGATTTCCCGATAGCCGTCGTCCCCAACAATGCCTGCCCCATGGATGACGCCGTGCAAGTTGCCAAAGTGTTGATACGCTTGTTCGATGGCTCCTCGCATCGCGTTCACATCCGACACATTCGCGTTCGCGTACAAAACGTGGCCGCCGAGTTTTTCGATCCGCTCGATGATGCGGATTTTCGCGCAGACCGGATCTTCGAGTGGGCGGCCGGCGATACAAGATTCCCAGGATGTCCTGTTGGGAAGGTTCGAACGGCCGACCAACACGAGGTTGGCACCGTACTTTTCGGCCAGGTATTCTGAAATCGCGACACCGATCCTCCCCATTCCGCCGGTGATCAGATACACGCCACCCTCTCGGAATGACCCATGGCCGCGACCGTGGTTTGCCTTCGCAAGTGGCTCGTAGGTTTGAACCCAACGTTGTGCGTTTCTATACGCAACAAACATTCTCGTATCGGATTCAAGCAACTCCCCTAAAACGAAGTCCGCGGATGCTTCATGCGCGCCGACGCGCTCCGGGACTTCCACATCAATGGCCTTCACTCGGATATTGGGGTATTCCTGAGGGATCACCGTGCAGGGACCGAGCAGCATCGATTTTTCAGGGCGCAGGACTTCCGAACCGCAGACCTCATGAACGTGGTTGGAAAGGACAAACAATTTGATTTCGTGACCGACGTTATGCGCCGCGAGTGCTTTCGCCAGGAAGAGCAGGCTGTAGAAACCCTGAGCCTGCGCCTGTGTGAAAGTGTCGCAGTCCGACTGGGCGGCAGAGGGCTTGGTGAAGTTCCACGCATGCACGATCCTATCCGGCAATGACTGGTTCAACTGCAACGCGCGGATCAATGAATCGTAGTCTTGAGAATTCCCCGGTTCGATTGTGAAAGCACGAGCATCCAATTGATGAAAGCCGCTGCCAGCCTTCACGGTAACCACGTCGTGGCCTGCCGACATTAAGCGCGCGATCAAAACCGAGCCGAGATCAGAGTCATCAGCAAAGATGAGCCATCTTTTGGTGCTTTCCGTTTGCAAAGCTGTCTCGACGCTGCCACTCGCCATCGGCAATAAACGTTTCCAGGATGGCACGTACAGCCATTCATCTTGGTTCGGGTTCTTTTGGATCGACCCTGGCGCTTGCGGAACCGAATCGGGAAGGCGAGTCGGTTGTAGCCAGTACTCCTGTCTTTCAAAAGGATAAGTTGGCAACGAAATTCTGCGGCGCTCCTGACCGGAGTACGCATTCTCCCACTTGATTTCGGCGCCCGACAGCCAGAGCCTGCCAAGAGCGTGCCAGAGGTATTCACCATCAGACAGGTTTTCGTAATCGTGCCTGATCGAAGTCAACGCCACCGCTTCTCCTCCGCGGTCGGGATGCTGCATGGCCAACACGCCCAGCGTCCGGCCGGGCCCAGCCTCCAGGAGAATGGGCTTCTCGAACTGCCAGAGTTCGTGCAACGCATCGCTGAATCTGGCCGTGTGATTGGCGTGCATGGCCCAATACGTAGGATCGGCAGCCTCGCGGCGGGTTATCCACTTCCCGGAGACGTTGGAGATGTACGGAATCGCAGGCTCCTTCAATTGGACCTTGTTCACCTCCGCCTGAAACGCTTTCAAGATCGGATCCAGCATTCGCGAGTGAAAGGCGTGGGCATTTTGAACGTGTCGACAAATGATACTCTTTTCCGTCAGCACCCGCTCGAACTCAGCCACCGCGGCGATTGGACCAGCCACGACGCACAACCGAGGCCCGTTGATCAGGGAGATGGACAGCTCGTCGGGAAGCAATGGAAGAAGTTCATTCTCTGCCAGCGTGACGGCAAGCATGGCCCCTTGGGGCAATTCGTTGACCAACCTGGCCCGCACCGCAACCAAACGCAACGCATCTTCGAGCGGCAATACCCCGGCCAGACACGCCGCCACGTATTCACCCATGCTGTGACCGACGATGGCGTCGGGCGTGATCCCCAACGATTGCCAAAGCCGGGTCGTTGCATATTCAATCGTGAACAGCGCCGGCTGGGCAAACAAAGTCTGATTGAGCTTCGCGGCGTCTGGGTCCGGCGGCGCGGCAGTTTTTCGAGCGAGCATTTGTTTTAAGTCAATGCCCTTCGGCTTGCCCTCCTTCTTCCAGCTTCGGCTACTCGGATAAATGATGTTCCGAATGTCAATCCCCAGATGCGGCTGGAGAATCTGCGAGCATCGATCGACTTCCTCTTGGAATACGGCCCAGGTTTCATAGAGATCGTGAGCCATTCCCACGTAGTGGTCGCCGATGCCAGGCAACAGGAAAACCACCGGGCGCCTGGTCGATTCGTCCGTTCGGCTCGAAAGGATTCGCTTCGAGCGCTCCTGGCCGAGGACGGTGATAGCGTCCTCGCGGTCGGCACAGACCATACACCGTCGGTGCGGAAACGACTTGCGTCCGACCTGCAATGTGTAAGCCACGTCACTCATGTTCGCGGACGCGTTACGGTTCAAGTGCTCCCTTAAACGTCGCGTGGCTTGGTCGAGGGCCAATTCGGTTTTGGCCGAAAGAATCAACAACTGAGGGCGGGCTTCGGCAGAGGGTTGGAGTTCACGCTCTAGCGTGTCCTGGTCAGAGCGCGTCGCTTTGAACACGCTTGAACTCCCATTCAGGAGTTGCGGCGCTTCCTCAAGCACGACATGTGCGTTCGTCCCGCCCATGCCCGTGGACATCACTCCGGCGCGCCTGGGACCGTCAGTGATCCATTCGCGCAGTTGCGTGTTGACGTAGAACGGGGTCCTCGGAAAATCGATTTCGGGATTGGGATCGCTAAAGTTGAGACTCGGCGGAAGCTGTCGGCGCTTCAGAGCGAGCACGGTCTTTATGATGCCGGTGACGGCCGCCGCGGCGTCGAGGTGGCCCACATTGGTCTTTGCCGAACCGATGGCGCAGTAGGCTGAACGCTGCGTAAAGGTGCGGAACGCCTTGGTCAAGGCACTGATCTCAATGGGATCTCCGACAGGCGTTCCCGAACCGTGGGCCTCGATGTAGGTGATGCTATCAGCACTGACCCCGGCATTGGCCAGCGCCTCCACAACGGCGTCGGCCTGGCTGTTGACGCTGGGGGCAGTATAGCCGGCTTTTTCCGAGCCATCATTATTAACGGCCGAACCCTTGATTACGGCATGAATGGTGTCGCCGTTGGCGAGCGCATCCGCCAATCGTTTCAGCACCAGGATCCCGCCGCCGCTGCCGAAGACGGTGCCGTTTGCTTTGGCGTCAAACGCCCTGACGTGCCCGTCGGGAGAGACTACGCCGCCACCATCAAAAAAGTAACCGGCACGATGAGGAACCCGCACCGAAATGGCCCCGGCCAGCGCCATGTCCGTTTCCTCACTCAAAAGGCTTTGCCGGGCGAGGTGGAGGGCGACCATGGAGGTTGAGCACGCAGTTTGAATTGTGATGCTGGGCCCCTTCAAATTGAGCTTGTAGGAAATCCGCGTGCTCAGAAAGTCCTTGTCGTTCCCGATGAGTGTGGGGATGTATTCCTCTGCCAATCGGGTATTCAATCCAACGTTTGTAAAATAAGTGTTCAGGGCCGAACCGGTGAATACGCCAATGCGTCCCTGGTATCGGTCCGGATCATAACCTGCATCCTCGAGCGCCTCGTAAGCCAGCTCCAACAAAATGCGGTGTTGCGGATCCATGGTTTTGGCTTCCAACGGCGAGAAGCCGAAGAAGCCCGCGTCAAAATGACCGGGCTCATCCAGGATTGGCGACGCCTTGACGTAACTCGGGTTGCTCAGGCAGGCATCGGACACGCCGGACTCGATGAGTTCCTGATCCGAGAACCGGGCAATCGACTCGACGCCTTCAGCCAGGTTATTCCAGAACTCATCCACGTTGCGGGCGCCAGGAAAGCGTCCGGACATTCCGACGATTGCGATATCGAACTCGTTGTTCATTGACTATTGATCCTGTCTGCCGAGGGGAACCTGTCGGTGTACTTCAATCACAAAGCCGGACGATGCCGCGCACGGCGGGGTAAATGTTGAGCGCTAGGTCGGACAAAGCCTGCCGGCTGGCTCGGGCCAAAGACGTAAGCGGCACCGCGATCCGGAGCGGTGGTGTTGTCGAAAGGATCACCGACGACGATGGTCGTGCCGTCGATGGCCGACGAGAGGCCAAAGCGGTCAAAGCCCGCCGGGCTGGGGTTGGTCAAAGTGGCGACGGGCACGGCGGGTGTGGGGTTGACGAGCTCATATACGTACGCAATCCCACCGTCGGTCGCGGCGTTTTCATAAGGCGCACCGACCACCACCCGAGTACCGGCGATGGCTACCGAGGCGCCGAAGTGGTCCGCTTGCCGCGTAGCGAAACCAGGCGACTCTTCCGGGTTGGGATTGTTTAGCGCGGCCACGGGCACAGTTGGCGTGGCACTGGCAAGGTCGTAAACGAACGCGCTCCCAACGTAAGCGCCGTCATCAGGCGCTCCAACTACCACGCGTGTCCCGGCGATGGCCACGGCGGAACCAAAATAGTCATCCCCCGACGAACCGGGATTATCCAAAGTTGCAACGGGCACGGTAGGTGCCGCGCTGGCGAGATCATAGACGTAGGCGATTCCCCCGTGCGTCTCCGTGTAGTCATATGGCGCCCCGAGCACAACTCGAGCGCCCGAGATCGCGACGGAGCGGCCGAACGATCCACTCATCGCCGGGTTTGGATTGGTGAGAATGGCGACGGGCACGGTGGGTGTGGCGCTGGCAACGTCATACACATACGCGCTGCCCGCGTCGGTGCCTGCGGTATCGTCATAGGGCGCGCCAACCACGACCCGCCTGCCGGAGACGGAGACCGACCAGCCAAACCAGTCAGCCACGGTCGCGCTGGGGTTGGTAAGGATGGCGACTGGAATCGCAGGGGTGGCGCCGTTCAGGTCGTACGCATAGGCTCGCCCCACGTTGGCGACGTCAAACGGCGTCCCGATGACAACCAGCGAGCCGGAAATCGCCACAGAGCCCCCAAATCGGTTGCCCCCTTCACTCTCTTCGGGGTTGGGGTTGTGCAACGTGACGACTGGGACCGTAGGTGTGGCGCTGGCGAGGTCATACACATAAGCGCTCCCTGCGTTTTCGGCCCCGGTGTCGTCCGCATGCGCCCCGACGACTACGCGGGTGCCCGATATAGCTACGGAAACGCCTGCGTGATCATCTGCGGCCGGGCTGGGATCGTTCAGTGCAGCCACAGGTGCAGCGGGGATTGCGCTGGCGAGGTCATACAAATAGACAACCCCTGCGTCGAGAGCCCGGGTATCGTCATAAGGCGCTCCAACCAGAGCTCGCGTACCGGACACGGCGACGGAGAATCCGAAGACGCCAGCCGCCGCTGGGCCGGGATTATTCAGACTGGCCACGGGCGCATCGGGTGTGGCGCTGGCGAGGTCATAGACATAGGCCCTGCTCGCATCGACCGTGTCGTCCAGATGCGTCCCAACCATTACCCTCGTGCCGGAGATGGTCACGGAAAAAGCGAAGTAACTGGACTGAACCGGACTGGGATTGACGAGCGTAGTGACGGGCATGGTGGGCGTTCCGCCAGCCAGGTCGTACACGAAAGCACTTCCCGCATTATTCGACCCGGCATCGGTATAAGGCGCCCCGACCACCAACCGCGTACCGGAGAGGCCAACGGAATAGCCGAAGCGGTCAGCCGTCGCTGGGCTGGGATTCGTAAGCGTGGCTACAGGAGTTTCAGGCGTCGCGCTGGAAAGGTCGTAGAGGTAGGCGATTCCCGAGCTGGTCGCGCCACTGTTGTGATCGGGCGCACTGACGACCACTCGCATGCCGGCAATGGCTACCGAATAGCCGAAGTACGCCTCGTACTGTGGGCTGGGATTCGTTAGGGTCAGAACAGACTTGGAGGGCATAGCGCTAGCGAGGTCATACACATAGGCGATCCCAGTGCCCCCACCATCACCAGGCACGCCGACAACCACGCGGGTGCCGGAGATGGACACGGAGTAGCCGAAGCCGGCACTCGGCTCCGGGCTCGGATCGGTCAAGGTAGCCACCGGCACCGTGGGGTTGACGCTGGCAAGGTCGTAAACGTAAGCCGTGCCCGCGTCAGTATTGAAGTACCCTGGGATAGTCGTTTCGACGTTTTCATAAGGCGCCCCGACGACGACTCGCGTGCCGGAAACAGCCACTGAGTAGCCGAATGTGTCATCAACTCCCTCCTCCCACGACTGGCTGTAAGGGACGGCGCGGCTGGGATTTTTCAATATGTGGACAAGGCTACCTGTTGTCGCATCATAAACCTTCACCACACCAGAATTCTCCGCCTGGTTGTCATCGACGACTGCGACACCCGGGGCACCGGCGACCGCGATATTTCCGTCCACCGCCACGCTGTAGCCCTGGAGAGTGCCGGCTTGCGCGTTGGTTCCGGGATCGGGAAGCGAGTGCAGGAGAACGTGCGGCACTTCCGCGTTTGCGGATTCGAACGTGGCGGTGGCGAAAGAGCCGACAAGCAGAAGCGCCGCAAGCTTTTTACGCGCGGTGTCGTGAAACCAACGTTGCAAGTGGATGTTCATGGGATCTTGTTTCGATTCGCATGAACTTATTATTTCCACCGCTGCGTTTCTATGGGGAACACACCCCGAAGTTACGGGGGGAAGTTGCCCCAATCAAATCATCCATCCCTGGGTGCGGCTGGCGTCTCTCATTGCCTTTCGTCGCACCGGCGGGTTCGGCGCTCACGAAGTCCTCGCCGTTTGAATGACCGGTTCCGGCAAGGCTTTGCGATCCGCTTTCCCACTCGGCGTCAGAGGCATTTCAGCAATTTTCTCAAATCGGTTCGGGATCATGTACTCGGGAAGAAATCGTTTCAGGTAATTCTTCAGATCTTCCACTTCCAAATCGGATTTGCTTACCACGTAAGCAACAATGAGGTTGATGTTGTCCGAGTACTTCTTGACCAATGCGACGCAGTCCGCAATGCCCGGATACTCGCGGATCGTGTTTTCAATCTCTCCCAGTTCGATTCGCAAACCGCGAATCTTTACCTGGTGATCCTCCCGCCCAAGATACTCGATATTCCCGTCAGGCAACCACCGCGCAACGTCTCCGGTGCGATAGATTCGCTCACCGGGGTTGACGGGGTTGGTGGTGAATTTTTCATCGGTCAAGGGCGCGTTGTTCAGGTAACCTCTGGCCAGACCGATCCCCGCAATGCACAATTCTCCGGCCTCGCCGATAGCCACCTGCTGACCGTCCCGGATGATGTAAAATCTGATATTATGGATCGGGCGCCCAATTGGGATGAGGTTGAAATCATTCTGTGCGGGGCAATCGAAGTAGCTAACATCCACCGTCGCCTCGGTGGGGCCGTAGAGGTTGGTCAAGCGGACCCCGGTCTTGCTGCCCCAAGCGTCATTGAACTTTCTGACATGACTGGGTGTCAGCGCTTCGCCACTCGCAAATACCCGCCGGACCGAAGCCAGGCTGTCCAGCACCCCGGCAGATTTGCCATCCAGATATTCCAGGAACACGTTCAACATGGATGGAACGAAATGCATCATGGAAACGCGGTGCCGCTTGATGGTTTCAACAATGGCCAGCGGATTCCTTTCCCCGCCCGGCATGAGGAAGCACAGCTTGGCCCCGTGCAGTGCCCACCAGAAGAGTTCCCATACCGAAACATCAAAGGAGTACGGCGTTTTTTGTAGGATCACGTCCTGTTCATCAATCGGATAGGCGCGCTGCATCCAGTCCAACCGGTTGACCAGGGAGCGGTGCTCGATCATCACTCCCTTGGGCTTGCCGGTCGATCCGGAGGTATAAATCACATACGCCAGATCCTCCGGCTTGTTGAGGATGGTCGGGTTCGCGGTTGAGCCAGCATAGACGTCCGGATCGTCAAGATTGATAATGAGCCCTCCAAAGGCTAGGCGGCCGGCTGTCTTCTGATGGACCAGCAGTATTCTGATTCCGCCATCCTTTAGCATGTAGTCGATGCGATCGGGCGGATAGTCCGGCGATACCGGCAGATAAGCTCCACCGGCTTTTACAATCGCCAGGATGCCGATGATCATGGCGAAAGATCGTTCCACCATCAACGCAACGATGGTTCCCGGGCGAACACCCTCCGCCCGTAACAAATGCGCCAGTTGATTGACCTTGTCGTTGAGCTGGGCGCACGTGAGCGATGGCACTCCGAATATTTTGTCGTGTTCACAAATAACGGCCGTCCCGGATGAATGTTTGTCAATCTGCGGCTCGATCAATTCCTGGAGAGCGACGTTATCGGGAAATGTCGTCTCCGTCCGGTTGAACTGAGCGATTTTGGCGAGATCGGCTTTTCCGGCGGCGCGTTGAGAGTGCATATGGGAGTTCAAGCTTTAGCTGGTGTGGGCGTTGGAGTTCAAGTGACCGACGGAGACGGATAAGGTGAAGTTCGAACACCAACTTCCGGTCATTTGCAAAATCGCCCGGCTTGATCGACAAAAATCTTCCCGAGGATGTCCTCGTGGATCTGAGTGGTGCCTTCAATGATCTCCATGATCTTTGCATCACGGTAATATCTGGAGACCGGGGATGATCCGTGGCAACCCGACGCCCCCCGGATCTGAACGGCATCAGACGCTGCTCTCACGGCGGCTCTCGACGCAAAATATTTCGCCATCAGGGTTTTTTCGAAAACCTCCGGCAAGTGATCGTCCTCCGCGCGACAAGCGCTTTGGCATAGTAAACTCCCGGCTTCCAAATCGGTGCCCATCCGGGCAATCAACGTTCGGATCATGCCCATCTCGCCGACGGTTTTGTCACCAATCTTTCGTGTGGCCGCCTGGGTGACGCTCTCTTCAAAACAACCTCGCAGAAGCCCCAATGCCGAGCAGGCGGTGCTAATTCGTCCATAGTGCAAACCAACCTGTGCGACATGTGAGAGGGCGAAACCCGGTTTGCCAAGGAGGCTGGTCGCAGGCACTTCCACATTATCAAAATGAAGCTGAGCCAGACCAGCGGCGCGGAAACCCATCAAATCGGAGATCGGTTCAATGCGGAGGCCCGGAGTCTCTCTCGGGACCAAACACACAGTTGAACGTCGGTCGAGCCTCCCGAACACCAGAAAGACACCGGCGAATTGAGCGCAGCTTATCCATTTCTTTTGACCGTTCAATCGGAGCGAGTCGCCTTTGGGATTCGGTGTGAATTCAGTGGCCAGGGATTGAAGGTCGCTGCCAGCGCCCGGTTCCGTCAAAGCAAACGCCCCGATCATCTCCCCATTGGCCAGCGGAGGGAGCCAGATGCGCTTTTGCTCGACCGAGCCCCACTTCTGCAGGGACATGGAAACCATGGCCTGGACCGTGAGCACATCCGTCAAGGCGGACGATCCTCTCCCAAAGGCTTCATTCAACAGACCGAAAGTGACAACATCCCAACCTTTCCCACCATATTCCGGCGGCAGACTGCAGCCCAGGTAACCGCTTTGGGCCAGCGCCGCGATAACGGAATCCGGAATACTCTGCTCCTTGTCCCACTCCTCGGCAAACGGCTCAACGTTGAGCTTGACGTAAGCCTTGAATTCTTCGTGCCTGCCGCTTTGCGAATCCGTCAGTAGCTGCCGCATACAAGCCCTCCCTTCCTCCTAACCGACCGGCTGACTGTTCTTTTGCAGGACAAACGCCGCAGTCGCATTCAACGATTTGAAATTCTCGATGTCCAAATCGTCCATGCCCACTTCGAGGGCGAAGGTCTTTTCGATGAACGTCATCAATTGGACGGCGAACAGTGAATTGACGATGCCCGATTCGAACAGGTTGTCGTCATCCTCCAAATTGGGAATGTTGATCGAGCTCAAGATGAAACTTCTGACAGTTTCTTTGATTCCTTTTTCGTCTGCTGTGATCATAGGTTTCAGTGGAGGTTTACAGGTCCGGCATGTAGCGCGTGGATCGCGCCGAGGCTGAGGTTCGAGTGTTCCACGGTTTGCGCGTCACGCCCAGATGTCCAACGTGAGTGGGGCGAAGGCTGTGCTTGACGCAGAAGTCATCCCAGGCCGCGTGGAGGTGTGTATCGTCACTCAAGAGCAGGCCGCCGTAGGCGAGTCTTGGAAGAGCCTGTTCAAACTCAAACACCATCGCTTCATAGGAGTGATCGCTGTCGTGCAGGAAGAGGTCCACGTGCTCGAGCGTGGCCAGGAGTTCGGGCAATAGCTTCCGCGTATCGCCAATCTCCAGCTTCCAACGTCCTCGCAAGGAGTCCGGCACAATCCAGCCGGACGTGCGCCCTTGTGGGAGCCCCGAACCCTGCTGGACATTAGGCAGGTCGATCGAATAGAGCCTGCCTTTGCCGTTTGCGGCAAGCGCTCGCAAAATGTGGGCTGACGAGATTCCGCTCGCAACGCCCGTCTCGACGATGACGCCGGGCTTAAAGGCCCGCACGATGGCGTAAAGCTCGGCTGCCTCGGGAAACACGTAGCGCACGTCGCGGAGGCAACCCTCGAGGTGTTCCTGGAACTCACGGTCGTTGCGGAGCTCACGCCGAAAGCGCATGAGATCGCCATAGGGCAAATCCGCGTGCCGCGCCAAAAGCGCCCAACGGCGCAAGAGATCCCACGCACCGCGTGGGTTAACGGACGCTCGCCGAAAGTCGTGGGCGAACGATCGCACCGGTGACGATTCCTTCCCGTACTGAACATTGCTTGTCATCATTTTTTTTCTTTCTTCCTTTCGGATTCGGTCAGTCGTTTGGTCCCACCTCACATCACGTATTATCCCTCCGGATAAACATGAAATCCCTTCCCGGACTTCCGTCCCAAATGTCCCGCATGCACCAACTTTCTCAGCAGCGGACAACAGCGGTACTTCGGATCGTGAAAACTTTCGTAGAGAACATCCAGAGATCGCATCACTGTGTCCAGGCCGATTAAGTCAGCCGTTTCCAACGGACCCATTTTGTGTCCGAAACATTTTTTGAAGATCAGGTCGATCTTCTCGGCGGCGGCCACATTATCCTGCAAGACAAACGCTGCCTCGTTCATGAACAAGTGGGAAATCCGGTTCGAAACAAAGCCTGGCAAATCCTCGACGATGATGGCCTCTTTGTTGAGCCGGGAAAACAAGCGCAGCAACGTGTCGACGGTCCGGTCCGAAGTGTGGAACCCGCGGATCACTTCAACGGTCGGCTTCAGATGAACCGGATTCATGAGGTGGATGCCCACTACGTTGTCCGGCCGCTGGGTGATACTGCCGAGTTGCGTGATGGAGATGCACGACGTATTAGCCCCAAAACATACTTCGGATGGCGCCACTCGATCCAAATTGTCATAGACCCGCTTCTTGACATCCCAGTCCTCAGTCACGTTCTCGATAACGAAATCACAGGACGCCAAGTCCTTCAGATTAGTTGTCAGAACCATTCGTTGCAGAGCCTCCTCCTTGGTGGCCCGGGGCAACGTCTTGGACAGCAAAGGGGCATATCGCACGTTTTTCAGCACTTCGGCTTGGGCGCGCTTCAGGATAGCCTCGGAAAGATCCACCACGACTGTGGTTATCCCATGAAGAACCAGGTCGGTTACGACGCCAGTGCCGATGTTTCCTGCGCCAAGAACGCCTATCTTTCGGAATTCCATATTATGACGAGGACCGCCTAACGGTCTTGTGACGTCTCCGCTCACCGCGCCGAGCCGCCCCCGCAGGCGCGGTCCCGACGTGGATCTCTGCGGGCTTCGCGCTCAACTTACCGGCGAGCAGCGCCACCGTCGGGCACTCAAACAGATTGACGATCGACAGATCCTGTTTCAGCTCCTTTCGGACCATGGCGATCACCTGCACGGCCTTCAGAGAAGTTCCGCCCACTTCGAAGAAATTTTCGTTCATGCCGATACGCGGTCTGCCCAAAACCCTCCTCCATATGTTGAGGAGCGCGCCCTCCATGGTGTTGCCCGGAGCGACGTCCGCTGCAAGATTGAATGCTTGTTTCCCAAGCCGAAATTCCTCAATCGCCTTCGAAAGCTGGCCGATGTCGCAGAGGTTTTCTCCTATCCGTTGCAGGCGCTCGGAAAGGTCAGCGTCACCGAATACCCATGCCGGCCGTTGGGCGGGTTTTTCCGGGTTGCCACCTGCCGATGCCTTTTGTGCGATCGACGCCTTTTCATCAGGATCATACTCCAGGCTTGCGATATGGGCGGCTGGAAACGTCCAGGACGCACCGGACTCATTCCGATAGGAATCACCGATGCGCTTGATGAACTCCAGCGCCGGCAAGTTCTTTTGCGTCGGACGACAGGAGAACTCCACGAACTGTTTTCCTTGCTTCGCAGCCCGCCTGCCGAGGTGGGACACCACCGCATGTTCCACTCCCCGGCCCAGGACGCGGCAGCTCAACAGGAACGTGTCCACTTTGTAACGATCAGCCTCGGTCTCGAACATCACGACTCCGATAAGTCCATAATCCCCGAACCGATCGACCACACGAACCACCAGGCAGTTGACGCCTTCACGCTTCAGGAATTCTTTGATCTCCATCTCCGAGCGCCGGATGGTGGTGAAATTGAATTGATTTGTTCTGAACGTCAGTTGCGAGACCCGGCCGAGTTGCTCTTCCGTCGCTTTAGCAATGTCCACACGCAGGTCGAGTCCTTTGATAAACTCTTTCAAAGAAAACGAACGCTCACGAAACAGCTGCCGCTCCGTGTTTTCTCGATACAACCTCGTGCGGTTGTGATCCTCCTCGGTCGAACCGATGTGATCGAACGCCCAAACATGATTCAAAAACGCCGGGTACGATTCGGTGTTCCCCGGCAATTGAAGCGTCAATACGCCGGGACAATTGATTTTGACATCCGCGCATTCCACCGGGTTGTCATCGATGAAGATGAAACTGTCCAAACCCAGATTGAGTTCGTTGGCGAGCGATTTGATGTTTTCCGATTTGCTGTTCCAATTGATTCGCCACGAAACCAGATGCTCTTTTTTCAGGAGCATATCGGGCCGCTGCTCGAAGACATCAAGCACATCCTTCTCATTGTTCTTGCTGCAGAGACTGAGCAGCATGCCGGAGTTCGTCTGACGGATCATGAATTCCTGCAAAGCGCGATAGGGCTCGGACAATTCGATGCCCGAGGGCCCCTCCTCACCGCAGACTCCCTTCCAAAGCGTGTTGTCGCAGTCGAGCACAATCACTTTGGACGGGTCGCCTCTCAGATTGAACAGCGTTCGGAACAGCGCCGTTCCGATCGCTGCATAACATTCCGGTGTGTAGGGGATGTGCCCCACCTCATGACTGTGCGGATCGGAGGGGTTCTCGAGCGCATAGTGACGCAACAACGTCGCCGAACCGATCGTGTGAACATGTGGCATTCTGCCTGTTTCTGATAACAAGGACTCCTCGGCGTCGTTGCAAGCTGACTCCAGCTCCGCGTCCGATTCCGCAGTCGACGTCCTCGGACACAGGCACAAGACCAGGGGCGCCGTGGTCTGATTCATAAACGACTTCAGTGCGGCGCAAAAGTCCTGAACATTTCGCTTTAAGCTGCTTTCCCGCTGGTCTGGTTTGCCGGTCCCCATGGCCACGGATTCCCTCAGCTCTGAGCGAGCCGCACGGTCGGAGCCGTTCCGGGTTGCGTAAAGATTGAACAACCCGGAACGCTTCAGCAGAGTTTCCTCCTCGACGGCACAATGGTACCCTTTCTGGACCAGCATCGTTTCAATCCGTTTGACAGCCTCGCCGGTGCGATCATGAATTTCGACCACGATTTGGTCGATTTTCGGCCAGTCGCAGTCGTCGATACCTTGAATGATGTCCCATTCGCTTTTCTCCGCGTCAATCTTAAGGAGGTCGATCTTGTCGATCTGATGGTCGCGGACAATGTCCGACAGCGACGTTAATCGGCACTCGTGCGTCCGGCGACTGAGTCTGTCCGCCGTGAGCTCGTTGACGTAGTCCTCCACTGATTCGCCCGCGACCGGATCGCTGTTCAGCATGTTCCGAACGATCGTTTGAATCGCCTCGCGGTCCTCGTTTTCGTTGGAATGAAAACTGGAGAAGACCGAGGATCGTTCATAAAAGGTAAACGTCGCGGTTTTGGACTTGTCCGATACGCCGGCGTTGAAGGCTCGAACGTTCGATCCGTAGGCTTCGCAATTGGCCTTCAAAAGGTCATACACGACCGGGGCCGGTTCAAAGGCGTAAATCCTTGGGTTGTCGCAGCGGCTCATGACAAACAGCGAAAAGAGACCGATGTTCGCCCCTATGTCCACCACAGTTGCCCCGTCCCGCAAACGGATGCCATGTCTCAAATAGCATTCGTCTTCAAAAACCTCCTTGTAAACATAGTCCGTCTCATACTGGTTCAAATGCACGATTTCCATGCCGTTCGGCAAGACATGTCTCCGTCGATTGCCGAAGCATCGCTTCGATCTTGAGTTGTCGAGCATCCGGACCGCGTTCCGAGGCCTGCCGGCCCAGGCCTCCAACTCCAACAGGACGACGTTGAGCCCGTCGCGGTTCCTGCGAAACGCGCTGCCTCCGTCCAGCAACTGCTGAAAGATCTGGTTATACGGAGCAAATTCGACATGGATTGGAACTCCGAAGTGGTCGCCCCAGAACATTAAAGAATCTTCCAGTGGCTCTGCGGTGAAGTTGGCGGCGACGGCGAG
>Ga0070689_100000655_pt1 | contig 20895 bp, 19 predicted proteins | sample KBSS23HmetaG_FD_64669 | JGI IMG/M metagenome (GOLD analysis project Ga0070689, IMG submission 64669) | Switchgrass rhizosphere microbial communities from Kellogg Biological Station, Michigan, USA - KBS S2-3H metaG | ecosystem: Host-associated > Plants > Roots > Rhizosphere ...
GAAGGACAACACCGACCGCAATCGCACCTCGCCGTTCGCGTTCACCGGCAACAAGTTCGAATTCCGCGCCGTGGGCAGCTCGATGAACTGCGCCGTGCCCATGACCGTGCTGAACGCCGCCGCGGCCGCGTCCCTCATGGAGATGACCGAGCGGCTGAAGAAGAAGCTGGGCTCGGATCCCAAGCACCGCGACCAGGCGGTGGTGGAGCTGCTGCGCGAGGTGTTCACCGAAACCGCCGCGGTGCGCTTCGAGGGGAACGGGTACAGCGACGAGTGGAAGCAGGAGGCGGCGAAGCGCGGCCTGCCGAACCTGACCGACACCGCGTCCTCGCTGGCCGAGGTGATGAAGCCGGAGCACCACGAGTTCCTGGTCTCGACCGGCGTGCTGTCGCAGGTCGAGCTGGACGCGCGCTTCAACGTGGCGGCGGAGCGCTACGTGAAGCAGGTCACGCTCGAGGCCGAGACGATGCTCGACCTCCTGAACAGCGCGGTCGTGCCGGCCGTCGAGCGCCAGCTCGCGGTGACCGGGACCGCGTGGCGCGTGCTCTCGGAGGCGGCGGGTACGGCGAAGGGCTCGGCTTACGGCAAGCGCGTCTCGGCGCTGGCCGGCGGGCTCGAGTCGCTGCAGGAGGGGATCGGTAAGATCCAATCCCTGCTCTGCAGCCTGCACCACGGCCACGACGAGTTGGCGACGTGCCGCATACTGGGTGCGCAGATGCGGCCGCTCATGCAGGAGGTGCGCGGGATTGCGGACAAGCTCGAGGCCTGGGTGGACGACGAGACCTGGCCTTTGCCCAAGTACCGCGAGATGCTGTTCGTGAAGTAGGACTGTCAGGGACTTCTGCGGTCACCTGCGAGTCACGCGGGGTGAGTGGACATTTGCCTTCGGCAAATGCCCGCCTCACCCCGCCGGCGTATGGGCGGGTGCGCACATTCGAAGCCGTTGCCCGGGGCAAATCGCTGCCTCACCCCGCCGACGTTCTGGCAGGTGCGCGCATTCGAAGCCGTTGCCTCGGCGGCGGATTTCGCTGGTAGGCTGGGGCGATGCGTTCCGGCTGGACGAAGACCGCGCCGTCGCGCGCCCTGGGCGCGCTGCTCCTCCTGCTGCCCGCTGCCGCGCTCCACGCCACGCCTCCGCGCACCGTCGGCTTCCGCGAGAGCGCACGCGTCGCCATCGGGCACGCGCCGGTCGGACTGGCGCTCGGCGACCTGACCGGCGATGGCGCACCGGATGTGGTCGTCGTGAACGACGACAGCACGCTGACGTGGCTGTTCGCCGACGGCGGGGGAGGGCTGGGCGCGCTGCGCGACATGCTGCTGGGCGCGGACCTGCTGGGCTTGGCGCTCGGCGACGTGGACCACGATGGACTCCTCGATGCCGTCGTCTCCTCACCCACCGCGGGTACCGTGTTCACGCTGATCGGTGACCGCCGTGGCAACTTCAACGGGCCGATCTCCCTCCGTGGGCCGTGGTCGCCGGGAGCGCTCGCGCTCCTGCTCGACCGATCGCTTCCGGACCTGGTCGTCGCCGATCTCTTCTTCCAGGGGCTCGTCGTCGCCGGGAACGCCGGGGGCGGGTCATTCGCGTTCTCGCGCCAGCTCGCCGGCTTCATCGACCCGGTCTCGATCGCTGTCGGCGACATGAACCGCGATGCGTATCCCGACGTCGCCGTGGCGGACGCGGCCTCGCACACGGCCACGGTGGTGATCGACCTCGAGAGCAGCGCGCTCGCCGCGCGTTTCGACCAGCCGCTCGAGGGCCGGCCGTTGGCGGTGGCGCTCGGAGACCTCGACCGTGACGGCCGCGACGATCTCGTCGCGGCCACCGAAAACCCGGGCGCGCTCGCCGTCTGCCGGGCCGGCCCCGACGGCTCGTTCGGGCCGGCGCGCGCGTTTCCCGCAGGCCCCGCGCCGGTCGCGCTTGTCCTCGGCGACTTCGACGCCGATGGCCGGCTGGACGCTGCCCTCGCCGACTCTGCCAACCGTTCGATCGGCATCTGGGTCGGTCGCGGCGACGGCACGTTCTTGAAGCTCGGCGACGTCCCGACCGACTTGGGGCCCGTCGGGCTCGCGATGGCGGACATGAACGGCGACGGCTGGCCGGACCTCGTGTGCGCGAACCACGACGATGCCACGGTGCAGGTGTTCCTCAACACGTCTGTCCTGGCCGCGGGGTCGCTCCGCCTGTTCGCGCCGACGCCGAATCCCGCGTACACGACCGCCCGGCTCACGTTCGCGCTGTCGGCAAGCACATCCGTGCGCCTCGAGCTCTACGACCTCACCGGCCGGCTCGTCCGCCGGCTCGTCGACGGCGTCGTGATGTCCGCCGGCCCGCACGACGTCATCTGGGACGGCCGCACGGACGCCGGGGACCGCGCACGGAGCGGGCTCTATCTCGCCCGTCTCCGCGCGGGCGGGGCCGAGGCCGCGACGAGGCTCGCGCTCCAACGCTGAATCGCCCAAACGGCGGTCGGGCGGAACGTCGCTACCGCGCCCGCCAAAGACCCTTCCATCCCGACTCCTTGGGAAGCCTCCTGAGCCCATCCTCGTCGGTCTCGTTGGGCTCGCTGGGCTCGATCGGCTCGGTCACCCACGCGCCGAACGCCGGCAGTCCGCCCCAAAGGACGCCCCCCTGGCGCGAGAATCCCGGCGTGTTCGTCTGCGCCACCACCGCGAACGGGCGGTCGAACCTCACTTCGACCGTGCGCTCGATGGTCCTGCGCGGCGGCGGCGGCAGGATCGCGCCAACCACCATGGAGATCGTGAGCGCGGCGGCGCTGAAGCCGTTCGTGTCGAACCGTGCCCTTGCAACCTGTGTCGCTTGGGCGCGGTCCCCACGGGGGTCGGGGGGAAGCAGTCGCAAGATGGCCCCCACGATCTCCGGAAAACCGGTGCCCGGAGCCTCGATGAGGTCGTCCAGTTCCGTCTGCGCGGTCCAGGCCGGAATCGTGACCTCGTATCGCTCGATTCGCTCGGGGCCCCTGAAGTTCTCGAGCACACGGTCGCGCACCACCCACGCGTGGCCTCTGTCGGGAAGGTCGAATGCATCGACAAAGGCGGCGGTGGAAGGCAGATCCTCGAGACACGCTGCCACCTCGTACGCCGCCGCGATCACGCGCGCAGCCTCGACGTCCGGCGCCGCGATCACGGAAATGATGTCGAGTCCGTCGCGACTCGGTTCGTGGCTGACCCCCACCAGTCCGGCCGCTTCCGTGCGCGCGACGCCATCCAGGTTGTCGTGGTCGCGACGCATCACACGATTCACCCGCGTTGCCCACGGACCTCCCAACTGAGCCGCAGGTACGAGGTGGAACGCGCGCTGCCACTGCACTTCGGTCGCGACCGCCGTTGCGAGCAGCAGCCGGAAGTCATCGTTGATCGCGACCGGCATCGACGCGATCTGTCCCCGCGTTTGCTCACGCGCCCACTCGTTCGCCCTGGCCTGCGTGGGCATCGGTCCCGTGGTGGCACAGGGCGGAAGCGAGCGACGCCAGGCATCGAGTCCCGCGCCGATATCGCCCCGGTGCCAGGTCGCAAACGCCAGCGCGAGCGCGGGGTGCGGTTTCTCGAGCAGCTCGTCCGCCGCCCGGCGCGCCGTTTCCACATCGCAGCCGAGCGCGCTCTCGAGCCGCTCACGGTCGCTGCCGGAAGCGAGCGGTGCGGTCAGAGCGACCAGCAGCCACGCGCCAAGCGGCGAGACGACATGGTGCCGCTCCCCCGCGGCGGCGTGCAGCCGCAGGGCGTAGGCAGCGACGAGCTCGCCGTAGTTCTTGCGGGCGGTCATCTCGACGGCCAGTGTCTCCAAGGCGATGCGGCCTGCGGACAAGAACGACGCATTGTAGGGCGGCGCCCGCGGCAGCGTCCACGGCTCCGGCGGGTGGAGCAGTCCCACGCACTCGGTTAGATTCCAACGAGTCCCCGCAGGGAGCGCACTTGACCGACTCGAACTACAACGATGCCCAGCTCGCCGCCGTCGAGCACGGCGATGGACCGGCGCTGGTGATCGCCGGCGCCGGCTCGGGGAAGACGCGCGTCCTCACCGGTCGCGTCGCCCGGTTGCTCGAGCGCGGCATCCCGCCGCACGCCATCCTCGCGTTCACGTTCACGAACCGCGCCGCGCGCGAGATGCGCGGCCGCATCGAGGCGACCGTGGGCCCCGCGGCCGCCGGGCTGTGGATCGGCACGTTCCACGCCACCGCGCTCAGGATCCTCCGCCGCGAGGCCGGGACGCTCGGCCTGCCGCAGGGCTTCACCATCTACGACCGCGACGACCAGGAGGGGATCCTGCGCGACCTGATCAAGGACGCCGCGCTCCCCGACACCGTCTACCGGCTCGGCACCGTCCTCGGGCGCATCTCCGACGCCAAGAACGCGCTGGTGACGCCGGCCGAGGCCGAGCGCGTGGCGCAGCACGAGTTCGACCGCCAGGTGGCCAAGCTCTACGGCCGTTACCAGGCCGCGCTCCGTCGCGCCGGCGCGCTGGATTTCGACGACCTGATCGCCGAGTCGGTGCGGCTCTGGCTCGACCACCCCGAGACGGGCGAGCGCTGGTCGCGGCGCTTCCGCCACGTGCTCGTGGACGAGTACCAGGACACGAACCACGCCCAGTTCCGGCTCGTCCAGTCGCTCGCCGCCATCCACGGCAACGTGTTCGTGGTCGGGGACGACGACCAGAGCATCTACGGCTGGCGCGGCGCCGACCTCGCGAACGTGCTCGAGTTCGAGCGCGCGTTCCCCGGCGCCGTGACGTTGCGGCTGGAGCAGAACTACCGCAGCACGAAGAACATCCTGAACGCGGCCAACGCCGTCATCGAGCACAACGTCGCGCGCAAGGGCAAGACGCTGTGGAGCGAGCGGGAAGCCGGCGCGCCCGTGACGTTCGCACTCACGGCCGACGAGACCGCGGAGGCGCGGCGTGTGCGGCACTGGCTCCAGAGGCAGCAGGCGCGCGGCCGCCGGCTCGCGGACTGCGCCGTGCTCTACCGCACGAACGCCCAGTCGCGCGCGCTCGAGACCGAGCTGCGCCAGCACGGCATTCCCTACGAGATCGTGGGTGGGCTGTCGTTCTTCCAGCGCCGCGAGGTGAAGGACGTGCTCTCCTACCTGCGCCTCGCGGTCAATCCGCTGGATCAGGCGTCGTTCTTCCGCGTCTGGAACACGCCCCGGCGGGGGTTGGGGCCCATGGTGGAGGCGCAGGTGCGCGCGCGCCTCGTGCCGCCGGGCGCCGATCCGGTCGGCGCGCTCCGCTCGCTGGTCGCCGAAGGCGGCCTGAAGGGCGCGGCGCGCGCCGGGGCGGCGAGCTTCGTGGCGCTCGTGGACGAGCTGCGCGCGCACCTGGACGAACCGGTCGAGCGCGTGTTCGGGCTGCTGCTGGAGCGGAGCGGTTACCTCGATCACCTCGACGCCTCGAGCGCGGAGGACCTGGAGGATCGCCGGCAGAACGTGGAGGAGCTCGGCGCCGCCGCGGCCGCGTTTTCGGCGGCACGAGCGGGGCTGGCGTCGGGGGAGAGCGAGGAGGACACGAGCGACCTGCTCGCCTGGCTCTCCGAGTGCTCGTTGCTCACCGACGCCGACCGCGCGGGCGAGGGCGACCGCGTGCTGCTGCTCACGGTCCACAACGCCAAGGGGCTCGAGTTCGACGCGGTGGCCGTGGCCGGGCTCGAGGAGGGTCTGCTGCCGCACGCCACGTCGCTCGAGACCACGGCCGAGCTGGAGGAGGAGCGCCGGCTCTTCTACGTGGCGTTGACGCGCGCGCGCGACGAGGTGTTGCTCACCGCCGCCGCCTACCGGCGGCGCTTCGACGGCGCGCGTGGCGCGGCCGTGTCGCGCTTCGTCGGCGAGATCCCGGAAACGCTGCTAGAGCGCGAGGCCGGCGACGGCTGGAGCGGCCGCGGCGCGCGCGCGGGTGCCGGCCGGCGCTGGACGTTCCACCGCGACGACGACGAGGTGCGCGACGAGCCGTTCGACGACGCCCGTGCGCACGCCGGGGCGGGGTTCCCGCTCGTGAGCAGCGGGCGGAGCGCGAGTGCCCGCCGGGCCGTGGGCCGCCGCGTGGCGCACGACACGTTCGGCACCGGTACCGTGCTCGAGGCCGATGGCGAGGGCGCCGACTTGAAGCTCACCGTGCGCTTCACCGGGGCGATCAAGAAGGTCTACGCGCGGTTCGTGACCGGCATCGACGGGGCGGACGATGGCGCTTAGCCGCGCCGAGGCCGCGCGCATCGCCGAGCTCGCACGGCTGCACGTGCCCGAATCCGAGCTCGACCGCCTCGCGCTCGAGCTCTCCACGGTGCTGGACTTCGCCGCGACGTTGAACGACCTGGAGCTGGGCGACGAGCCGCTCACCGCGTTCGCGCCGGCGGAGGCTCCGCTGCGGATCGACGGGCCCGACGGCCGCACGTTGAATGACGGGGAAGACGGGGTCGCGACGGCGAACGCCCCCGAGGCGGAGGCAGGATTCTTCCTCGTGCCGCCGGTGGTCGAGGATCTCGAGCCGTGAGCCCGGTCGAGCCCTGGCAGCGGAGCGCCCGCTCGCTGGCCGCCGAGGTGCGTGCGGGCCGCCTCACGGCCCAAGCGTCCGCTGAGTCCGGCTTCGAAGCCCCCGCCGCGCGCTGGGAGCGCGACGTGCACGCGATCCTGAGCACGGACCGCTCCGCGCGCGCGCGCGCCGTCGCCGAGGCGCCGATGCAGGCGGTGCTGAGCGGCGTGCCCGTGCTGCTCAAGGACAACCTCTGCACCGTGGACCACCCCACGACGTGCGGCTCGCGCATCCTCGGCGAATGGCGCTCGCCCTACGACGCCACCGTCGTTGCGAGGCTCCGCCAGGCGGGCGCGGTCGTGGTGGGGAAGGGCAACATGGACGAGTTCGCGATGGGCTCGTCCACCGAGTTCAGCGCGTTCGGGCCGACGCGCAACCCCTACGACCTCGCGCGCGTGCCGGGCGGCTCCTCGGGCGGGCCCGCGGCCGCCGTGGCCTACGGCCTGGTGCCGCTGGCGCTCGGCAGCGACACCGGCGGCTCGGTGCGCCAGCCCGCGGCGTTCTGCGGCGTGCTCGGCTTGAAGCCGACGTACGGGCGGCTCTCGCGCTATGGGCTCGTGGCGTTCGGCTCGTCGCTCGACCAGGTCGGCATCTTCGCGCGCCACGTCGGCGACGTGGCCGACGCCTACCGCGTGCTCGCCCACCGCGACCCGTTCGATGCCAGCATGCGCGAGGGCCAGGCCCCCGACGTGAGCACGTGGGACGCGGGCGTGCGCGACCTGCGCTTCGGCTGGCCGGCGAACCTGTGGCGCGAGGGCGTGGACGAGGCGATCGTCGCCGCCCTCGAGCGCGCGGCCGGCTGGCTCGAGCACGCGGGTGCCAAGCGCGTGCCGTTCGAATTCCTGCCCGGCACGTTCGCGGTGGCCACGTACTACCTGCTCGCCACCGCCGAGGCGAGCAGCAACCTCGCGCGCTTCGACGGCGTGCGCTACGGCCTGCGCGCGCGCTCCGACGAGTTGACGACACTCTACACGCACACGCGCGGCGAGGGTTTCGGTCCCGAGGTGCGCCGCCGCATCCTGCTCGGCACGTACGCGCTCTCGGCCGGCTACCACGACGAGTACTACCTCAAGGCGCAGCGCGCGCGGACGCGCATCGTGCGCGAGTACGCGGCCGCGTTCGCGCGCTGCGACGTCATGCTGCTGCCGGCCACGCCGACGCTGGCGTTCAAGCTGGGGGAGAAGACGGAAAACCCGCTGGCGATGTACCTCTCGGACGTGTTCACGATCGGCGCCAACCTCGCCGGCATCCCGGGCCTGAGCGTGCCCATGGGGCTCGCGGCCGGCGGGCTGCCGGCCGCGGTACAGCTGCTCGGGCCCGCGGACAGCGAGCTGCGCCTGCTCCAGGCCGCACGCGCGCTGGAGGCCGAGGGACGAAGCGACCGTGTCCCAAGGGGTTACGAACGGGAGTTCGCATGGCCTGGGAAGTAGTCATCGGGCTCGAGTGCCACGTCCAGTTGAAGACCCGGAGCAAGATGTTCTGCGGCTGCCCGAACACGTTCGGCGCGCTGCCCAACACGAACGTCTGCCCGGTCTGCCTCGGGCTTCCCGGCGCGCTGCCGCGCACGAACCGGGTGGCGATCGCCCACGCGCTGCTGCTGGGCAGCGTGCTCGGCTGCCGCGTGCGCGAGGAGAGCGTGTTCGCGCGCAAGCACTACTTCTACCCGGACATGCCGAAGAACTACCAGATCTCGCAGTACGACCGGCCACTGTGCGAGGGCGGCGAGCTGTCGATCGATCGCGACGGTGTCCGCACAGGGATCGCGCTCACCCGCATCCACTGCGAGGAGGACGCCGGCAAGTCGTTCCATCCCGAACGCCACGGCGACCGGAGGCTGTCGCGCGTGGACTTCAACCGCGCGGGCGTGCCGTTGCTGGAGCTCGTGACCGAGCCCGTGCTCCGGAGCCCCGCCGAGTGCGCGGCGTTCCTGACCGCGTTGCGCCGGCTCGTGCGCTGGCTGGGGATCTCGGGCGGCGACATGGAGAAGGGCCAGCTCCGCTGCGACGCGAACGTGAGCCTCAGGCCCGCGGGCTCGACCCCGCTCGGGACCAAGACCGAGCTCAAGAACCTGAACACGATCAAGGGCGTCGAGCGCGGCGTGGCCGCCGAGATCGCGCGCCAGGCCGGGATCCTCGACGCCGGCGGCCGCGTCACCCAGGCGACGCTCCTGTTCGACGCCGACCGCGACCGGCTGGCGCTGATGCGCACGAAGGAGCAGGCGCACGACTACCGTTACATGCCCGATCCCGACCTGCCGGTGCTGCGCGTGAGCGAGGCGATGCGGGCCGAGGCCAGGAGGGCCACGCCCGAGCTGCCGTGGGCTCGCGAGGCGCGATTCCGCGACGCGCTGCAGCTGCCTGCCTACGACGCCGCGGTGCTCACCGAGAGCCGCGAGCTCTCGGACTACCTGGAGGCGTGCGCGCCGGAGGGCCAGCACAAGCTCGCGAGCAACTGGCTCATGACCGAGGTGCTGCGCTGGATCCGGGAGCGCGGCGCGAGCATCGAGGAGTGGTCGGCGCGCGTGTCCGCCGAGCGCTTCCGCGAGTTCCTCGCGCGCGTCGCCACGCGCGAGCTGCCGGGGCCGATCGCGAAGCAGGTGTTCGCCTGGCTGCCCGAAGAGGACGGCGACGTGGCCGCACTGCTGGAGCGCCACGGCGTCAGGGTGGCGAGCGGCGAGGCCACGCTGCGTCCGCTCGTGCGCGCCGTGATGGCGGAGCACGCCGCCGTCGTGGCGCAGGTGCTCGCGGGCGAGGAGCGGCCGTTCGGCTTCCTCGTCGGCCAGGTCATGAAAAAGAGCGGCGGCCAGGCCGTGCCGCAGGAGGTGCAGCGCCTGCTGCGCGAGGAGCTGGCCGAGCGCGCGCGGACGTGAGCGCGAGCCACGAGCCGGAGCTCGCGGCGTTCAGCCTGCGGGTGCGCGAAGCGCTCGTGGCGCCGGAGGGCTCGCCGCTGGCGACGCTGTTCACGGCCGCGACCATCACCGCGCTGGTCGTGGACTTCGCCGAGGCGCGTGCGGATGAGCGGGTGCCGCTCGCCCTGCTCGCGGTGCGCGACGGCCTCGAGCGCGTGGGCGTGCCGCGCGGTCGGCAGTTCGTGCTGGTCGGCGGCACGGTGCAGGCCGCCGCGCCGGGGGTGCCGGGGGTGAAGGAGTGGCTCGCCGGGCTCGGCCAGCGCCTCGCGCTCACCGTGCTTGCGCACGATCCGTCCCGATGGTTCACCGCCGGCCGCACACCGGCCCGGGAGCCGATCGAGCTGGACGACGAGCTGCGCGAGGCGGAGGCGATCGTCTGCATCGGCCGTGGCTTCGCCACGGCCGGTCGCGTGCACGGGGGACCGTTCCTGCTGGTGCCGGGTGTCGCCTCGCTCGCGACCGCGCAGGCGTGGGCGGCCCGACGCGCGGAGGCGGGCGAGCGCGGCGCGCTGTCGCTCGCGCTCGCCGCCGAGGAGCAGGCACCCGTGGACCTCGCGATCCACTGGGACGATCGCGGCGACCGCGTCCGCGCGGGCCGCGGTCGCACCCAGTTCGCCGCGCTCGCACGCGAAGCGGGATTCGCCTAGGCTCGCCCGCATGTCTGCCCGCATCCTCGTGCTCGGTTCCGGCGGCCGCGAGCACGCGCTGGCGTGGCGGCTCGCGCGCGATCCCGAGCGGCCCGAGGTCGTCGTCGCGCCGGGGAACGAGGGAATCGCGCGGAGCTTCCGTTGCGTCTCGGTCAGCGAGCAGGACCCGGCCGCGGTGGTGGAGCTGGCGCGGCGCGAATCGCCCGAGCTGGTCGTCGTGGGCCCCGAGGCGCCGCTCGCCGCCGGCGTGTCGGACGCGCTCCGTGCGGCCGGCTTCGCGGTCTCGGGTGCCTCGCGGGCGGCCGCGCAGCTCGAGTCGAGCAAGTGGTTCGCCAAAGAGCTGATGCTCGGGGCGAACGTGCCGACGCCGGAGGCCGCCGGGTTCGGCGACCTGGCCCCTGCCCGCGCGGCGCTCGAGCGATTCGGGCCGCCGTGGGTGGTGAAGGCGGACGGGCTTGCGGCGGGGAAGGGCGTGCTCGTGACGTCCTCAGCCGCCCAGGCAGAGGCGTTTCTGCGCGACTGCCTGGAGGGGGGAAGGTTTGGAGACGGTGGCCGGCGCGTATTGTTGGAGACCCACGTCGACGGGGAAGAGGCCTCGGTCGTCGCGATCTGTGACGGCGAGCGACATGTGCTGCTCCCGGCCGCGCGCGACCACAAGCGCGCCTACGACGGCGACCGCGGGCCCAACACGGGCGGCATGGGCGCCTATGCGCCGACGCCCTCGGTGACGCCAGAGGTCGAGCACGCCATCTCGTCGCGGATCATCACCCCGGTGCTGCGCGCGCTCCGCGCCCGCGGCACGCCCTACCGCGGGGCACTGTATGCTGGGCTCATGCTCACCGCCGCCGGTCCGCAGGTCATCGAGTTCAACGCGCGCTTCGGTGACCCCGAGACGCAGAGCACGTTGCCGCTGCTCGAGGGCTCGCTCGGGCTCATGCTCGCGAGCGCCGAGCGCGGGTCCCTGGAGCCGCGCGCGTGCACGCGGGCGAAGGCGGCCACGGTGACGGTGGCGCTCGTGGACGAGGGCTATCCCGATCACGTGCAGGGCGGCGGCGTGATCCGGGGGCTCGACGAGGTGGAGCGCTCGGGGCTGCTCGTGTTCCACGCCGGCACGCGGCGCGAGGGTGCGGAGTGGGTGGTGCGCGGCGGGCGGGCGGCCTATCTCACGGCCACGGCCGCGACGCTCGAGGCCGCCCGCTCGCAGGTGGACGCGGCGCGCGCGCGGCTCTCGGGCCACGGCTGGCGCTGCCGCACGGACATCGCGGCCCGCACGGATGGCTCCGCGACGGGGGTGGCATGAAGAAAATGTCGAAATCGTCGTCGTCGTCGGCGGCGGTGGTGGGCATCGTGATGGGCAGCGATTCCGATCGCCAGGTGATGGAGGAGGGGCAGCGCGTGCTGACCGAGTTCGGCGTCGAGTCCGAGCTGGTCGTCCGCTCAGCCCACCGAACTCCCGAGGCTGCCGCCGAATGGGCGCGCACGGCACGTGCGCGCGGTCTCAAAGTCATCATCGCCGCCGCCGGCGGCGCCGCCCACTTGGCCGGCGCGATGGCGGCGCACAGCCGGCTACCGGTGCTCGGCGTGCCGCTCGCCTCCTCGCCGCTCGTGGGCTTCGACGCCCTGCTCTCCACCGTGCAGATGCCGCCCGGCATCCCGGTGGGCACGCTCGGCGTGGGCGCCTGGGGCGCGCGCAACGCCGCGTTCCTCGCGCTGCGCATCCTCGCGCTCCACGATGCCGGGCTCGCGAAGCAGCTCGAGGCGCACACCGAGCGCATGGCGCGCGCGGTGCTCGCCAAGTAATGGACATCCTCAAGGTCGATTCCGCGAAGCCCGACCGCCGGGCGCTCGACGCCGCGGCCGAGGCGGTGCTGCGGGGCGGCGTGATCGCGTTCCCGACCGACACCGTGTACGGGCTCGGCTGCTCGCTGCTCGACGTCGCCGCGGTGGAGATGGTGGGCCGGCTCAAGCGCCGCGCGCGCGAGCACGCTTACATTTCCCTGATCCCGGATCCTTCACAGGCGCTTGGCCTGGCCTTGTCGGTCAGCGGCGTCGCCAAGAAGCTCATCGACCGCTTCTGGCCGGGCCCGCTCTCGCTCGTCTTCGTCGCCGCCGAGATCGTCCCCGCGCGCGTCCGGGGCGCGGGCGGCACGATCGCGCTCCGCTGCCCGAACGACGTGCTCTCGCACGCGTTGCTGCAGCGGATCGGCGGCCCCATGGTCTCGAGCAGCGCCAACCTGAGCGGGCAGCCGCCGGCGGCCACCGCCGAAGACGTCGTCGCCACGTTCGGGAACCAACTCGACCTGGTGCTGGACGGCGGCCCCCGGCGGGGCGGCATTCCTTCGACGCTGGTCGATGTCTCCGGCCCGCGCCCGAAGCTCCTTCGCCGCGGCGCCCTGGACGTCAGCGAGTGGCTGGGCGAGTTCGATGACCTCGCGCGCGAACGCGGTTGACGCCCGCGAAAGCGGCCACCTATCCTCGTTTCACATGTCGTCCCAGCCACCGTCGTTCCGCATCCTGTTCGTGTGCACCGGCAACACCTGTCGCAGCCCGCTCGCGGTCGCGGCACTGCGCGCCGAGCTCGGGAGCGATGCGGACCTCGTCGAGCTGGGCTCGGCCGGCACCGCGGCAGCCGCGGGGCAGCCGGCGAGCGAGGGCGCGATCCGGGTGGCGGCGGCCGATGGCGTCGACCTGCGCGCGCACCGCTCGCGCGCGCTGACGCCCGAGCTCGCGCGGTCGGCGGATCTCGTGTTCGTGATGAGCGCCGCCCACCGGGCGGCGGTGGAGTCGATGGGCGTGCCGCGAGAACAGGTGCACCTGTTGAGCGAGTGGCCGGCGCCGGGTGATCCGGATCTGCCGGTGTTCGATCCGTTCGGCGCCTCGTTCGAGGCGTATGAGGAATGCTGGCGGCGGCTGCGCCGGCACGCGCGACGCATCGTGTCGCCCGTGCGCCAGGCGATCCGCGAGCGCCGGCTGTCGTAACCGCGACGCAACCGCGGAAGGGGTCTGCCATGGCGATGACCAAGAGCGAGAAGATCTGGATGAACGGCCAGTTCGTGGACTGGGACGACGCCAAGGTCCACGTGCTCTCGCACGTCCTCCACTACGGCTCGAGCGTGTTCGAGGGGATCCGCTGCTACAACACCAAGCAGGGCCCGGCGATCTTCCGCCTCGGTGAGCACATCGAGCGGCTGGCGTACTCGGCGAAGATCTACCGCATGAAGCTGCCGTTCACGACCGAGCAGATCGAACGCGCCTGCCTCGAGACCGTGGCCACGAACCGGCTCGCGGAGTGCTACATCCGCCCGCTCGTCTACCGCGGCTATTCGCACGTGGGCGTGAACCCGGTGGGCACCCCGATCGAGATCATGGTCGCGGCCTACCCGTGGGGGAAGTACCTCGGCGACGACGCGCTCACCAAGGGCGTGGCGGTGAAGATCGGCACCTGGGCGCGCATGGCGCCGAACACGCTGCCGGCGATGGCGAAGGCGGGCGGCAACTACCTGAACTCGCAGCTCCTGAAGCTCGAGGCGGTGGAGGACGGCTACGCTGAGGCCATCGCGCTGGACACGAACGGCTACGTCAGTGAAGGCTCGGGCGAGAACCTGTTCCTGGTGTTCAAGGGCGAGCTGGTCACGACGCCGCTCCACAACAGCATCCTCGCCGGCATCACGCGCGCGAGCGTGCTGCAGCTCGCGCGCGAGCTGGGCTACCACGTGCGCGAGATGGTGGTGCCGCGCGAGCTGCTCTACATCGCCGACGAGGTGTTCTTCACCGGCACGGCGGTCGAGGTGACGCCGATCACGTCCGTGGACCGCATCGTGGTGGGCGCGGGCGACGTGGGCCCGGTGACGAAGGCGATCCAGCAGGCGTTCTTCGGCATCGTCCGCGGCGACGTGCCCGACCGGCACGGCTGGCTGACGAAGGTGACGCGCGCGGCCGCCCCGGCGCGGGCGTGACCCGGTGAACGTCGCGATCGGCAGCGACCACGCGGGCTACGCGCTGAAGGAGCGCATCAAGGCCGAGCTCGCGAGGCTCGGCCACGAGGTGCAGGACCTGGGCACCTCGTCGGCGGAGACGAGCGTCGACTACCCGGACTTCGCGATCCCGGTGGCCGAGCGCGTGGCCTCCGGCGCCGCCGACCGCGGCGTCGTGGTGTGCGCCACGGGGATCGGCGCCAGCATCGCGGCGAACAAGGTGGAGGGCGTGCGGGCCTCCGTGGTGACGAGCGACGAGACGGCGCGCCTGACGCGCACCGACAACGACTCGAACGTGCTGGCGCTGGGCGGTCGCACGAACGTCGATTTCGAGGCGGCGCTCCGCTGGCTCGGGATCTGGCTCACGACGCCGTTCGCCGGCGGCCGCCACGAGCGGCGCGTGGCGAAGATCCGCGACTACGAGGCGCGCGAGCACGGAACCCGTGCGGCGGGCACCCCCGCGCAGCGCGGGTCCGGGTCGGGTTCGAAGTGAGCCACGTGCCCGGCGCCTCCGTGCCCAGCGCGCTTCGCCAGCAGGACCCCAAGCTCGCGGCCGCGCTCGCGGGCGAGCTCGAGCGCCAGCGCACGCAGCTCGAGCTGATCGCGTCCGAGAACTACGTGAGCGACGCCGTGCTCGAAGCCGCCGGGTCCGTGCTCACCAACAAGTACGCCGAGGGCCTGCCGGCCAAGCGCTACTACGGCGGCTGCGAGTGGGTGGATGTCGCCGAGGAACTTGCCCGGGATCGGGTGAAAGAACTGTTCGGCGCGGCTCATGCGAACGTCCAGCCGCACTCGGGGGCGTCGGCGAACGTCGCGGCCTACCTCGCGGTGAGCGATCCCGGCGACACGCTGCTCGGCATGAGCCTCGCGCACGGCGGGCACCTGACCCATGGCCATCCGGTGTCCGTGTCCGGGCGGCTGTGGAAGGCGGTCCAGTACGGCGTGAGGCCGGAGGACGGACGACTCGACATGGACGAGGTCGAGCGGCTGGCGAAGCAGCACCGGCCGAAGATCCTCGTGGCCGGCGCGAGCGCCTACCCGCGCGCGTTCGACTTCGCGCGCTTCGGCGCCATCGCCGCCGAGGTCGGGGCGACGCTGATCGTGGACATGGCGCACGTGGCCGGGCTCGTCGCCGCGAAGCTCCATCCCGACCCGGTGCCGCATGCCGCGGTGGCCACGAGCACCACGCACAAGACGCTGCGCGGGCCGCGGGGCGGCTTCATCCTCTGCCGCGCCGAGCTCGCGGAGAAGGTGGACAAGAGCGTGTTCCCGGGCCTCCAGGGCGGGCCGCTCATGCACATCATCGCCGCCAAGGCGGCGTGCTTCGGCGAGGCGCTGTCGCCCGACTTCCGCGACTACGCGCGGCGCGTGATCGAGAACGCCCAGGCGCTCGCCGCCCAGCTCATGGCGGGTGGCTTCGAACTGGTCTCGGGCGGCACCGACAACCACCTGATGCTCGTCGACCTTCGCCGCACGCCGGGGGCGGGCGCTGCCGGAATGACCGGCAAGGTGGCTGAGGAAGCGCTTCACCGCGTCGGCATCACGGTCAACAAGAACGCCGTGCCCGGCGACCCGCAGAAGCCGTGGGTGACGAGCGGCATCCGCATCGGCACCGCGGCGCTCACGACGCGCGGCATGGGCGTGCCCGAGATGCGCACGATCGGCGGCTGGATCGTGCGCGTGCTCGAGCGACCGGATGACGAGGCGCTTGCGCGCGATCTCGCACCCGAGGTGCGGGAGCTGGCGACGTCGTTCCCGCTCTACTCGCGGACACCGGTCGTGCGCACGGGGGTGCGTGCAGGCTGAGCGGTCGCAGCGCCGCGTTTCGCAACGTGGCCGCGCCGGCGTGGTCGTGCGAGTGGTGCCTGGCGCGGGGGTGCGTGGGACCGGACGCTGGCACCGGCCGTGCAAGAGCGCGCGCGGCACGCTCACGCTCCGCGCTCCGCCCCAAGCCACGGGACCTCACGCCCATGCTCGCCTCGCTCGCCGACCTCGCGTCCCGCTGGCTGCCCACGCTCGCCTCGGGCGGGGCCCACCACCGCCGCGCGCTGTCCGCCGCGGCGCGCGGCGACCGGGCGGCCGCCGAGCGCTGGTTCGCGCTCGCCATCGCGCGCTACCGGCGGGACCTGGCCGTGGAGCCGCTGGCGCGGCTGCGGGTCCACGAGCTCATGCTCGGAGCCCGCCCGGGCGGCGGCGAGCCGGCCACGGATGCGGCCGCGGTGATGGTGGAGATCGTGCGCCGGCTCAATCGGCTCGACCGACTCGAGACACTGGATTTTCCGCACGGACTTGCCGATGCCCGTAGCGTGCTCGCCGGCTGGGTCGAGACCCACGCGGTCTCGGGTCCGGCGCCAGGCACCGCGCGCGCTGCAAGTTCCGCCGCCGCTTGACGCTCGGCGGGACCGCCGCCAGACTCGCGCGGCTTTCTGAGCCGCACGTTGTGAGGTGAGCGACAGGGCCGTCCCACCCCTTCCAGGAAGGAAGGCATGACCGTCGATCAGGCAGCCGCACGGCGCGTCGAGCGCGCCGGTGAATCCATGATCCGCGTGCGCGACGAGGTCGGCCGCGCCGTGGTCGGCCAGCGCGCCATGGTCGATCGGCTGCTGATCGGGCTGCTGACCGGCGGCCACGTCCTGCTCGAGGGCCTGCCCGGCCTCGCCAAGACGCTCGCGGTCTCGAGCCTCGCGCGGGCGCTGTCGCTCAAGTTCCGGCGCATCCAGTTCACGCCCGACCTGCTGCCCGCCGACCTCACCGGCACGCTCGTGTACAACCCGAAGGACGGCACGTTCACCGCCAAGCGCGGCCCAGTGTTCTCGAACATCGTGCTCGCCGACGAGATCAACCGCGCGCCGGCCAAGGTGCAGAGCGCGCTGCTCGAGGCCATGCAGGAGAAGCAGGTCACGCTCGGCGACGACACGCACCCGCTCGAGGAGCCGTTCCTCGTACTCGCGACGCAGAACCCGGTCGAGCAAGAGGGCACTTACCCGCTGCCGGAAGCGCAGAGCGACCGGTTCATGCTCAAGGTCCGCGTGAACTACCCCGAGCGCGGGGAGGAGAAGGAGATCCTGCGCCGGGCCGGGCTGGCGTCGCTGCCGGAGCTGAAGCCCCAGGCCACGCGCGAGCAGGTCATGGAGGCGCGCGCGGCGCTCGCGGGCGTCTACGTCGACGACAAGATCCAGGAGTACGTGCTCGACCTCGTGAGTGCCACGCGCCGGCCGAAGGACTTCGGGCTTTCGCTCGAGCACCTGATCATGTACGGCGCGTCCCCGCGCGCGACGCTGTTCCTGGTGCGCGGCGCGCAGGGGTTCGCGATGCTGCGCGCGCGGCCCTACGTGCTGCCGGACGACGTCAAGGCGGTGGCTCTGGACGTGCTCCGCCACCGTATCCAGGTCTCGTACGAGGCCGAGGCGGAGGGCGTGAACGGCGAAGAGGTCGCGCGGCGGATCCTGGAGCAGGTGCGCGTTCCGTAAGGACCCCCGATGGCGACCCAGGACCTGCTGAAAAAAGTCCGCCGCCTCGAGATCCGCAGCCGGCGCCTGGTCGAGGACCTGTTCTCGGGTGGCACCGAGAGCGTGTTCAAGGGCCGCGGCGTGGAGTTCGAGGAAGTGCGGCCCTACGTGCCCGGCGACGAGGTGCGCGACATCGACTGGAACGTCACCGCGCGCCTCGGGCAGCCGTTCGTCAAGCGCTTCGTCGAGGAGCGCGAGCTCACGGTGATGCTGGTCGTGGACGTTTCGCGCTCGATGCTGTTCGGCACGCGCGGCCAGGAGAAGCGCGAGCTGGCGGCGGAGCTGTGCGCGCTCCTGGGCTTCGCCGCCGTGCGCCAGAACGATCGCGTCGGCATGGCGCTGGTCTCGGATTCCGTGGAGCACTTCGTGCCGCCGGCGCGCGGTCGCGTGCACCTGCTGCGCATCCTTCGCGACGTGCTCGACCACGAGTCGGCGAGGGGCACGCGGCTGGGCGCTGCGGCGCGCTTCTTGACGCGCACGCTCAAGCGGCGGTCGCTGGTGTTCTGGATCAGTGACTTCGAGGACCGGCTGCAGGCCACCGACTGGCGCGTCATGGCCGCGCGCCACGAGCTGACGGCGCTGGCCGTGCGCGATCCCGCCGACGACCAGTTGCCGCGCGCGGGCTGGGCGCTGCTCGAGGACCTGGAGACCGGCCGTCGCCGGCTCGTGAACACCGGCAGCCCGGCGCTGCGCCAGAGCTACGCCACCGGCGCGCGCGAGCGCCGGCGGCTCGCCGAGATGGCGCTGTCCGCGGCGCTCTGCCCGGTGGTGGAGATCCGCACCGACCGGCCCTACGTGCCGGCGCTCGTCCGCTACTTCCACCACCGCAAGCGGCGGGGCGTGGCATGAGCCCGAGCGTGACCACGGCACCGCTGCGGTTCGCGCGCCGACTGCGCGCGGCGCTCGCGCTGCTCGCGCTCTACGCCGTCACGACGGCGCAGGTCGGAAGCTGCGCGCGCGAGCGGCCGCGGCCCACCGTGGCGCTGGACTCGCTGGTGATCCCGGAGGGCCTCAGGTTGCCGGGCGCGCGCATGACGTCGGGCGTCAACTGGCTTTCCGGCGGCGGGCTCGGCACGCGCGTCACCGTCTCGCCATCACCGGCGCGGGTCGGCCAGGCGATCCGCTACCTCGCCGTGGTCCGCGCCCGCCGCGAGCAGAAGGTGCAGTTCCAGCCGCCGCAGAGCGGCGGGGCGTTCACGTGGTCCAACCTGCGCGCGGGACGCGCGCACCCGGCGTGGTGGAAGCAGTCGGCGTACGAGGCAGTGGACAGCGTGTGGTTCGAGGCGCGGCTCCAGGTGTTCGAGACCGGCCTCGTCGCGATCCCCGGCCCGCTCGTGCGCGTGGAGCCCATGCCGCAGTCGTCGGGTCCGATCCGGATGCCGACCGCGCACGTCGTGATCGCGCCCACGGTGACGGCCGCCGACAGCGACCAGGCGCTGCGCGGCCTGCACGGACCGATCGGCGCGCCGTGGTGGGAGCGCGTGCCGATCGTGGCGATCGTCGTCGGCGCGGCGCTGCTCGCCGCCTGGCTCGTCGTGCTGCGCAAGCTCCGCCGACGCGTGCGCAAGCCCGTCCGCCGCCCGTCGGCGCCGGTCGCGGCCCCGGTGCGGCCGCGGCTCGACCCGGCGGCCGAGGCGCTGCGTGCGCTGTTCACGCTGCGGGCACAGAAGCTCCCGGAGCAGCAGCGATTCGGCGAGCACGCGCTGGCGCTGACCGCGATCCTCCGCCGCTTCCTCGAGGCCACGGTGACGACGCCCCGCCCGGGCGACACGAGCGTCGAGCTGCTCGAGCGACTCAAGGCATCGCGACTGGAGAAGGCCGAGCTCGAGCGGCTCGAGGGCCTGCTCGGCCTCTGGGACCGCGTGAAGTTCGCGCGCGCGCCGCTCACCGAGGCCGAGGCCACGGGCTGCGAAGCGGCGGTGGAAGCGTACGTGCGTCGCGTGGCCCAGGGCCGGCTCGACGCCGAGGCGGCCGCGGCGCGCGCCGCCGCGGCCCGTGCGGCCGCCTCCGCGGCGAAGGGCGGCAGCGGCGGGCCGCCGGCGCCACCCACGGCAGGCGCGCCGGCGGGCACGAGCTCCCGGCCATCGTCGGGCTCGATGCGCACACCGGCTTCCGGTGCCATGAGCCGGCCCGCTTCGGGTACTGGCCCGAGGCCGACGCCCCGAACGGGCGGCAGGCCGACCGCCCCGGAGGCCGCATGATCCGGTTCGAATGGCCCTGGGTCTTGGGGCTGCTCGTGCTCGTGCCGATCCTGCTCGTGTGGCGCGGGCGTCGCGCCGACACGCGGCCGCCGGCGCTGCTCTGGGGTTCGGCCACGAGCCTGCCCGAGCCCGGCCCCATGCGCTGGCTCTGGCTCGTGGTCCGGCTCACCCCGTGGGCGGCACTCGGCCTCGCGCTGCTCGCGGCGGCGCGGCCGCAGCAGGGGCTCGAGCAGAGCGAGGTGGACTCGCGCGGCGTGGACATCGTGCTCGCGATCGACATCTCGCCGAGCATGCGCGCCGGCGACATGGGTTCGGTGACGGGCGGCGATCGCCTGGCGGTGGCGCGCGCCACCGCGCGCGACTTCATCAAGGGCCGCACGCACGACCGCATCGGCCTCGTCGGCTTTGCGGCCACGGCGTTCACGCAGTGCCCGCTGACGCTCGACCACGAGACGCTGCAGGAGCTGCTGAGCCAGCTCGACTTCGGGCTCGCGGAGGACGGCACCGCGATCGGTATGGGCCTCGCGACCGCGGTCCAGCGACTGCGCGAGAGCAAGACGCCGAGCAAGGTGGCCGTGCTCCTGACCGACGGCGAGAACAATCGGGGCGCCATCGACCCGCTCACCGCCGCCGACCTCGCGCGCGCGATGGGCGTGCGCGTCTACACCGTGCTCGTCGGCCGTCCCGCGGTGGTGCCGGTCGAGGTGCTGGATCCGAAGCTCGGCCGCACGCGCGTCATGCAGGAGGTGAGCGTGGACGACCGGCCGCTCATCGAGATCGCGCGGCGCACGCACGGCCGCTTCTTCCGCGCCGGCGACGCGGCGTCGCTGTCGAGCATCTACACCGAGATCGATCACCTCGAGCGCGCGCCGATCCGCGCGCTCGTCTACCGCGAATACCGCGACCTGGGACCGCTGCTGCTGGCGCTGGCCGCGATCCTGCTCGCGTTCCACGGTCTGTCGAACGCCACCTGGGCGTTCCGGGTCCCATGAGCAACCTCACGCGATCCGACGCTGCGAGCGCGCAGGCGCGGCCGAGCGCGCACTCGAACGCTGCGAGCGCGCAGGCGCGGCCGAGCGAAAGCGAGGCCCTGTAAATGTCCTTCGAACATCCCATTC
>Ga0070689_100000656_pt1 | contig 20892 bp, 12 predicted proteins | sample KBSS23HmetaG_FD_64669 | JGI IMG/M metagenome (GOLD analysis project Ga0070689, IMG submission 64669) | Switchgrass rhizosphere microbial communities from Kellogg Biological Station, Michigan, USA - KBS S2-3H metaG | ecosystem: Host-associated > Plants > Roots > Rhizosphere ...
ACAGGGGAACACGTGGTATCTCTACAACGGCGCTGTTCCGAAACGTGATCCACGTTTCGACTGGTCCATGCCGGTTGACGGCAGCGATCCGGCGACGGAATGGCAGGGCTATCACACCATTGAGGAGTTGCCGCAACTCACAAATCCGAAAACCGGTTGGATGCAAAACTGCAACACGACGCCTTTTCTGCTGACGAGTGAAGGCAATCCGGATCCTAAACAGTTTCCGAAGTACATGGTCCAGGAAGGCGACAATCCTCGCGGCGCGATCTCGCGAGAGATTCTTGCGAGTAAACCGACGTTCACGTTTGATGAATGGCGGCGTTTGGCGTTTGACACACGCGTGATGAATGCGGACAAACGTTTGCCGGGACTGATTGCGGCACTCAAACAACGTGAAGATCCACAGTCACGCGAAGTCTATGACGAGCTCGTACGCTGGAATCATCGCAGCGCGAACGACTCCATTGCAATGACTCTCTTCAGTCTCTGGCACGATCGCGTGTCGCGAGATGAGAAAGAAGATCAGTTGGCGGCGCTTAACGAGGTTATTAAAGAGCTTCAGCGTGACTTCGGGACGTGGAAAGTTGCGTGGGGCGAAATCTCGCGCCTGCAACGTATCGACGAAAGCAAAGACGAAGATTTTCAGGATTCACGGCCCAGTCTCGCTGTCAGCGGTGTTAATGGAAACGATGGTGCCGTGTTCACTTTTTACGCCGCGCCCGAACGTGGACAAAAACGACGGTACGGCGTTGCCGGCGGCACATACATCAGCGTCGTCGAGTTCGGACCAAAGGTTCGCGCCCTCTCGATCCACACTTTCGGCTCCAGCGGAGATCCGAAGGGCCCACACTTCATGGACCAATCCGTCCTCTACACGCGCGGCGAATTCAAACCCGCCTGGCTCACCCTCGACGAAATCCGCGCCAACCTCGAATCGTCGTACCACCCAGGCGAAGAGCAACGTAAAAAGTAAGCCACAGATGGACGCGGATGAACACGATTTGTTGTAAAATCCACGCACCCCCACTTCTCTTAGTAAGATGACGTCACAAGCCTACGATTGGATCGCGGGTGGCGGCGAGATGGGCAAACTCATCCGCGGCATGGATTGGTCCAGCACTCCGCTCGGGCCAATAGAGTCGTGGCCGCAGAGTCTGCGCAGTGCAGTCAGCATCCTACTACCCTCAAAAGCACAGATCGCGATGTTCTGGGGACCGGCTCTGATAACGCTTTACAACGATGCTTACCGGCCCGTACTGGGAAAGAAACATCCGCGCGCGCTGGGACTTCCGGGTCGAGAAGTTTGGAGTGAACTCTGGGAATCGGGTCTACGGGACCTGTTTGAGGGTGTGCTGCGAACCGGTGAAGCATTCTGGGCCGGTGACCATCCTTTTTACATGGAGCGGTTCGGCTTTCCCGAAGAGACTTTCTTTGATATCTCCTACGATCCGATCCGTGACGAAACCGGTTCTGTCGCGGGCCTCTTCTGCATTGTCAGCGAGACGACTGCACGCGTGATCAGCGACCGGCGCCTGCGAACCCTCGGCGATCTTTCCTTGTCCGCGGCAGCCGAAACCAAGTCGGTAGAAGAGGCATGCCGCACGGCGACGGAAATTCTTTCCCGTAATCAACACGACATTCCTTTCGCGCTCGTTTATCTATTGGACGAATCCGGCAAACGCGCACGGCTGATGGGCACCTCGGGCCTTGAACCGGGCACTGCGGCGGCGCCAATCAGCGTCGATCTGGCTGACTCCAAAGAATGGCCATTCGCTGCGGTCATGCGATCAAACCATGCAGTGGAGATGACAGACGTTATCCAACGTTACGGCGAATTGTCCGGCGGTGTTTGGCCTGAAGCGACACACACCGCGAGAGTCATCGCGATTCGTGCGTCGGGCCAGGACCGCCCGACGGGTTTCCTCGTTGCCGGAGTCTCGCCTCGACGTCCGCTGGACGATCAGTACCGCGCTTTCTTCGATCTCCTGACTACTCAAATCTCGACGACCGTCGCAAACGCGCGCGCATACGAAGCAGAACGTCGCCGCGCGGAAGCACTCGCAGAGCTCGACCGCGCGAAAACTACCTTCTTCTCCAACGTGAGCCATGAATTTCGCACGCCGCTGACGCTGATGCTTGGACCAGTTGCGGACATTCTGGCCGAGACGGATTCGCTTCCGGCGTCACAACGCGAGCGTCTTGAGATTGCGCATCGTAATGCCTTGCGGTTACAAAAACTCGTTAACACGTTACTTGATTTCTCACGCATCGAGGCCGGCCGCATCCAGGCTTCTTACGAGCCGGCGGATCTTTCGAGTCTCACCGCGGAGCTCGCGAGCAATTTCAGATCGGCGTGCGACAGAGCGGGAATCGATTTAGTCGTCTCTTGTCCTCCGCTCAGTGAATCCATCTACGTCGATCCGGACATGTGGGAGAAGATCGTTCTCAATCTAATCTCAAATGCATTCAAGTTCACCTTGTCAGGACGGATCGAGGTGCGCTTGCGTGAGTCAGTCGAGCAGGTAGAGCTCTCTGTGCACGACACAGGCGTCGGTATTCCGGCTGAGGAGTTGCCGAAAGTGTTTGAGCGTTTTCATCGCGTCGAAGTGTCGCGCGGTCGAACACAGGAAGGATCGGGCATTGGCCTGGCGTTAGTGCGCGAGCTGGTCAAACTTCATGGTGGTTCGGTTCGTGTCGAAAGCGTCGTCGATGAAGGCAGTGTGTTTACTGTTACCTTGCCTAAAGGGAAAGCTCACCTGCCTCAGGATCGAGTTAATGCCCGGCGAACTCTTACCTCGACCGCATTTGGCGCGGCAGCCTTCGTAAGCGAGGCACTGCGTTGGCTGCCGGCCGCCAGTGCGCATCCTTATTCGGACATCGAAATTGATGGGAACCTGAAGACTAAGAGGCCTCTGATCGTGCTCGCCGACGATAACGCCGACATGCGCGACTACGTTTCGCGACTGCTGGCGGATCGTTATGAAGTGGTGGCGGTCCCGGACGGCCAGGCAGCATGGGATGCCGTCGAAAAAAAGCTGCCGGATTTGGTTTTATCGGATGTGATGATGCCGGTGATGGATGGCTTTGAGTTTCTGCGTCGCATCCGTGCGGACGAAAAGACAAGAGAGATACCGGTCATTCTCCTATCGGCCCGAGCAGGAGAAGAATCACGAATCGAAGCTCTGGAAGCGTCGGCAGATGATTACCTGGTAAAACCGTTCAGCGCTCGCGAACTGCTGGCGACTGTCGACACCCACATTAAAACCATCGAGATTCGCCGCCATTTGATCGACCAACTGCGCGAGCAGGATCGCAGGAAAGACGAGTTTATCGCCACGCTCGCGCATGAGCTGCGAAATCCGCTCGCGCCGATCCGCAATGGACTACAGTTGATCCGGCTGTCCAATAACGATCAGGCCCGGCTGGACCACGCGACGACTATCATGCAGCGCCAGATCGATCAGTTGGTGCGCCTGGTTGACGATTTGCTCGACGTCGCACGTATCAGCCGGAACAAACTCGAATTGCGGAAAGAGCTCGTGGACCTTGCAGCGGTGGTGCGAAGCGCTGTCGATACCAGTCGCCCTGTCATAGACGCGTCGCACAATGAATTGCAGATCGCGTTACCCGCGGAAACGGTTCTACTCGACGCGGATCCGGTGCGGTTGGCCCAGGTGGTTTCGAATCTGCTTAACAACGCGGCGAAATACAGTAGGCCCGGCGGTCGCATTTCGCTGACCGCGACAACTCGGACCGGCGAGTTAATACTTAAGGTTAGTGATACGGGCATAGGTATTGAGGCTGAGAAGCTCTCGCGGATTTTTGACATGTTCGTGCAGTTAGATTCGTCGGGACCGCATCCACAGGGAGGGCTTGGTGTTGGTCTGACTTTAGTGCGACGCTTGATCGAGATGCACGGCGGCACGGTTCAAGCTCATAGTGACGGAGCTGGTAAGGGAAGTGAGTTCATCGTTCGTCTGCCGGTACTGGCAACAAAAGCTGAGCCGCCTGCGCTCGAGACCGAGAGGGCACCTACGGTCGCGGACGTACGCCGCCGTATTCTGGTAGTGGATGATAACGTTGACTCGGCGGAAAGCATGGCGATGATGCTGGAGCTTTCGGGACACGACGTGGCGATGGCGCACGACGGAGCGGAAGCAATCGAGCGCGCCAAAGAATTTCTACCTGACGTAGCATTCCTGGACCTGGGAATGCCGAAACTGAATGGCTACGAAGCGGCCCGCTCAATCCGCGAACAACCCTGGGGCCGCCAAATCCTTTTAGTGGCCTTGACCGGTTGGGGCCAGGAAGACGACAAGCGCCGCACCCGCGAAGCTGGCTTCGACGCCCACATCGTCAAACCCATCGACTTCGCCGCCTTGGAAGAGTTATTAGCCACAGATGAACGCGGATGAACACGGATCTGAATCCGTGTTCCTGACAAGATGCCACGGGCTTGTCCCGTGGAGTCTCACGCTAGTTTGCTACACCACCACAAAAAAACTGGGACGAAGATGCCACGGGCTTGTCCCGTGGAGTCTCACGCTAGTTTGCTACACCACCACAAAAAAACTGGGACGAAGATGCCACGGGCTTGTCCCGTGGCATCTTCGTCAGCTTTTTTTAAGGGCGGTGGTAGCGGGCGAGCGTGAGAACTCCACGGGTTAAGCCCGTGGCATCTGCCGCAGAGAACCGTTGATGGTGGACGTAAGGAGCGGATGCTGGTAATTATCGGTGAGTGATGTCGTCTGTCGAAGCAGATTTTGATCGGTTGGCCCTTCTGGATGATGAGGGGTGGACGGCGAATAATCATTATCACGGGGCTCTGCTGAAGTATGTTCCGGAGAATTGTGGACAGGCACTCGAGATTGGGTGTGGGACGGGGGCGTTCGCGAGGGAGTTGGCCGCCCGTTGCCGGCGGGTGGTGGCGCTCGATCTGTCGGCGGAGATGATTCGGGTTGCGCGTTCGCGGTCGGCGCGGTTTGATAATGTCGAGTTTCAGTTGGCCGACGCGATGACGTGGGGCTTTCCTCAGTCACAGTTCGATTTCATCTGTTCGATCGCGACGCTTCATCACCTCGAACAGCGCGAGTTGTTTGTGAAGATGAGAGACGCGCTAAGGCCGGGCGGCGTTTTGGTGGTACTGGATCTCGTCGAATCGAACGGGTTGGTTGGACGAATGCTGGATGTTATTGGGATGGGCGTGAGTGGTAGTCTGAGGCTGATGCACAACGGGCGACTAAAGCCGCCACCCGAGGTCCGCAAGGCGTGGGAGGAACACGGCAAACACGATGTTTACTCAACCATCACCCAAATGCGCGCGCTCGCCAACGAGATATTGCCCGGATCGAATGTGACAAGACGCTTGCTGTGGCGCTATATGCTGGTCTACCGAAAGGCTATCTAAAGTGCTGACGATCACCGTAATAGCTCACCTGATTGTTAATCTGCTCCATGGCCGAGCTCACTCAGAATTGGGCGTTGGGCTGACGAGTTGGCAACAACTCTACGTCATTACAGTCATCCTGCTGGCGCCGCTGATTGGACTCGTCTTGTCGTGGACACGATACGCCAGAGCCGGTCTGTGGCTCTTACTTGTCTCGATGCTCGGCTCTCTCATCTTCGGAGCCTGTTATCACTACATCATCGTCTCTAACGATCACGTCGCTCATCTGCCGCCAGGAGACGCACGCGGGATGTTCCGCGTTACTGCACTTCTGCTTTTGATAACGGAAGCACTTGGCGTGGTTCTGGCGGCAATGGCGGTAAAGCGAGCCACGGATTCACACCGACCTGTGTGAATCCGTGGCGCGACTTAGTTTCCCCGGGGATTGAGAATCACCGGCATGCAGGGAATCTCATCAGTGTTTGTGTCCCCATTGTAGGCGATACGGAATTGCTTCTCGGCTGGTATCCGTTGGCCCGCAACTTCCAGCACCTGGTAGTACTGAGTCAGTTCGTCATGAGAAAGTGCATTGACGATAGGGGGATCGTTCAGCAACGTAACCGTGTACGTGGTTCGTGGCGGATCGTTTGGCCTCGGTAGGCTAAGGGTTCGTCGTTCCCCTGACTCGACAGTCCAGGAAAGCTCCACTGTACCTGCAACCGGCAGGTCGATTGCAGCGGCCAGATCTGCTGAGAACCGGGGTAGGGCGGTTCTTGTCGTTCCGTTTACCAATTCCGGGGTCAGCTCGATCAGCGTTAGGTTAGACGTATAAAGAGTTCCCGCATTCAACGTCGCAACCGGACGAGCGCCGCCGTTGAAATCAGCGCCTTCATGCAACTGTTGCATGTTGATCGCCCAACGAAAATCGAGCTCATTATTATTTGTTCTACTACGGTCGAACGGTTCAGGACCACGTATGAATGTCTTGATCCCGGTACCTGGATCCGGAGTAACGTTGATGGCAAATGGCTGCGTTAGTGGACCTGTTACCAGGCGAATCAAGCCTGGTGGTCTGTCAGGCTTACTAACGATGAGTATTACCTGAAGTGCATGGGTTTCGCTTAACCGGTGGATGCCAATGTCGCAGCCGTTGTTCCCATTCGGTTTGAGCAACATTAGTCCAGCAAATTTAACCGTCACCTTTGCATTCGTTGCTGGTGCATTTGTGGTTGTACTAAACGGCATTGAATTAACTCCTTTAAACTTTATCTCCTGGCTCCACTTTCAATGACTCTCATAGCGCAAACGTTTCCGTTAACTGGCAGTATTTTTATTGACAGACCCTCATGAGGCGTCTAATCTTCGTCTGTTTCTCGCTTCGATTTTTCCTTGCTTCAATTTAGCGGCATTATGCTGGGTTTAAATGGGCAAATTACTTCTACAAGGGTTGCCTAAACTCGGGGCTCAGCTTTGGAACTTTCCAGGTTCTCACTTTTCGATCCTCATTATCCGGCTGCAGCTCAGTGCGAACCGAGGGCGGATATAGTTACGGTTTCGGATCGCATTTTTGGCTACTCGTTACGTTCCCGATGAAGAGAGAGCGCTGTCCGACACCTGAAGAGTTTGAAAAGCTGCTGGCTTGGTTTAATTCCGACCCAGAGGAAGCCGGGCGCATGTTTAATCTCGTCCACTCCCGCTTGATCAAAGTATTCGCCTCACGCGGCTGTATTGACGCTGAAGCTCTGGCCGATGAAGTCATCAATCGTGTGGCAGTAAGAATTGACAAGGTCATGACGACCTATAGTGACCCACTCCGCTGCTGTCTTGGGTTTGTCGAGTTTGTTCACCAGGAATACGTGCGGGAAGAGCAAAAGAGACTCAACTTCAAGGAACCTCAGCGACGTTCGACTGAAGAGCTCGAAAGAGAAGATCGGTGCCTGACAGAGTGCCTCGGCAACTTACCTGAATCCGACCGAGATCTGCTCGTACACTACTTTCAGGGAGAAAAACGGGCCAGAATCAATCGCCGCAAGCAACTGGCGGTCGAGTTAGTGCTCACCGCCAATGCCTTGCGGATTCGTGCCTATAAACTAAGGAAGGAAGTACATCAATGCCTGGTAACGTGCCTTAGCCAAACTTAAGCACGAAACAGGTGGCTATAAACGCTCATTACAGTTAGGTAGTTTCCACAGAAGTAAAGCTATGGCGCGGCAACACCAAGAGCAAAATTCTGTTAAACGTTATCTGCTGAAACAACTTCCCGTCGCTGAACAGCAAGAAATCGAGTTGCGCTTACTCAGTGACGATAGTTTCTCCGCGGAACTGGACATTGCGGAAGATGAACTGATCGACGAATACCTCGCCGGGGAACTCTCCAGGGATGAACGCGTAAAATTTGAACAAGACTTCCTCACAACCCCCGAGCGCCACAGCAAACTAATATCGGCTCAGGCTTTTAATCGTTATATCGACGGAATCCCTGCCCCGTCTCCTCAAAAGCTCAGCATATCCGAGCGATTGAGGAAATGGTTGTTACCTCCATTTAGAGGCCTCCCACAATTACAACCTGTGTCAGGAGGCTCAGTAGGGGTTTTTTCCTCGCCGGCCTCGATCGCTCTCACTCTTTTAGTTATTGGTGTACTGGGTGTAATTGGTTGGCGCCTGTTTATCTATCAATCGGATCTGCAGAAGGGCTTGGTGGCGCTCAATGAAGCTTACCGCCAGGAGCGCCCAGTTGAAGCGCGAATCTCGACGCTTGATTACGCACCGTTTGTGATTACGCGTTCGGATAAGCCGCCACAAGTGAACGATCTCGAGCTGCGCCGTGCAGAACGACTCCTGCTTGACGCTGAAAAAGAACAGGCTGATGCCGACTCAGCTCATGCCGTCGGCAAGTTCTTTCTTCTACAAAGAGAACACGACAAAGCGATCGAGTATCTGGAGAAGGCGGCGAAAGCTGATACGAAGAACGCACAGATCTACGCCGATCTGGGTGCGGCATATTTGGAGAAAGGCCGGCTGGAATTAGACAAAGGTGAGGAGCCCGGCAAAGGAATCGTGGATCTTGGTCGTAGCCTTGAATATTTGAAACAGTCACTTGAAATCGAGCCCAATCTTCTCGAAGCTCTTTTCAATCGTGGGCTGGTCCATCAGCACCAGGGTCTCAACCAGGAAGCTGAAGCTGACTGGCGCACCTATCTCGAAAAAGATTCCAGTTCTCAATGGGCCGTCGAAGCTCGACACAACCTCAAGCTACTCGAAGAGAAAAAGAATCACGGATCGCAAAACAGTGGTAACAGATTCGAGACCTTCATGGCCGCCTACCGCGCCCGCGATGACACAACTGTGTGGGAGATTTACAGACGCAACTACTCGCCAAGGGGGAATTCTGTAACTAAAGACCTGTTGGACGGTCTCCTTACTAATAAGCAGTCTGAAAATCTGAAAGCTCTTGAGTACCTGGGCCAGCTTGAAACTCATAACGCTGAAGATAACTACACTTCCGATCTCGCACGAATCTACGCCTCCGCTACGCCGCAAACTCAGGCACTCCTGCTACAAGCCCGGCAGCAAGTCGCTGACGGGTACGAACTGTTAGACCAAACCAGGTTCGACGAAGCGACGGAATCATTTGCAAACGCGGAAAGGACGTTCGACAAAGTTGGCGATCGCCCTGAGTCACTTGCCGTCGCCGCCGCGATAGCCCGCGTAGCCGCATTCAAACCGGATCTCGTGAAAGCCGGGGAGATAGTTGCACGCCTTGTCCCCGCTTGCGAAGAGAAGCATTACAAATGGCTACTCGCACAGGCTTTCATTCGCCGCGCTCATATCCAATCCAATCTAAATAATTATTCCGAAGCAATCAGCGACGGCAATCGCGCCTTGCGGATCTTCCAGGAGTTGAAAGACCTGAGCGGTACGTTAGACAACACCATCCAATTAGCCAGTCTGCATTCTTCGTTAAATGACAATGAGATCTCATTGTCATTTGTGGAACAGTCAGGGGCTGTCGCCCAGGAAATAGGCACGCCTCCAAAGCAACGATGGGGTATATACATTGCGGGTTCGCAAAACCTAAGTGCGTTACAACTCTATCGAGCAGCACTCGATTACCAGAACGAAGCATTACAATTGGCTTTGGCTTCAGGCATCCCGCTCTTAATCTCTCGTTCCTACCAATATATCGGAAGTACATACGGAGCCCTGGGTCAATTCGATCTGGCGTTCGAGAATATGCGTCGTGCTTACGAGCAAAGTAAATCTATCGGAGCGGACGGAAAAAGCATGATGGCGAATGCTTCACTCCGGCTTGGTGATCTCTATCGCATTTCCGGAGATCAGACGAGGGCGCTGGCCGCCTATGAAGAGAGTTCTCAGTTGTATGAGACGCTAAAAAAATTCGATCACTACAATTACGCTGCTCACAAAGGCAAATTTCTTTCCTACCTGGCTCAGAACAATGATGCGCTCGCCGCGCAGGAACTGCCGATCGTCCTGAAGCTGTTTGAGGATTACCGCGAAAAGATTCTCGAGGAACGACAGAAGAATTTCTTCTTTGACAGGGAGCAGGAAACCTACGATCTTGCGATCGACTTCGCTTACTTCCGATTAGGTGATCAGCGCCGTGCCTTTGATTACTCAGAAGCCTCCCGGGCTCGCACCCTACACGAACTGATGCAGCATAAAAGCGCCTCGTCCTTGACCGTAGCTGAGTTTCAGCAACGGCTTCCGGAGCAGGTTCAAATTGTTCAGTACGTGGTGCTGGAAAAGAAATTGCTGGTTTGGTGTATCACTCGATCTGGTTTCTTCTCGAGCTTTGTCGACGTGGAATCCTCCAAACTCGCGGAGACAGTTACCACTGCGCTCAACCAGATCAGACAACGAGACGAGCAAGGTGCAGCGGGTAGTTTGAAGCGTCTCCACGATCTGCTGATCGAGCCGATTCGAAGCCAGTTGGATCCTACGAAGGTGATCTGCTTCATTCCTGACAAGAGTCTGCATTTCCTGCCGTTCGGCGCTTTAATCTCGACGAGCTCGGGCCGTTATCTGATGCAGGACTATCGCGTGATGACTTCCCCGAGCGCGACTATTCTTATCGAGTCGACCGACAAGGCACGCGCGCGATCGTCAGCACGGGAAGAGCGGCTGCTTGCGGTTGGAAATCCAACCTTTGACCGTGTGACAAATCCGAATCTTCCGAACCTGGCGAGTGCTGAGCGAGAGGTGGAAGGCATCGCGCAGAGCTATCCATCCCGGCATCATCTTTTAATCAGAGCACAAGCCACGCAGAAGTCAGTTATTGAGGAGTTGGCGCGAGTCGAGGTCGCACATTTTGCAGCGCATTACTTGATTGATCCGAGATGGCAACCCTCGTCGAAGGTGTTGCTCGCTCAATCTTCCGGCTTGAGCTCAGGCGACATCTATCAGATGGATCTCGCGCGAACCAGGTTAGTGGTTCTTTCAGCCTGTCAGACTGGGATCGAGCAACAGCTTCGTGGGGAAGGTCCGATCGGCTTCGCGCGATCGTTCCTGGTAGCTGGAGTTCCGGTAGTGGTGGCAAGTTTGTGGCCCGTTGATTCGGAAGCGACATCCGACTTGATGATCCTATTTCACCGTTTTCGCACGGAGGGACACCTCTCCACCACCGAGGCGCTAACCCGCGCCCAACAGGAAATAATGACCCGCGAAAAATACCATCACCCATACTACTGGGCCGGCTTCACCGCAATCGGCGGATACTCCGAGTTTTAGTAAGCAGCCTAAACCCGATTTTCGAACTCCTCGCCGCGATTTCACGGCCGGTGTGAGATACCGTCTTAAAGATCAAGAGCCAATCCTGAAACTTGACTCCATCCACTCCGGCTTTGCCGCCCGATGTGAGGCGAGGCTCTGCCTCGCCGTAGAGTTTATCCAATGTTTGGGCTAAGCCCCTGGTTCGGCCTTTGGCCCAAACCGGGGGCAGAGCCCGAACCAGGGGCTTAGCCCAATCTAAAGCTTTCAATCACCGGCGAGGCGGAGCCTCGCCTCACATCGGGCGGCGAAGCCGGAGTGATGGAGTCAAGTTTCATAATCGGTTATTGAATTTTAAGACGGTATCTCACATCAGGCGGCGAAGCCGCAGCGAGGAGTACTAAAGTCACTTCGTGCGAATGCCTCTGCGCGGTGTGATCCATTGCCTTTTTGGACCACACATAAGTAGCAGCGGAAATGCTTTGGCCTGTGACCTCATCTCGTATAGAGCACAAGGAGCTTACATGAAGTACGACAATAAACCCTGCGGCGAAACGCCGATCAATTTGTGTCCCCCCGAACACACACCGGACTTATCCGGATTCATCATTGTCCGCCTGTTTGCTCATGTTTTCGAAAGGGTACAAGATCTGCGAAGAGCCAATAAAAAGCTATTACCAGGCATAACCGGATTCCTTGAGCGTCACCGGGAAATTAATACTCGACGCCTGATTAGCAGCGTTTCCCCACGGAGACTATTGAACATGGAGAAGGAAGCCCACGCCAGCAAGTTCCCTCCACTTCATAGCCTGTCCACCTATTGGCGTCTCGACTATCGCGGACTCAATATTCATCCCCATGAGTTATTAAAAAAACTGCAACAGCTTCCTGAAGTTGACTACGCATACCTGGAGAAAGCCGTCTCTGATCCGGCACCTGGCACTGCAAATGACCCTTATGCCAGAGATCAGGGTTATCTCGATGCGGCTCGAGTCGGAATCGACGCGCGCTGGGCATCGACACAACCCAACGGTGATGGCAGGGATGTTGGCTTTATCGATCTGGAACGAGCCTGGAATCTCAATCATGAAGATCTAATCGCCAAAGCGCCGACCCTGATTTTTGCTGACAACCGCGAAGGAGTGGACGGACTTCGAGGTGATCACGGTACCTCCGTACTCGGTATAGTCGGAGCCGTCAAAAATAGAGTGGGTATTATTGGGGTTGCTCCCGGCGTTCGTTCAATTCAAGTCGTTTCCCATTACCAGATCGCGACGGGTACTGAAAATCACGTCGCCGATGCGATCGTGGCGGCAATACGTGCGATGGCTCCCGGTGACGTACTTCTGCTCGAGGTCCAGCGTGATTATTATCCCACGGAAACAGATGTCGCAGATTTTGACGCGATTCGTCTGGCTACTGCCGCCGGCATCATCGTCGTTGAAGCGGCCGGTAATGGTAATGCGGATCTTGACGCGTTACCTGCCGGAGTAACTTTCCACGGCGATTCTGGTGCAATCATGGTCGGGTCTTGCGAGTCTGCGCTGCCGCACAATCGTTTTGTGGGTCTCGGCATCGGAGAAGGGTCCAACTATGGCTCAAAAATTAATTGTTTTGCCTGGGGCCAGAAGATTGTTACGACCGGAAAAGGAGATCTCAGTGGGATCAGAAGCGGAACTGATAACGATGATTACACGCGCACCTTTGGCGGAACCAGCGGCGCAGCAGCAATCATCGCGGGAGCAGCACTAGTCGTTCAGGGAATGTATCAGGCAGTACCTCCAGTCGGTGGACGACTTTCTCCTTCGCAGATGCGCGCAATCCTTTCTGATCCAACGATCGGAACACCACAAGGTTCGGGCACACGAGGTAACATCGGAGTAATGCCCAACTTGCGTGCGATCCTTGGAACGAGACTTGTCCTCACACCTGATGTGTATTTGCGCGATGATATTAGCGATACCGGAGTGGTCCCAGGTATCGGATCGACTAGTGCCAGTCCGGACATTATTGTTCGCTCAGTCCGCGAAGCTAATCCCACCGCGTCCTTTGGTGTTAGTAGCGGCAACTCCAACACTCTGAGCTCCAGCGTCGAGCCGGGCCAGGATAATTTCATCTACGTGCGGATGAAAAATAGAAGTCGTACAGCCGCCGCGAATAACACGACAGCGACTGTCTACTGGAGCGATGCTTCTACTTTAGTCACGCCTGACCGGTGGACTCTTATCGGAACGAGTGCACCGGTGAACGTTCCGGCCGGAGACACTCTCGTCGTAGCGGATCCGATTGTCTGGCCCGCAGCCGACGTTCCAGCCGCCGCAGGAGACTTTTGCTTCGTCGCGATTCTCAATCAGGATAGTGATCTGGCGCCGGCACTTCCGCCGGCAGGTGACTGGGATGGTTTTCTCCGTTTTATGCGCAATAACAATAACGTGGCGTGCCGGAACTTTAACGTCATTAATGAGCTGGCCGATTCATTGGCCCTCGAATTTTCCGTTACTGGAGCACCCGATACGATTCGCAGTTTCGATCTGGAAATCATCCAGCGACTGCCTTCAGATGCAAACGTAGTTTTCGAAGCGCCTTTAGCTCTGTTTACACTTGTAGACCCCTCTTCGTCGCTAACGGCGGATATCGATCGCAAGAGACAGGTCGCCTCTATAACTCTGCCTCATCTAAGCTCTGTGCCAATCGAGGATATACAACTCAGCAGCGGAGCAGAACATCGTTGCCGTTTGATCTTAACCAACGTGGAAGGAATAACGTCGGGACATTCAGTGGCTGTTCGACAAATTTTCGAGGGACAGGAAGTCGGACGCGTTACATGGTTTGTCCAAAGAACCGCGCCGGGCCCAAGGCCACGGCGTCGCAGGTAAAACATATCTGGATTCCTGGATCGGGTCAGTACAGGGAACCGATCCAAGTGCGATCCTATTTCAGGATGCTTCTGTCTTTTGGTCCTTGCCTTGAATGAAATAAAAGCGGATTGCTACCAGGCCCGCCAGGGCAGCCACGCCTGTCAGCAAGTCCCAACCGGAGATTCCGGAAACCACCATCTTGCGCGCAATGACGAAGATGAGCACCTCGACTGCCGCGCTCGTCCGGTGAAAGAGAAAGAGCAATGCTAACTCCGCCGCGATCGCTACGAGTAAGACATTCTGAATGACGTAGTGCAAGGCCTCATACTCACTGGGCGCCCGCCACAGTAGCGGAACATCGCGAATAATAATCACAACTGTCGCAATAGCAGCGGCAACCAGGATCATGATCGCCAGGAATGAAAGGAAGAGGTGGACCACATTTCCCAGGTGACGATCAAGGAATCGTTCGGGTGCGGTCTCGCCTCCAGATCGCGCATCAGTTTTTCCGGGTTTCGTCATCGTTTTAGGACACCGACCGCTTTGTGATAAGGTGAACCTAACGGTAGCCTAATTTGATTTCTTCTCTGTGTCTCAGTGATTGTTTTTTCGTACGAATCTCCAATCATTGGGAGACAGAAATCAAGGCGATGAAGTGGTTTGATTCCAGCTCCCGGCTATTAGCCACTGGTGCTCTCGCATGTTTGTTGTCGCTGTCAGTCTCCGCACAGCAGGCTGAACCTGCGACTCCGGTGGTGGTCCAACCAGGCGCGCCGGGCCAACCAACGCGCACACTGCCGCCCTCGACACGGGCCATATTGCCGCCGTACTCGCCCGCGGATGTGCAGTTTATGCAACACATGATCATGCATCATGCACAGGCAGTCGAGATGACCGCCCTAATCGAATCGCACACTCAAAACGCGAGGCTCCGCACACTGGGCGAGCGAATCAGCAGGTCGCAATCAGACGAAATAAGTTTTATGAAACGCTGGTTGATGACGAGAGGAGAGCCGGTTGCGCCTGCGATGCCGGAAATGCCGGGCATGGATATGTCGAGCCATCAAATGCTTATGCCGGGCATGCTCACGCCAAAGCAGATGGACGCTTTACGAAAAGCAAAGGGCGAAGAGTTTGACGAACTGTTCTTGAAGGGGATGATTCAGCATCACAATGGCGCGCTGAGTATGGTGAAAGATTTGTTTGACTCAGCCGGCGCGGGACAGGATGCTGAACTGTTTAATTTCGCGACTGATGTCGACAGCGGCCAACGTGCTGAGATCAAAGTGATGCAAACCATGTTGGACCAAAAACCAAAATAGGAAAAATTATGAATCGATTAATCGCTTTCCGCTTAATAGCCACTTCCCTTTTTCTGTGTACGTGCTTTGCGGCTACGACGCTGGCCCAAACTCCGGCGCCATCGCCGTCACCTTCCGCAACGCCGGGGAATCCGTTTGCGCCAGAACCGGCGCCAACGCTACCGCCCGGAATGACCGGCTCTAACGCCAACGACCCGCGCTCTAAATTGACGCCGGGAGTTTGGGACGCGGGCGAAGCAGCGGTGGGTCTCAAGCATCTGATGCTTGTCAAAAAGCCCGACGCGTTTCAACTTGCGGCTAAAGATCCTGACGATCCAAAGGTGCAGCAAGTCCTTGGTCTATTTGGCGCCAGTGCCAGCGACCTTGCGAAGATACCAAAGCCGCAGCAGCTGGTTACCGCGCAGCTCGCGTTCGCAAACTCAGACATCGCGTTTCAGGGTAATCACCTGTTCCTCGGAAACTTCTACGGGATGAGCATCTACGACATCTCCAACCCGGCAAAGCCCACGTTGCTGACTACGATGGTGTGTCCGGGTGGGCAAGGCGATCCGTCGGTCTACAAAAACCTGCTCTTCATGTCAGTGGAGATGGCAAACGGACGGCTCGACTGCGGAACGCAGGGATTTCCGCCGCCGCCTCCGCATCCTTCGCCGTCGCCTGCCGCCGGAGCGAGCCAGTTTACCCTGCCGCCGGCGCAGAAAGATCGCTTTCGCGGCGTGAGAATATTCGATATCAGCGACATCAAAAATCCGAAGCAGGTGGCGGCAGTGCAAACTTGCCGCGGCTCTCACACGCATACGCTTGTTGTCGATCCGAATGACAAGGACAACGTTTACATCTACGTATCGGGAACCTCGTTTGTCCGTCAAACAGAAGAGTTGGCGGGATGCTCGGGTGAGACTCCGGACAAAGATCCGAACACGGCGCGCTTTCGCATTGACGTGATCAAGGTGCCGCTCGCGAGACCGCAGGACGCGAAGATCGTCTCGACTCCACGCATATTTGGAGATCCGCAAACGGGCGCCTTGAATGCGCTGAAGAGCGGTGGCACTCACGGCGAGAATCCACCCGCTGACACCGACCAGTGCCACGACATCACGGTGTACTCACAGCTTGGGCTCGCAGCCGGCGCCTGTTCCGGAAATGGAATCCTGCTGGACATCAAAGACCCTGCGAATCCAAAGCGTCTCGACGCGGTCAACGATCCCAATTACGCGTACTGGCACTCGGCTTCGTTTTCGAATGACGGGAAGAAAGTTGTGTTCACTGACGAGTGGGGCGGTGGGCTTGGTGCACGTTGCCGCGCGAACGATCCGAACAAGTGGGGCGCTGATGCGATCTTCAACTTACAGGACAACAAACTGAAATTCGGGGGTTACTACAAGTTGCCCGCTGCGCAAGGCGACAGTGAAAACTGTGTGGCGCACAATGGCTCACTCATTCCGATCCCCGGTCGCGACGTCGAAGTGCAGGCGTGGTACCAGGGCGGCATCTCCATCATGGACTTCACTAACGCTGAGCATCCGGTCGAAATCGGCTACTTCGATCGTGGTCCGCTTTATCTAGACATGCTCGCGCTCGGCGGCGACTGGTCCGCGTACTGGTACAACGGTCACATCTACGCTTCAGAAATCGCCCGCGGCCTGGACGTCTTTGAGTTGGCGCCGGCGACGAACCTTACACAGAACGAGATCGACGCTGCGAAACTGGTTCGCGTGACTGAGTTGAACGTTCAGAACCAACAGAAAATCGAATGGCCGCGAAAGCTCGTCGTAGCCAAGGCCTACCTCGATCAACTCGAGCGCTCGCACGCTTTATCGGCAGAAGAAATCATGAGTCTCCGGCTGGCAATCCGAAACGCCGAGGGCTCAAAACTAAGCGCCACAGATCTGGCAAAACTCCGGAACCTGGCCCCGTCCCTTGAAACCGCCGCCAGGTCGAAAGGCGAAGCAGACACCAACCGCCTGCACGCCCTCGCCGAAATCCTAAAGAGCCCCGAGCTCTGATCAAATTTAGCCACAGATTACGCGGATGAACACAGATTAAAGATCAGCGTTCATCCGCGTTCATCTGCGGCTTTCATTTATCCATTTAACAACTCACCCTCAGGCACAGCATCTGAGCGTTAACCATTCCAACTAACATCCTTGCTCTTGACCGTCGGCGAGACTTCGGAAAGAATCCTACTTCTTTAGACGCTAACGGTTCCTTCACATTTAGTGACCCGCAAACAACTGAAACTGACTATGGCACGAAACGAAGCTTACCAACGAGCGGAACAGAAGATTGAAGAAGCGCGACGGTCGGGAGCGACGGAACTCGATCTCAGTGTGAAACGGAATGCGAAGGACTCGGAAAAACTCACTGAGTTGCCGGAATCACTGGGCCAACTCACGCAGTTGCAGTCACTAGACCTCTCCAAAAACCAACTAACGGTGTTGCCAGAGTGGCTGGACCAGCTCACCCAGTTACAATTTCTCGACATTTCCGAAAACCAACTTAGGATCGCCCCCGAGTCGATTGGTTCTCTAACTCAACTGACGTCACTGTTTATGGGCGGCAACAAACTAACAGATCTGCCAGAGCGCCTCATTCGGTTAACTCAGTTGAGGTCACTCCTTCTTAACGAGAACCAATTCGGCAGGTCGCTTGAGACTGTCACCAAGTGTTTTAGAATTGTTTCCCTCTTACCCAACCTCGAAATACTCTATTTTAGCGGCAATCACTTGCACGAAGTTGAAAACAACCTCACTGAAGTATTCGCGATACTCGCACAATCCATTAGCTTGAGAATGCTATTTATTAGTAGGAACCAAATCTCAAAGCTGCCGGAAGAAATCCGTTGGCCGAAGGGTTTAGAAGATTTGAGCTTGGATGATAACCGGCTGACCGATTTACCTGCCCCCTTAGGACGGCTTGCGAGTCTTGACGGTCTTGATCTTGAAAAGAACCCTCTTAACCCCGAACTCGACGCCGCCTACAAGGAGGGTCTTGGCGCCGTCAAACGCTACCTGCGCGCGAAGGCGGAAGCGCAAGTTATTCTCAATGAGGCCAAGCTGATTCTGATCGGTGAGGGTGAGGTAGGAAAAAGCTGCCTGCTCGGCGCGTTGCGTGGCGATCCGTGGGAGGAGGGCCGACTGACCACGCACGGCATCGAGATCAAGCCAGTGAAGGTGATCGATCCCGCCACAGAGACGGAAATTACACTTAACGGGTGGGACTTCGGTGGTCAGCGGGTCTACCGGCCCACGCACCAGTTGTTCTTCAGTGCTCCGGCTGTCTATCTGGTGGTCTGGAAACCGCGCGAAGGCCCACAGCAGGGTTTGGTGAAGGAGTGGATCAAGCTGGTTAAGCACCGCGAACCGGACGCCAAGATTCTCGTCGTTGCCACGCACGGCGGCCCTAAGGAACGACAGCCTGACATTAACCGGCAGGAAATCTGGGACCTGTTTGGCAAAGACACGGTGGTCAATTTCTTTCACGTTGAGAGCAAACCACCGAAATACAACAAGCTGAAGCGCCGGTGGACGGGAACGTGCAAAGGGATTAATGAACTGAAGCAGGCCATCGCAAAAGTGGCTGGCAATTTGCCGGGGGTGGGTCGATCTGTCCCTAAGCGGTGGCATGAAGTGCGTGAGGCATTGAAGCGTACTGATAAAGCTTACCTGCCACTGGACCGGGTTCTCGCCCTTTGCGGCGAGCACAAGATGTCAGAGGAGGAGGCGCAGGATTTCATCCGCATCGCGCACCGACTGGGCCACCTCATTTATTATGGCCACGATTTGAGGTTGAAAGATTTTGTCATTCTCAAACCAGACTGGTTAGCCACTGCAGTAAGCTTCGTGCTGGATGATGAGGAGACGCGCGAGAAACACGGGTTGGTGAAGTTTTCCCGTCTGGGCAAGCTATGGAGTGATAAAGAACGAGCCCCGGAATTCCGCTACCCACCAGAAGTCCATACGATGTTCCTGGCGTTGATGGAGAGGTTTGACCTGTCTTACCAAGTCGCGGGGTCACCGCTTGGCGGACAATCAGATGAAACGAGTTTGATTGCGCAACTGGTTCCTGACGTCCGGCCCGAGCCGGATATCGCTCGTGAGTGGCCAGAGCAACCTGCGGCTGGAGATGAGCAACAAGTGCAGACCTGCCTAATCGTCGATCAGAAAGGACAGTCCGCCACAGCGGAGGGATTGTTTTACCAGCTCATCGTCCGCCTGCACAAATTCTCGTTGGGGCGCCAGGATTTCAACGGGAGCGTACACTGGCAGCGGGGCTTGATTCTGGACGATGACTACAACGGACGCGCCTTAATGGAACACACTGGCAACGATGTACGGATCACGGTTCGGGCGGCGTATCCCGGTAACCTGCTTGCTGTACTGACCCACGAAGTGAAATGGCTGGTGGAGAATTTTTGGGAGGGGTTGAAGTGTCAGGTAGTAGTGCCGTGCATTGATCCGTGTGGCAAGAACCAGCCGGGAACGGGGATGTTTGAAGTGCAGAAGCTGATCGCTTTCAAACGTCAGGGCATGACGCTGTTTCCCTGCAATGTGTCAGGTTGTGATCAGGCACACAACATTTACTCCTTGCTGCAGAACGCACCGGCCGCGCGGCGGCCTTCGCTTGAGTCACTTCTTACTGAAGGCTTCGGTGACATGCGGTCGAGGTTTGACGAGTTGCGCCAGCAAAATCTCGTGTTAGGCCAGGACTTGAAGCGGAGCATGAGTCAAGTGGAAGATGCGTTCCGCGGGGTGATGCAAACCATGACGGACGAGGGAAAGGATGGACCAAGGTTGTTCAGTCTGGAACCGGTCGAGCGCTCGGCGTTCAATCCAAACGGTTGGGTGAAGAAGAAGTTCCGCGTCACGCTCTGGTGCGAACACTCGCGACTACCGCTGCCCTTGATAAACAAGCACGACAAGGAAGGCGTGTATGAGTTTGACGTGACGCGCGAGTGGTTCGCAACAGCAGCGCCATTCCTCAAGGTGCTGGCGGGCACGCTGAGTCTCGTGTTGCCGGTTGCCGCGTCGGCTACGAAGTTAGCTCTTGACGAAGCCACCTACAAAGGATTCGAGAAACAACTGGACTTAGGAAAAGCTAGTGCCGACGCGATGCTAAAGGCGAGCGACAAGACAGTGGATTGGCTTTCCGAAAAGGAAGGACCTGATGCTGAACGCACTGGTCTCATCCGTTCTCAAGGTGGACTGTTGCGCGAGTTTCAGTCATGGCTGAAGCAAGCGGACCCAGCCTTTGGCGATCTGCGCAAAGTGCTGAACAAGCAAAAGGAATTTCTATGGGTGCACAGAGACTTCGAGAAGGAGTATTAAGACAAACACTCTCTGACGAAGAATGATCATGCGTAAATTAAAAATTGTTGCCCTCGTAGTATTTTTACTGCTCCAAATCGGCGCCAGTGTTGTTTTGGCGCAGACTGAACCCGTCACTCGTCAGGAGACACTTCGTGGGTCGGTGACGCCCGAGCGTGAGTGGTGGGACGTGCTGCATTACCACTTGCAAGTGGAGTTCTTGCCTGAGACGAGGAGGTTGAGGGGGTCGAACGAGATCATCTTCAAGACGCTGAAACCCGGAAACA
>Ga0070689_100000657_pt1 | contig 20885 bp, 21 predicted proteins | sample KBSS23HmetaG_FD_64669 | JGI IMG/M metagenome (GOLD analysis project Ga0070689, IMG submission 64669) | Switchgrass rhizosphere microbial communities from Kellogg Biological Station, Michigan, USA - KBS S2-3H metaG | ecosystem: Host-associated > Plants > Roots > Rhizosphere ...
ATCTTCGCAACTTGTTTCTGACGCGAACGACATGCAACCGGTTGTTAGCCTGCGGCCGGGCGGCCGCCGAAGCCGATGATGTAGCCATCCGGGTCCTCGACATAGAAGCCCTTCGTGCCCCACTCGGTCGGCGTGATCGGCTTGATGATCGTCACGCCGTTGGCGACGCACTGCTCGTAGAACGCCTCGATGCCGTCAACGCCCGCCGAGGCGTCGAGATGATCGTTGTTGCGCCTGTGCTGGCGGTCCGCCTCGTTCTTGGGCGCTTTCTTCAAGTGAAGTTCCAGTCCGTCCACAATACCGATCGCGTAGAACCCTTCCCATGGCTCGCCGAACGTGAAGCCGATCTTCTGGTAGTACGCGATCGAGCGCTCAAGGTCGTCGACAAGAAACTGTGGAGCGAAAGATGTCACACGCGGCTTCATCGTGCTCATAGGTCATTGAGCCTCCTTCTTCAAAAGACTAACGAGCCGGCATTCAGCGGCGAGCGGCAGCCCGAGCGAAGGGAGGAAGGCCGATCGTCCGCTGCAATGCCGGGTTGGGCATCCGCATCGTCATAGGAACATCCAGAGAAACAAAGCTTGGTCCGGTTCGATCGCCTTCTTCGCCAAAGTCGAGATCGAATCGAGCGCGGAAGCGACCTCACGTTCGGTCCATCGAGCAAGGGCGAACTCCTCAGTCTTGGCCCACTGTCGCGCGACCTCGCTCTTACGGGTATCGTCGAACCCGGCCAGCAAGGCCACGAGGTCCTGCGGGATCTGGAAGACCCACGGCCCCTCGTCACTGACAGTCACGACGGGTTCGTACAGCGGCAGTAGGTCCTCGAAGGCTTGCCCTGTCAGGAGCGAGTGTAGGGTCCCGAACCTCACCGTATCGATACCCTTGATATCGATGCCGTTGAATTCTTGAGACGGCACTTCAGCGTGAGCCACGCGTTCCGCGTCTCCGACGGGTGCAACAACCAGATCACTCAGTACGCCCATGGCTTATCTGCGTCCTTGTCTGCCCAACGACCCAAGCTCAGCGATGGCGGCCATGGGCGCCGATGGCAACCGCGACGCGATGCCGCCGTTCGCTGCAGCACATGGTTTGACGGCATTTTCATTGGAACAAAATCGGCCTATCGCAGCGAATTCCCTCATCACAAAGCGCAATCAATGCCTCGAATACACGCTCGCCATCAATATTGTGAAAGCAATCGTAGAGACTCTGTGCACCGCGCCGAAACTCTGCTGTGTGCTCGAACGCGCCCTGCGGCTGCTCTGCAGGCAACTGTCTGAACCGCTCGCCGATAAGCTCAAGCTCTCGACGAAGCTGGGGCAACTGCGTCGGTGTCCATTCACCATCGCAATCGGAATGCGTCATCAAAACCGGATAATCCTCCGCTCGCAGCTTGGCTGCGATGACATCGCGGAAATATCCAAAATCGCTGTAGTGCCCGAACACCCAACCCGTAACCTCCTCATCGCCGTCGAAAATGGTGAGATAAAGACTCATGACTTGTGGCTCCGTATCACAATGCCGTGCTCACGTGCGAACGCCTGTAATGCAGATGAAGCAGTGCAATCTACGGTGGTGATCACCAACAAGCGCCGCCGACTCTGCTGCGCCATGAATGTGGCGAGACGCAACTCGTAGGTGAGACGCAACTCAGAACACGCCTTGATGAGAATGACGGATTCATCCTTCAGGGCATCCGGTAAAATTCCACGCGCTCGCTGTGTCGGGGAGTGTGTCATACCGTCAACTGGGTGTATCCTGATCCGGATAAAACCGGGAAGTGTTGTTAACCTTCATCCCCATTCCGCATAAATGATCACGTTCCGGTAATCCGTTCATTCATGGCACTTGTGGCGTCCTTGAACCACTCCTCGCTGTCCTATCCGGTTCCAAATAAAATCGGCTTTGCCAAAGGATTAAGCGCATCCATCAGACTTTTGACACCCTTCGCGCCACAGTTCAATACGTGCGTGTAGATCACATCGTCTCAACTTCTTTGTGTCCAGCCGTTCCGTTTGAGCATGAGACTCATCAGCGCCTGAGGAACGTTTCGTGAACGATGCGCAACTGCTACACCAGTCCGCCGGCACTGTCAATAGCCACGAAGTCCCACAGAAGAAGATAGCTGCTTGATCAACCCAACAGTTTCTAGATTTCGTTATTTGGTTGGAGGGATCTAAGCCGGAGGTATTGTGGAATGTTGATCACGAAGTGCGTCTGCCTCATGCCGTTTTTCCTCATGTTTGTATGAGAGTCACGCAGACGAGAAGTGCTCCGCAAATAGGACTCGAACCTACAACCCTTCGGTTAACAGTAGGACTGATTGATTGCTCGTTGAGCGAGGCTTACAGTTACACGGCTGCTTTGGGAACGACGTAAGGTTTGACAACTGGATCGCTGATTTTTCGCTAGTTCGTTAAATAAGCTCAAATTAGTTGAGAGCGCCGCGATTCTTACTTCACAGCGAGAAATGTAGTCAACCAGCCAGATCCTCAACTCGCAGGCTTCGAGGTTGGGTGCTGCCCGTTCAGCAATTCTGTGGTGTGTTCGGTGATGCTCGATGGAAGTGATAACTTGGGGAATCGGATGCGTAGGCAGTATTTCCTGATCGTCTCCCGACCGCAGTGGCGTAGTCCAAGATACTGTTTCCCCTGCTGTGAGCTCTACCTGAGGCGATGTGAATATGGACTCTATGAGAGCGGCAACGCCTGATACCAACAACATCACTCCCCAGCAAGTGATTTACAGGAATTCAACGCGGGACCTTCGGCATGGATAGCACCGTGAGGTAGTCAAAAGTACTTCTAAGAAATCGTAAATTGGACGTTTTAAGGGACGCGCGGAAATCACTTGGACCATTTTGTTCGTGCAGTCGCCCAAGGTCGCCAAGTTGGTATTCATTCGATCCTTTCGGTGATAACTTACGCCAGATGGTCTACTTGCTCCTGATAGTATGTCTCGTGGGAATTTTTATCTGTCGCTGGCAGTTTTAGCTTTATATTCGTGGTGACAGATAAAGATAAGAATTTTCGAGCGACACATTTTGAAAACGTAGTTGGGTGCGGTGCTGTGGGGCTCGTCACATTAGGTATTGGAGTAGCCGGGTTGTTGTATCTGTACAGCTATTCACCTTCACTGGTTAGCGTCGTTGTTTTATGTCTCATCACATTACCAGCCTTCCTTTTTGCGATGTATGGACTAGTAGCAGGAGAAAAACTGTGATTCGTTTCATGGAAACCTCCTCCCAGGAGAAGAGAGTTGGCGGAGCGTGAGAACGAGCGGCTTATATCACATGGAGGTATCCTTTGGAATAGCCAAGCACATTTTGAGGTGACAGCTACTGAGGGTTGGAGGCTGACTGGTGGGCGCCAGCGGAGAGCCCGAAGCACCGGCTTCAGAGATCGACTGGACCGTTCAGATACACAAACACCGCTCATTCAAAGATAAGCTCACTGGGCGAAACAAGTTGGCCGCTGACGATCCGCTGACAGCGCTTCTCGAGAGTTTTGTGTTCAGTGAGCAGGCAATGCGGGCAATCATTGTCGATAAGGACGCCTAACCACTCGCTGAAATCCGGAATCGAGAGCCTCGCACGTAAGTGGTCCATTTCCTATTAATCTGAAACAAATCACCCTGAATAATTATTACAAGTGAGCGGAGGTGTGATATAAGCCGCTCGATCTCGTCAGCCCATCCTTATCGTAAACTGGAGGCTAAATGAATCCGTCAGTTGCAGTAGTCTGGGTTTTTCTCGTCATTTTCGTGCTGTCGGCGTTGATAGCGCTCGCCTCCCTTCCTGAGTGGATTCGCCTTGAAGAATATTACAAGAAGAAACTGTTTGTACTTCTTATCCTCGAGGTGATCGGATGCATCGTGGGCTTTGGTGTGCAATCTGTGCGTGCGCTTCAGACGCGTCCTCCGGAAACGCCACAAACCGATTTGAGGTCAGTGTTGATCTCGAATGCATCCGGATGGGATTCTCAAGAGCCAGGTAATATGACAACGAGAAGATCGATTTTCAGATTCGAGCGAGGGCCAGAGAACAAAGTACTATTCGTGGGAGAGACGGTCGACTTCGACGAAGACGATTTCTCCCGACCGCGACGTCCAGTCGTGATCGAAAAATTCAAGAGCCTCCAACCCTTGGAGATTCCGAACGGAAACGTCCTCGAGTTCGATGCTGAAGCGCAAGACGTGCGTCCATACTTCGACTCCAGACCGGTCGGTATCCACGTCGTGCTTCAACTCGACAAAGCGGTTCGGGGCGTGATGACTTATCGAGGGTCAACGGATGAACGGATTGTGATACTGACTCCCAAGCTGAGATAATATTCTATTTTCGCACCCAGCAGTTCCAGGCAGCGTCGTTATACCACCTGAGAGCGGCTTCCAATTTCGCGCAGATGAATCTGGTCATTGCAGATCCTCATTGTCACCATTCCGCCGTGGCCAGGTGCGGACGAAGCTGAACCCGTCAAAGGATTGTGGTCGTGTCAGCTGCTGAATTAACAACGTCGGCCAGTGAAGCAATTAAGCCGGTCGGGTTCCTCCACCGCTAATTGCCAACTCGTTGTTTGCATACGTTCACGACTTGGACCATATCAACGGCGCTTGGTTTGAAGCGGATATGTTCGCGACATTGATGTGGTCGTTATTACAGCTTTAACTGTTGACCGTTGATTTGCTCTTGTTCTTGCCTTTTATGCTTGGACTTGCGGCGGGTTGCTTAATAACCCATCAAGAAACGCCGTCTCGCCGAACACGAACACCAGCTTGGAGGAGTCGATGGTATGCGGCCTGACAGCCAGTCGTGTTATTAGAAATGTCGCCGGCGGCTGTAGAAGGGCAGGAGGAAGTCCTGCTTTATTGGTAATCGATGAGGCTCATAACTGTGAACAATTTCGGACTATCGCTGCCAAGGGGTTAGAAATACGGATTTGTTCCTGATCCTTGTGAGCCAACGGCCCGATAAGTCTGACCCTTTAATCGTGTCAGAGCGCGAGTAAAAGACAGCAAGGGACATACTCTTTCTTGAACGCATAATTCGTATGGAACGATAGTTACGGCGCTGCCCACGCTATCTAAAAAGGGGGGGGGACGTCGAAAGAGTTAAACAAATCTCGTAATGAGGTTATGCGCCGCTAAATGACCAATATCACCAGTTATTTATTTAAATGCAGATTGTGTCGCTGTTGCGAGTGGTCCATGGTTTGCGGTGCCGAAAAACTGAAAAACATGTTGCGCTTATATAATTTACATTGTATGTTGCGGAGCAACGGGTGTTTCATTCAGACCATGACGATTTCTTTAAGGAGAAAACCGTTATGTCTGTCGAACACATCATTCTTTACATCGCAGGGGCTATACTTCTCTCAATCACCGCCTCTCGTTTCCTGCTTCAAGAATCCATTACGTTGGTGCGACTCTTTAAGCAACTGATAGCGGAGATCCGAGCGCCTTTACCACCCGTCCAACAACCAGTGGCGTCCGTCGAAACTCGTTCCAATCGTATGTCCGATTTGTCGGTCCATAGTAATGCCTGATGAATCAAACTCTACTGGTACAAATGTTCTTTCGTTCACCGTACTGTGACGAGAAGAAGGGTAGTAAGTCGGCCGGTTTGAAAACTATTTTCATTGGAGGACTTCGCGTTGGAGGCGGGGCGTTCCGATCCCATTCTCCTCGTCGGGCCCCTGACTCATCGTAGAACGGAATGGAAGTGAGTTCGACATCATCCACAGAATCGCGTACCGGCTCATAGACCCTCTCCTTCTGCGCGAACCGTTCCGGGCCAGTCCTCCCCGCCATCTGGATCCCTTAGAGTCGCACGAAACGTCACGGAGAAGCCATACACCACGTCATCGGGATCCGCAGTCAGAAATGGTGTTGATGAGGGGGATGCTCGTAATTGCATTTATGGCGGTGTACACAATCCATGTCCTATCGTAGAGTTCCGAAGAGAGCCAAAGTCAGCCGTTAACATTCAAGGACCAAAGACATGAACAAAGAACCTTCAGGAGTTCAGAAGAATATCGGTCACTTCGCGCCCAAACTGGCGCAACTCACAGACGACGTCTTGTTCGGCGACATCTGGGAGCGTGCGGAACTGTCGAAGCGCGATCGCAGTCTCATTACCGTCTCTGCACTCATCGCCGGTGGCAACACCGAGCAACTCCGGTTTCACCTGAAACGAGCAAAGGATAATGGCATCACCGAGGCGGAACTAATCGAGACCATCACGCACCTAGCCTTCTACGCCGGTTGGCCCAGGGCGATGTCGGCAGTCAACGTTGCCAAGGAAGTGTTTGAAGTAGAACAGCGCAGTTCCAAGAGTAGTTAGACGCCGGCTAATGTTCGGCGAACACCTATTTTAGTCCTTGACTCACAAGTTGCACGACATGGGGATTGGGTGAGCCATAGTTCGCGCTCCGTCCAACGATTTCGATGGGTGGAACGGTCATGGGAGATAGAGACCGTGCGGCGTTTCGAGACCGGATAACTGAATAAGACGTTTACAGATTTCCGCGTACTGATCTTTGGGTACACGGCGCCGCACCCAATGATACTGTCGTGCATTCAACCCATCGAGAAGCCAGACAGCGCCGTCATTAGGAAGGATCTCATCAACCGTTTCCGAAAGCTGCCAGTAACCAGCACGTGTCAGCAAATCTTTAATCTCGCGCCATTCAGACTTTGTTAGGGATCGGGTGTGGGATTCCTTAACACTTCCGAATTTAGACCAACCTTTGCTATCGAGGCTTTTCGCACTCATGAAGGATTCATTGCCCACTCGCCAAACGCGAACTAATACAGGTTCATGAAACGAAGGTATCCAAGTCAATGAATATGCTTCATCGACACAATCGGGCATTGTGTAAAGAGGCAGCTCCTGGAAGGCCCTAAAAAAATCTGGATCATCATTCTCTTTAATCTTCTGCTGCACCAGAATGGCGTCATACACAGGTGCACATTTGCTGGCCGGTATTTGATTAACGGGACTTGGTTGTCTCTTCGAGACCCAAAAGCTCGCAAAGGCAATTCCGAGCACAAAAGCGCTGCCGGCAATAACTAATCGTATGAGAAATCTGTTCATGAATGTCTTAGACGCGGTGAAATCCAGGAAGTTCCTTCTAACGTTTGAGTGACGCGGCGGCGCGAAGTGGATGCTTTTGGGGCCCAAATAGTCTAAGCTCGAGATTGAAGTCAAACGATCATTCTTAAATTCTGGCCTCTAAATTCTTAATTCGTTATGTGCGAGTTCCAACCGCTATGAATTAGGTTATGAGTTTCTCATTGCTTTCCGCGTTATTACTGGCTGTCTGCGCTTTTCATGTCGGTACTGCCACTGATTCGGACCAGGCTATTAGTGCCGATGAATACTCTGTTTACTCAGTCGTCCTCGAGCAATTGTATACCTCGAACGAGGTTAGACTGCTCGTGATTGAAGACCAAACTGACAGGACAAGTGTCTATCATTCTGATTCATCCGAGCCAGAATTCAAATACCTAAAAAAGCACTTTCCAATGATGTCGACCGAGACGATCTATGATTACACATCGAAGAATAATGATTCTCAGCCTCTAAGCAGAGCATTCCATCTCAATACGAGTTACGTATTATTGTCCCGGAAGGAATTCAAAGGCTTCGCCGGCGAAAAAGAAACGATGGAGATGTCCCGAGATGGATGGACTAAGTTTTATAACGACTATCCGATGTCAGCAGGGTTGATCTCGATTTCTCGCGTTGGATTTGATGACAAAAGGGCCCAGGCGTTGGTCTATGTGTCACTGGTGCGAGGCCATGAAAGCGGTCGGATGTGGGGTGATGGAGGCTACGTTCTGCTTATTAAGCGAAAAGGTGTTTGGCGTGTCGAGAAGCAAGCAACGATTTGGGTGCATTGATTCTTGTCGCGCATGACACTCACGCTTTGAATTCGCTATGAAGAGAATCCTCCTAATCGTCGGCGTCAATAAGCACGCTCCTGCCCAGGGCACATGCACAAGAACCAACGCGCACCGGTACTGAGCAACTATTCTCCCGCTCATACGAAGGGCTGGTCGGGCCGGTACGAACGCTACTCTCAGTCCAAACGTCCTTTTGGTCCATCTGTCACAACGTTCGGCACGTGGACTCACACGTTCGATCCAACCGGCGCGGTTACGGACTTTCTCTGCCACCACGCGGACATCGAACATCACAGCGGCAAACTTGTCAGTCTCGATTCCAGCCGATCATACGTCTACGACGCTGACAAAAACCTCATTCGCGCGATTCACTATGATCCGGATGGCACGATCACGAGAGCAACTCTCTACAGCTGTCTCCCCTTTGAAATATTCCGTTCGCTTTCCTCATAACGTGATAGGGGTGCCCAAAATAGTACGAACCGAAACTGTCTTGCGCTCAGCAGGCTCTGAAAGTGGCTCAACTTTCCATACCTAGTAGTAATAGTTTGAATATACTCAAGCTTAATGACGCCATTGAGAACAAAGGAGACTAACATGTCGCTTCGTCGCAACCGCCAAACTCTATCAGCCTTCTTTTTGTTGGGGATGTTCGTTTTTCCTACCCTTATCCGCGCGGAAAGATTGTCCATCCGTCCTGTGGCTCAAGAAAGTCCGGTTTGGTGCTGGGTCACAGTCGGTGAGATGGTGTTTAGATACTACGACGTCCCGAACGTTAATCCTGTGGGTGATTATCAGTGCGGCATCATCGGCGCCCGGTTTGGACCAGCTACTGTTTGTTGGAACAACTGTCGGGCATGCCAGGTTCCCGCTGGAAACCCGTCCGAAATTACTCGCATGCTGCTTGAATATCCGGTATTTGCCGGAAGAGTGGCCCACCGGCCAGTTCCAGGTCTCCTTTCCACGCATGTTCTGAGGGCAATTAGCAAGGATCAAGTTAAGCGAGAAATCGATGAGGGACGCCCGATCATAGTCGGAATTAGCCCAGGTGGCGGAAGCAGCGCAGTTTCGGCGCACGTGGCGTTGATAATCGGTTATGAAGAGGAAGATGAAGCATTCGTCCTCACGATAAACGATCCTTTCCCTTATCGATACGTGCCACCTCGAATTGATCCTTTTCTCCGAGCAGGTGGAACAGGAGGCGAAGGTCAGTATACGATTGACTACGACACGTTTCGTCAGCAACTAAGTTGGCGTGAAACCTTTTATGGGATTCAGCCCGTTCGTTAGCCAGACGCGTCAACAAAACAACTATGAAAACTCACAGATGGATCCTCATTGTTCTTGTTTTCCTCGCCGGCAGTGTTCCTGGTATCGCACAGGACCAGACGCTTACACCTCCAGATCAGGTCCTCCTTAAGGAATACGTCTCGCCTGACCGTCGCTTCCAGATTCGCTTCCCGGACGTGCCCAAAGAGTTTGACTTTCAGGCAGATACAAAAACAGGACCGATCGTGGCGCACAATGTGATGCATACCTCCAACATCACATATTCGCTGGTCTACACCGACTACCCAATGAGCTTCGATAAACCGGAAGTAATCAAAGCAATGCTCGACAAGGCGCGAGACGGCGGCCTGGCGCGCGTCGCGAAAGAAGACCCTCACATCCTGACTGAATCTGATATCTCAGTCTATGGTTATCCAGGCAGGTTTCTGCGCGTCGAGCTAAAAGGCGACGCAATCATTCGCTATCAAATCGTGCTGGCCGGAAATCGCCAGTATGTGCTTACCGTGGGGACACCAAAAGGCGATCCGAAAGATATGGAGGCACAGAAGCACTACGATAAATGTGCAAGCAGCTTCTTTGATTCCTTCAAAATCATACCTCCTCTTGAGGCTGACCTGACCGCAACGTGGACAGAGTTTTCATCTTCTGAAGGCAAATACCGAATTCAATTTCCGGGCACTCCTTTCCAGTGGTCGCTCCCGCTCGAAATGCTTCGCACACCGTCAACTTTTTATGGGACGGCTTACGCCTCGTCAGGCCAATACAGCGTGATGTACTTCGATTATGCGGAGACACCAGCGCCAACAGCTCGCGCTGCGCTGAAGAGTTTTCTCGACGATCTCCGCGATGGGCAAAAGGACAGGCAGGAGCAAATGGGTGGGACGCTCACGGTTATGAGTGAAACTGATATTACCTTCGACGGACACCCGGGGAGATTAATGGTAGCCGACATGAACGGCATCGCCATCTTCCGGGTAAAGACACTTGTCGTGAACAAGCGGGTTTATGCCATAACAGTCTTAATGCCCAAGGATGATCCGAAGGCATCCGACACCAAGGTTTACGAAAGACTTTCGATGAAATTTATAAACTCATTCAACCTCATGAAAGAAGCAGTGAAGCAGCAAGAGGATTAGAGTGGGTTTGAAGGGATCTTCTATACAAGGGAATTGATAGCCCACAGCGCCACTCTTCGCATTTGTTTGTGAGGCCAAGGACCAAAATGCTTAGTCTCTCCAATAGTTACGAGAGGCGCTCTAATCCGGCAGTCGATTCAATATTTCGATCACCAAACCTGCAGAAGTAATGCAAAGGAATAGTAATTAGCTCGTAACTTTCCCGTGAATTCAACGTCATAGGGTTTGCCGGTAGCAATTCCTCCCACGTATCTACCAGTCACAGCGTTGTACCCCTGAAGTTCCTCATTTCCTTAGAGCACATTATGTGCGGAATAAAAGGAGTTCCCATGCGTTATCAAGGCTCTTCACAACACAGGTTGAAGTCTAACTATCTTCGTTTGCCATGGCTCTTTTCTATAAGTGTGGCCATGCTCATGGTCTTGGTCTTCTTTCACCGATCGCCGTTTACTCACGCTGCCGGACCACCATCTTGTGTAACCGTGTCAGCTACGGGATCCATCTGGCAAAACATTCCGCTGGTCTCACCACAAGCCGGGACCTTTACAGCGGAAATGGATGCCACGCCGCTCGCCGCCGGTACGGACGCTGGAGTGGGGCTGTCCAATGGCTCACAAACTACATTTGCCGGTCTTGCTTGTGTTGCTCGCTTCAACACGAATGGAAAGATCGATGTTCTAAACGGTGGCTCCTATACAGCCGCAAGTACGATTCCATATTCCCCCAATACGACTTATCACTTCCGATTTGTTGTTAATGTGCCGGCGCATACCTATTCTGTTTACGTCACTCCTTCGGGAGGAAATGAACAGGTTGTTGGAGTGAACTACGCATTCCGCACCCAACAAGCCACCGTGAGTAGTTTGAATAATTGGTCCCTGTTCAGTGATATCGGTTCTATGCAGGGGTGTGGATTCGGCGCACCTTGTTATACCGCTACGGCTGGAGGACCCTGGATCAACAATGCTTTCACATCTCAAAGCACCGCCTTCACGGCAGAGTGGGATGCCACACCCTCCGCGGCTAACATCGACGCCGTCATGGCGCTCTCAAACGGATCGCAGACGGACTTTCCAGGATTTGCTTGCCTGACACGATTCAACACGCTTGGAAAGATCGAGGCCCGTGACGGCGCCGACTATCGTTCAGCATCTTCGATTTCATATACGGCCAACACAACTTATCATTTTCGCTTAGTGGTAAACGTCCCGAGTCACACCTACTCGATTTACGTGACGCCGGCAGGCGGAAGCGAGCAGGTGGTCGGAGTTAACTATGCATTTCGCACCGAGCAGTCAAACGTTAGCGCTTTAAACAATCACGGACTGATCGTCGATAGCACCACAGGCTTCGCGCGCCTGTGCAACTTTGTAATCAGTGCTACAGATAAGTGGGGGATCACTAAATTAAATCCAACCATCAGCGGTGGCCGCGAGTGGTTCTCCAAGTGGGATAATGGACAGGCACGTACTTTCACGTGGGGACAGGATCCGTACGATCCTGAATTTCATGGAAGAGGTGATGGCTTATACGCCATCGACGGTCAAGGTGTTCTTAAAGGAACCAGCACGGGAGAGGGCGGTGTTCGCATGTATGTCTATGATCAAAATTACCAGGACACCGGTTACAGTCCCACTCTATTCAAGACCTGGAATAATGTGGAAGTGACGGTCTACTACATGCGCGTCAGCGATACTGGGATAGCCTACGCCGGGATGGTCGCGGGGGCCAAGATTAGACATGTTCCTGACTCCGACCTCTGTGGCACTCGAGGCTACTACGGCAGGTTCCGGCATGATGGTGGGATAGATTTTGATAAGGAGATCCGGCATCCGACTTCAGCAGTGCCAAAGTCCAGGGAGACAAAGCCGTGGTCCGTGCTGCCCAGCAACGTTTGGATAGGTTACAAGTACATTATTAGAGACGTTGACGGTGGCACTCATGTCAAGCTGGAGCTTTGGCGGGATCTGACGAATGGCGCTAATGGTGGAACCTGGGAGAAGCTGCACGAGTATGTTGATACGGGTGGATGGGGAACAGGTCTTACTCCATGCGCATCAGGCGTTGATCCTGCGCAAATTATGACGGGTACCAATCTCTCGGTTTTTATCAGAGATGATGAGGTAAGCGATGTTCGTTATAAAAGGTGGTCTATCCGAGAAATCGCGCCACAATAATGGCTGCTGGTTTCAGCATCTGATCTCATGTGAGGAAGGCTTAGGGAAATTGGAGTTTGGGCGGTTCGTTACTAAGACGTTACCGCTCAAGGTCTGCTGTACTTTCATCAGCGTAAAACGTGAGTTCGAGATCGATCCCCAAGGCCGAAAACGCGGCCTGAAGTGGTGCCGAAATATGGACGGTGGTAGCTGTGGACGTGATGACGCAACAGTTCAGCTCGATGTTTACCCCTTGATCTCGCAACTTTCTCATCTGCGCGGCCCTTGGCATAAGTAAGTCATGCCAATGCTGCAATTGTTCACACAGTTGTCGCGCTCTCGTTGACTCGTCGAGCCACATCTTCCAACCATTCCACTCGTACAAAGAATCAAAGGCGAGCTGCGTGCCGTCAGCACGGACGAAAGACTTTCTTTCGCCCTTCCTCCAAGTCCGGTTCGGCTGTAAGCCCAATACGCGCGTAACGTCTGATGGTTCGAAGTCTTCCCCGTAAATGATGAGCGTTTCAGACGCAACCTCTGGCTCCGCTGGATCCACGGTAAAAGGTATCCGAGTAGTTTCGTTTAGTTCGTCCATCTTCCTTCCTACGGATCTACGGCTCCGGAACTCTCGACTCGACACGAAACCGGATACGGCAGTGTAGCCAGAACCGGTACGGTCTCGCTCTACAAGGCTCATTGAAATTCAATAGCTATCTTACGAGCCAAACAATCAAAATGATAATAAGATGAGAGAAGGCACAAAAAATAGGAATATGGAAATCCTGATTGAGGTTTTCCCAAACAGGAGGTTGGCTGAGTTAATCTATAACGCGCTTGCAGTCGACGCCACGTGGACCTCTTCTGAAAGACCTTGGAAACAAGCGCGCCGCGGGTGAAGTGCCCCACTGAGACTGTTATCGCTAATAAGGATGGAATAACAATGGAGGAACCTGAACCCAACGTACCTAAAGAGGAGCTACCTCTAGGTCTTATGCAATTACCCAACAATACGTTCGAACATGATCTTGCTGTTTCAAATAAATACCAGTCCTTCTCAACGGAATTACTCCGGCTATCTTTGCTAGGAATTGCAGCTATTGGCTTTCTTGTCGCAAATATTCTAGCGAAAGATGTACCTCATTCAAATAGTTACCTCAAATATTTTTTGTCCACATCTTTAGCTTGTCTTGGATTATCTGCCGGGTGTGCGTTGCTTCACGGCTATGCCTCAGCCGATGCCATCGCATACCAACTAGGGGCACTAAGGCGGGAACTGCGTCGCTCAAAAGAGAAAGATGATGTCAATAGAGCAAAAGAAGAAAAGAAGAAAATGTGGAAAAGCTTTCGTCGAGAGATTGGATTAACTATTGCTTCAGGAATATTTCTATGGCTTGGAGCAGTTGCGCTAGCTATCTCTTTTATAGTTATGGTGTGAATTCACCCTCGCGGTCTAGGTAACTAGAACAGGTTCATCTAAGATAACAATCATGGTGTAAACCTCTAAAACTCAGCCCAACTCTTTCACTAGTCTCCGGCTCCACTCTAAAATTTGCGGGGCCGATCGTCGCAATGGCGATCACAAGGCACAAGGGCGCGAACAGCGCGAAAGACGTTTACACCGATACACTAAGACTCTTGATGGAAGCGTTGGGTCACATCACCCAGCAGGTCCACGTTTTTACCTATCACTATATATGGCCTCGATTTGGAGCGTGATTCATGAAAACAGTCCGCACTTCAATCCCGCAAGCCACAGCTGACCTACTGTTGTTTGCGAATAGGCACCGCTGCTGTATTTGCCACGAACCCCGAAAACCCGTTCAGATTCATCACATTGACGGGAATCCGAACGACCACGCATGGAACAGTCTGGCGATCCTCTGTTTGGACCACCACAGTGATGTTACGGGAAGCCAGGGCTTCGGCCGAAATTATAGACCCCAAGAGATTCGGCTTTGTAAACAAAATTGGGAAGAGCAATGTCGGATCTGGCATGAAACCCACGATGAGGATGCTGACGATGACGATAGCAACCTCGAGCCGATGACCACGTTTTACAAGAGACTGATCCTAAAGGAAAACCAAATTGAGTCCTACCGCTTCGAGCTTGGGGAGGGTGATGAACTTGTGTTCACTTTTTCCAGCGATGAGCCGATAGACTTTCTCATTATGGCCCAAACTGAATATGAATTGTGGTCTAATGATGAAGATGCTGAGATCGAAGACGAAGACGAAGGAATCATGGCCCGGCATGACTCTTTCGAAGCGCCGAGCGAAGGCTGGTGGGCCATCGTTTTTCATAATCCTTACGAGGAACCGGCCGACCTTGAATACGATATCGCAACATGGCCAGCGGAATAAGAACCTCACAAGGCGACCGGTGTGTTGCTGCTAGAACCGTAGCCCAATCACCACCAAGTCAAATTCCACAAAAGTTGCGCATATTTGCCCTGTGCCCTGTTCGCTTTTTCGAGTTGCCGCTGGTTTGTAGATGCTCTTGGGCCATGATCGTCTAACAACAACAGAAAACTATTTTGAATCTATCGCCAAAGGAAGCAATCAAGGAATTTCAAAGCAAATAGTAAGCGCCTGACAGGTTTCACTAGTTTTAAGTCGCTTGGTGTATCCTTAGCAGATCTTATCGGAATGTTGGTGCTTAAACTAGTCCATCCCGGTTTTTAACGTGGCGAAAATCGAAGATCTGATCGGCCAGATACCAAACGAGCGTCTCCGGAAAGCAATCGCCGGAGAAGTGAAGGCGCTCAAGAGAACAAAGAAGTTTGGGCTTGTTTTTGAAGAGCACTTGCCCGAGACCGTGAGACTCCCCCGCCTTCCCGTCCGTGAAGGCGAGCTAGTGGCATTAAAACGCGAAGCCGGTAATAGGCTTTGGCGCGTAGGAAACATTCTAAAAGGCGTGGCGCAGTGCCAGAAAGTAATCGACAATTCCCCCCTGACAGAGGATCTTACGGAAGAGTTTTTAGTTACTGACTTAGTAGTCGTCCGCAGTTTCGGCGATCCCATCTATCCCGCCCTTGTTCCGATTGACCGCGTCGGACGCGGCGAACGCGATAAACCCTGGCACATTCTTATCAACGCTGATAACTTCCATGCCTTACAACTGCTTCTCTACTGCTACGAAGACCAGGTCGACGTTATCTACATTGACCCGCCTTACAACACCGGTGCGCGTGACTGGAAATACAACAATGACTATGTCGATAAATCTGATTCGTTCCGTCACTCGAAATGGCTCTCGATGATGAAAAAACGGTTGGTCTTGGCGAAGCGCCTGCTGAAGCCGAGCGGCGTGATGATCGTCACCATTGATGAAAATGAGGTTCATCATTTGGCTGTGCTTCTGGAGGAAATGCTCCCATCCTTCTTGCGCCAAATGGTGACCATTTCCATCAATCCCAGCGGAGTTTCAGGCGATGGCCTCTCGCGAGTGGAAGAGCATGCTTTCTTTTGTTTTTGTGGAGATGCCCGGCCGTCACGCCTACCCGATGACTTGTTCAGCATTCAGGAGGGACCGCAAGAAGCCCCCACCGGATGGGAGTCCCTCCTTCGTCGAGGGAATGTTTGGTATCGAGAGAAGCGAAAGAACCTTTGCCAGACACGATTGTAGAGAATAAAGAGGGCGCCGCCTTCAAGAAACATCTTTATTGCGATGCTGACGGAGAGTTTTTTGCCAGGTTTAATAGTTGGGAAGAATCGCTTCTTGAACAAGAGATGAAAGACAAAACTTTCGTAGGCTGGCTGCGCAATCCTAGCCGCCGCGATTGGGCGCTTTGCGTTCCTTATGAACTCGGCGGCACCAAAGCCTTTTATCCTGATTTCCTCATTGTGCGCAGAAAGGGAAGGGATTTTGAAGTCGATCTCCTCGAGCCTCACGATGACACTCGGACCGATACTTGGGCGAAAGCCAAAGGCCTTGCAGTTTTTGCAGATGACCATGGCCTCGAGTTTGGCCGGCTGATCATCGCCCGGAAAAAGGACGGTAAATTCCAGATAGCGGACGTGAATGATAAAACGACCCGGGACAAGGCTAGAAAGATGCAAGCCTCAAACGACCTAGACGCCTTGTTTGCCTAGACTTTTCTATAACTTCCCGTCTCGATGTCAGCGACCTCGAGAAACCGCGCCCTCGCGTTCGTGAGCACTGCCACCACGGTCGCGGGCCAAATCCAAAAACCTGTCACGCTCTTGTGGATCATTCTGTCGCTCCGCATAAATCTCCAAATTGATTTTTTCCTTGTCCGTAAATTTCGGATTGCGGCTTGTTACTCCCGACGCAAGTTCACGCGCCGCGTCGTGATACTTGCTCGCCTTCTCAAACTCTGCCACGAGCCGGCCATGATGTTCTTTGGCAGCAAGCTTCAAAGTGTGGCGATAGTCACGTTGCGCAGTGTTTTCAATCGCTCGCGCAAGATAATCTGTAAGCGTGCGTGCTTCCACTTCGCGCAATGAGCCGGTGCGAAAATTTCCAAGGTGAAGCGAAGCCACCCTTTTGCTCTCCAGAAACTGTTCCAGCCGCTGTTTCGTTTCCTCAGCCGCAACACCCGCCATGATCTCTCGTGCCACTGTCCGGCCTGACCAATCGATTTGCTTGTCATGTTTGGATGCCACCTTCTCCCACTCATGCACTTCACTGAGGAGCTTGGTATCACGCAATATCTCCGCGCTGGCTTCAAGAGACTTCATTTGATCCGCGCGATAATTCGGATCCGGCATGCTCCGCCCATTTTGTTCTCGCGATCGCTCCTCCCTTGAGTACGCACTCTCCAAAACATCAACCAGCTCGCGAGCAAGATCACGATCGGCAACCAACTCTTCCCGGCGTTGCTCGATCTGGCGCACTACTTGGCCACGTATGTAGGTAAGGCGTTCTAAGTCCCGAGCTGCCTCTTCTCGCATCGACGGCAAATAATTGATCCGCGCGAGCGCACTCAGGTCGAGGCGAGCAGCACGCTCAGGAATGATCTTCGTATCCTCGCGTCGTCGCACTATTTGCTTGTCGAGCGTAGCCAGCGACCACCGTTCATCTCCGACTTCGTAGTTGACCACATGAACGGAAGCTTCAAAGTTGTCCAACCGTTTCTCTCTCGCCAGGTAGTCAGCACGCGCAACATTAAACTGCGCCGCAAGCGTTGCTGCTTCTTCATGAGTACGTTCCGGCGCCTTATGCTCCCGTGCTAGCTCAAGACGTAGATCTTCCAACTCCTGCAGTGTCCCAGGTAAATTCAACTTTACGGCCTGGTCTTGTAATTCGGATAGCGTAGATCGCGAAATGATTGGCTTTTGATTTGTCTTATCACTGGCCACTGTGAGCCGGGCTTCGACCAGTTCCAATTTACCGCTGAGTGCACTGATATCCTTACTCAGCGCATCAATCTTCCCTTCCCGGGCCTTTCTCAGTCCATCCAGGGTTTCTCGATGCCGGCCGAGATCTGCTTCGTAAGCTCGTTCTCGATCGACACGATCACGGAAATGCTGAGCTCGCGCAGCTGCACGCCGGTGCACATCCAAGTCGGAAATTTTGCGTTCTTCACTAGTCGATTGATCGACAACCTCGAAGCGATAGGTATCACCGTGCTCGACAGCGCGCTCATACCAGGCTTCCGCAAACTTTAGTCTCATGCTCAACTCGACCCGTCGGCCGAGCATGAGACGCACGTCGCTATAAACAGTTGTGACTTGTGCGTCTTCACGCCAACTCCTGGCAATCGCAGCGCGATCAACAGAACTGCTGGCCACCTGAAAACGATCGGCTCGTCCTTCGCCCACATCTAAGGCTGGTCTCTTACTTCCACTGCGTTCTGTATGGCTTCCTCTCCCCTCCTGAATCCTTTCAATCAACTTGTCCATTGCCACACGTGCTTTTGTCTGCGGATGCTCAGGACTCAGATAAAGGGCTTGCTGCTTCTCGAGAGCAGTGAGAAACCTCTCGCCGATGCGACCGGGAACAAGGACTTCCCTACCCTCCTGCATTTCCTTATGCGGCAGCAGTCGCCTGGGAATGCGTGCAATTCTTTTCTCTTTGCCAGTACCTCGCTCAATCACCTGTTTGTGGACCACGATGTGAGCGTGCGGATTCTCCGTGTTGCGATGAATGCCAGCCACCCAGGTAAGGCGCTCAACATTCAACTCGTCCGCCATGCCCTTCATTCCCTCACGGATGACTTCGCGCAATCGTGCTTGTCTCTCCTTTTCACCGGCGCCCAGTTTCTCGAAGTCGGCTTCCTCCAGGCTGACCGAGAAATGAAGCACATCATCTTTTTGCGGCAAGCCATCAGGATCGAGGACGCGGTCGGCAGTGCGATAGGTCAGTTCTTCACGGTCCTCACTGAACAGAGGCCGCGATCCCGAACCTTCACGTTCGAGGTCCTTGTCACGTTCGGCAATGTAACGGGTCACGCGACTGGCACCGGCGCCACCACCCGTAGAGATGACGTGAAAGACTACTCTCACAACCTATCTCTTTTTCTGCGGCAGCGGCTCCTGTCTGATCATCCCCAGCATGCCGAGCTGCTCGTAGGTCGGCGTACCGGTGATAGCGCCGGCCTCCTCGAGACTAAGCGGTGGCCCCTTATACTTCTCGCGATCTGTCGGTGTGAGAATCAGGAAATACGAGCTCGCTTCCCCGGCGCGAGGACCAACGGGGATGGCCCAGAGAGTGCAGCGAGTGGGATCGATGAAGGTGTAAAGGTAGTAATAGTTCTTGAGCACGAGGGAATGGCCGTTCGCGCCAAAGTCCGGCGGCTGCGCATGTTTCCAGACCTTCTCCTCCACCTGGTTGAAAGTCCGCGGGAAAGTGGCATTGATCTTCTGGTATTGCCGCAGTCCTTTAATAATAGTCAGTACCGGATCAATCTTTGGGATGCTGGCTTTCGCTTTCCAGTCGGCCGCGAACACCGAATATCCCCACACACCGAAGTACGTGACCACCGCGACAACGAGCAGAAGGTAGGAAATCCCAAATCTGCGCTTGCGTGTTTTTCCCGTGATTCCGTCCATGGATCTACTCCTCGTCCGCCGGCGGGTCGAATGGCAGTAAATCGAACTGGAACGCACGGCTTCTCATTAGTCCGTCAGTGACTGAGTCTCTGGACGGAGGCCGTGTCTTCGGTTGCTCTGGTTGAGCAGCATCAGTCCCACTCAACTCATCCATGGCCGTTTCCTCTTTACTGTGGCCGTTGTTCTGGACCGGAGTAATCGCCGATAGCTTGCGTGCCAGCTTCATGTCCGTCATGGACTGAACTGCCTCGGCGAGTGTTTGCGGTGGGTCCAGCAAACGTCGCGCGGGTAAGGCTACGTCACCGTTATCCGCTCGCGGCAGAAAACGAAACAGGATCGGATCCGCGGTGTCGATAATGGCTATACCCTGCCTGTGCTTGACTAACCTGCGCAACTCAGCCGGTTGCTTGAAATCGCGCCGGCTTTCTGAAACCCGTTCTGCGTCGTGGTCAGCACCTTCGGCATCAATCTCGGTGCGGGAAAGCACAGTGGTTGGACCAAGCAGAGCAGACGCGTGGGCACCCGTTACATGATCCACGCCCGGCAGAAAGATCTGGTTCTTGATACCGGCGAGCACGGCATTCGCACCATGCTCCTGATATTTAAGCTTCATCTGTGAGACGTCCTGAAATCCGAGCAGATACGGCGTGTTGCGAAACCTGCCAATCTTCAGCTTTTCCGGCAGCTTCGGCGGGTAGACGTTTCCGGCCTCATCAAGGGCCATTAACACGGGGGTCGCATTCTTCCCGGTTGAGTCCTGCATCTCGATCGCGGCCAGACCGAAGATCAACTCGAGCAGGATCCGGTAATCCTTTGCCTGGCCCTCCGACAGGACTATGAAAATGGCCGTACTCGGCGTTCGCAGGTCGGCGAGATTGATCTCGCGCACGCCGCGGGCCAGCTCCGCAGGGGTCACACTTTTCAAAATGCTAATCAGGTTCGGCGATCGCAGCGGCCCGATCTTATTGTTGAGTCCGGTGATCATTCCGCCCTGGGTCTTCTCCGGATCCACCTTGGAAAAGTTCCCCCACTCGATCTGTGCCTCCTGGTCTTCTGAGACCTTCATGTCCTCGCCCAACTTCTTCAGGTCGTAGCGCGACAGATACTCTTTAATCATCGGCAGGGTGGGATTGGCTGCGATTGTGGGCATGTGCAGGCACAGTGCCGTCATCAGGGCAGTCTCACCTGAGAGCCAGTAGTGCGTGTTCTCACTTGCTTTCACGGTGTCGGACTCAAAACTGACGACGATCGCGGCCAGGGAATGGGCCAACTCACCATTTCCCAGACAACGTGGCAGCGGGTTCCAGAGATCGGAGAAAGCCGGATTCTGAAGGTCCAGGCGAAAGACCTGGTCGTAGTAACGCGCCGTGTGCGCATAGAGCTC
>Ga0070689_100000658_pt1 | contig 20862 bp, 17 predicted proteins | sample KBSS23HmetaG_FD_64669 | JGI IMG/M metagenome (GOLD analysis project Ga0070689, IMG submission 64669) | Switchgrass rhizosphere microbial communities from Kellogg Biological Station, Michigan, USA - KBS S2-3H metaG | ecosystem: Host-associated > Plants > Roots > Rhizosphere ...
GTGCGTGGACCACTCCAGTCCCAATCAGGACGGACAATGTCGGTCGGTTGGTGGTAGTCAGTCTTTTCCCACTTCTTCAACCGCTCCACCCAGCTGTCGACAGCGCCATCGGGGGCGCCGATCATATTGATCCCGGGAATGCCTTTCTTGACGAAAGCGTAATGGTCTGAGCGGTAAAACGACTTCTCTTCCGGCATCGGATCAGGAACGACTCGCAGCCCATTCGCCGCTGCCACTTCATTCAACAAAGCACCTAACGACGAGTGTTCCGCACCGTAAGCAACCAGCACCTTGACTGGTCCATAAACTTCGGTGCCCATGCCGTCAAGATTAAGATTTGCAGCGACTTGTCTGACTTTCCAGGTCGGGTTTTTCACCCAATACTCCGAACCGTAAAGACCATACTCTTCGCCGGTCACGGCAAGAAAGATTATCGAGCGACGCGGCTTGGTTTCCGCGCGCGACAACACCTCCGCGATTGCCAACATCTCGGCGACGCCGAGCGCGTTGTCAGCGGCGCCGTGATAGATGCGGTTGTCAGCGGAAACACCGTAAGCATCGTAATGAGCGGAATAGACCAGAGCTTCCGACTTCAACTTCGGATCGGATCCTTCCAGCAGTCCGACGACGTTGTTGCTGACGGCTGTTGCTTTCTTCAGCTTTACGGTGATAGTGGCCGATTGGTTGAGATCCACCGGCGTGAAGTCATCACGTTTAGCTTTCGCTAGCGCTTCCGCGAAAGTCATACCCGACGAGGTGAATAACTTTTCCGCCGCCGTGTTGCTCACGCTCAAGAACGGAGGCAGAAAATCAGGATATTCCGGACTGGACTCCGGCTCGACTCGACGCCGCGTCAAATAGTCTGCAATCTCGGCGAAGGTAATTGTCTCTGTGTTCTGACCGATAATCACGATCGCCGCAACGCCGCGCATTATCAAAGCGCGCATCACGCTGCCCTGAGCTTGCGCCTTATCCCACTGGCTCCTGGCGATTTCGGGAGGAGGACCATCGTGAATCACGGCGATTTTGCCCTTCAGGTCGACTCCCGTCAGATCTTTTCGTTTCAAGAACGGAACGTCAACGCCGTAAGCGACGAACACCATTTTGGCGTTGATGTTCTCGTCGCCGCTATACGGCGGCGACACGAAGTAATCCGATCCGAATTTCAGGTTTTCATTGCCGGCGGTGAATGCGGTTTGAGGTAGAAACTGCATTTCTCTGAACCTAATCGGCTGAAGATAAGTGTTCTTATCGCCGAGTGGTTTCAGACCGAGCTTTGCGAAGCGATCGGCGAGATAGTTTGCGGCTTTATCACCACCGGGTTGGGCGGTGCCGCGACCCTGCATGTCGTTTGCGGCGAGTGCGTTTACGGTTTCTTTGATAGTTGCAATGCTGATCTTGTTGGCGAGCTGTTGCTCGGTCGCAGAGAGCGTGCTCGTCGTCGCCGGCGCTGCGCTCTGCGTCCAACCGAATGCGGTTGAGGTGATCAGTAGTAAGGAGAGTAGTAATGCGAGATATTTATGTTGCTTCATGTAATTAAAACTCAGCCTGTCGATCCAAATCCTCCGGCGCCACGCGCGGTCTCATCGAGATCCGTCGCCCATTCAACTTCCGGCGTAATGATCTGTTCGACGATCAACTGACAAATTTTACTTCCGGCAGGCAAGTTGATCGGTTCGTCGCCCGTGTTGTAGAGCAAACAACAAACTTCACCGCGATAATCGGAATCGATCACGCCTGCGAGTACATCCAAACCATTCTTCGCCGCCAGACCTGATCGCGGTGCAATCCGTCCATAGAAACCCGGAGGTATCGCCACCGCTAATCCTGTTCGCGCGATCGTGCGCTGCTTCGGCTCGATGCTCAATTCCTGAATCGAGCAAACATCCAGTCCCGCTGCCAACGCACTTCCTCGTTTTGGCAGCACCGCGCGCGAATCAAGTTGTTTGAAGCGGAGGACGTTCGTTTTGGGCATTCAGGTTCTCGGAGTTTACATCTTTGGTAGCGTCACGCCGCGTTGGCCCTGGTATTTGCCGCCGCGATCTTTGTATGAGGTTTCGCAGACTTCGTCAGATTCGAAGAAGACTACTTGCGCGACGCCTTCATTGGCGTAGATCTTCGCCGGCAGTGGCGTAGTGTTTGAGAATTCGAGGGTGACGTACCCTTCCCACTCCGGTTCGAAAGGCGTGACGTTCACCAGGATTCCGCAGCGCGCATAAGTGCTTTTGCCGAGACAGATCGTGAGCACGTTACGAGGAATGCGGAAGTATTCGACAGTGCGCGCGAGGGCAAAACTGTTTGGCGGAATCACTACCGACTCGCCTTTGATATCGACGAAGTTCTTCTCGTCAAACTCTTTCGGATCGACGATGGTGCTGTTGATGTTGGTGAAGAGTTTGAACTCGTCGGCACAGCGAATGTCGTAGCCATAGCTCGACGTTCCATACGAAACGATTCGTTTGCCTTCAACTTCTTTCACCTGGCCGGGCTCGTACGGGTCGATCATCCTGTACTCGTTGGCCATCATACGGATCCATTTGTCGGATTTGATGCTCATGTTGTGATTCTAGACGATTCGCGTTCATCCGCGAAAAATCGGTGAGTTTTATTGTGTGGCCTTGCGAATATTTACTATCCCGTCACCGACAGTAAACCTGAAGAACGCGCCACCCGCGCCGGCGCGCGCGCGGACAGTGCGTTCGGTGATGCCGGGCTTCTCGCGCGAGGCGAGCCCTTCGTAAGTGCTGACGATCTTTCCGGTGCGCAGAACATCCGCATCGATGTCACCACTAAAGCCCGCCGCCAGATCGACGTTGATGGTTCCGGATGAGATGCGAATGTCGGCGCCGGCCCCACGCCAGCTTCGCGACGGAATGCTCAACGTGATCGAGCCCGCCGTGACAGTCGTTGAAAGAGTTCCGCCAGTGAGCGTGAGTGCGGTGTCACTCTCGGTGGCGCTCACCCGCAACCCGCCTTCAACACCCGAAAGTTTGACTTCGCCGTGACCTGCATTGATCTCGAGATCCGTATTGACCGGAACACGTAATCGATAGTCGATCTTCCAGGGCATGTTGAGCAGCTTCTTCGGGAAGTTCTTTGCGGTGCGCTTCATGTAGACGCGATCGTGCGTGCCGGTGGTGAGGATGCTCAGGTGATTCATGTCTTCGTCGAAGACGAAATTGTTCACGGCGGCTAGTTGGTCCAAGTCAGTCTCCGTTGGTCCTTGGATCTCGATGTTCGCGGTCAGCTCAACTTCGTTGCGGGACCATCCCTCGACAGTCACCGAGCCTCTCGGCGCGGCGATCAAAGTCACCGTACCGCCGTAATGAAACGTGCGCGTCTCACGCCGCGTCGAAGTGCGCGTCAATAGTTGAAGATCAGGAACGGCAGTTTTTTGAGAAAAGATGGGACTGGCAGTAACCAACAGGATCGCTAAGAGAAGAAGAGATCTGGTCATCACTGTGATAATAGCGTTGTTTGCGCCGCGCGCGAAGACAAAAAAGGACGTTGCCTGAGCAACGTCCGCGAAGCCTTAGCTTGCCATTGAAGTGCAAAGACTTACCTTCGCATAAAAGTGATCTGACCGCTGAAGTTAATAATCGATACAGATGAGCGGCCATCGCCAACGTCGCCGACGTACTTTCTGCCGTCGTGCGTCTTGAGATTGTTGTTCCAGAAGTCGTTCAACGCGATCCTGCGCGCGGGCGATGCGGCTTCGAGTCGAAAAGCCGAGTCGCCGGGAATGCGAATCGTGATGTTGCCCTTGTTGGATTTAAATTCGTAGTTACCGCCGCTTTCGAACTCGCCGTCAAAAAAAATGTCTCCCATCACGTTTTGGGCAACAACCTGCGTCGCGACGATATTCGTGAGAATGATGTCGCCTTCAGTCGAAACGTGCGCTCTTACTAAACCACTACGAATGTTTGCGACATTGATGTTGCCGCTCCTGGTTTCGAGATCGACGTATGAATTAACCGGAACTTGCAGTTTGAAATTGATGTCGCCAACATCGCCGCGTCCGCGATTGTCGCTCATGACATCAACCACCAAACTCTGATCGGTCTGCCTCGGAAGTACCTGTGTCTTCTTTGACTCGATAATGGCCGTAAGGCGGATCTCGTTTTTATTCCACGACTCGACTGTTATCGTGCCGGAGATATTCTTCAACTCGATACGGACATTTTTTCCTACGGGGTAACGCCTGGAGAGCTGCTGCTGCGCGGCAACATTGAATGACAGCGACGTCAGTGCGAGGAGGGCGCCAACTGCAAGGAAACGGGCGCGCGCCGGCGAGCGCTTGGTTAAGAATTCAGTTTTCATTACAGTGGGGCTTTTAATCAAACAAATTACAAGTCAGAGAACTCTTTCAACAAAGAGAGTTTGTCGTTCAGCGATTCGTTGAGCATCTGTTCGGAAATCTCATCATGCGGATTTCTCTTTAGCTCATCAAGTGAATTGGCGACGGCTTGATCGATTACCTGCATGTTGCGGTCGAAAGTCTCGCGCATCTCGGGGCTCCAACGGGCTTTGTTTAGCTCAACTCGCTGGTTCCAGTAATCAATCACCTGACGGCGCTGAGAGATACGCTCGTTGACATTCGAGGCTTCAACTGATGGCGGAGTTGGCGCTACTCCGTATCCACCCCAACGACGCAAGCCAACTACAGTCACCAAAGATACCAACAAAACGATCGCCACTGTCGAAGTGGCCAATTGCGGCAACGAAAGCTCCCAACTACGTCCCATCAGCCGGCTGAAAAAGGACCGTCGCGGCTCGGGATTCGCGATTGCGTTGTTCGGCAGTTCCGCTTCGATCACGTTGCGGATGCGAAGCCACATCGCCTGTTCGTTTGGCGGCGCGTCGTATTGACCACGTTGAGTGCGGCAGAAGCCGACGATCGACGCCAGATCCCGGCGCACGCTGTCGCAATCCAAACACTCTTTCAGGTGCGTATTGAGAGTGAACTCATCCCGTTGCGTGATCGATCCGTCAACCAGATCGTGGATGAGTTCCTGACATGTCTCGCAGTTCATTGCTTACCACCTTCGTTCTGTCTCAAAATGCGCACAAATCCAATCAAACTGTCTCAGGACAGAACCTTTCCGGTTGTCATCAATCAAGGGAAGACTGCGTTCGAAGCCGATTTCGGCGAACTAACTCGCTGGCACATACCTTCGAGGCTATTCAGCGGATTTCTGTTGCCTCAAAAGCCCGCGCAATTTCATCCTGGCCTTGTGTAATTGCGACTTCGACGTACCTACCGAACACCCCAGCATCCTGGCGATTTCCTCGTGTTCATGCCCTTCGATGTCGTGCAGCGTAAACACCGTCCGGTAACCGGGCGGGAGTTGCGCGATCGCCTTGTCAAGGGCGATGCGGTCGACGACGGGCATGGAGTTGGGGTTTTCTGTCCCTTTTACTATCTGGATTGGGGTTTCACCGTCCTCAGTCGTCTGCTCCATGCGCACGCCGCGTTTGCGGAAGTGCATGAGCACTTGATTGACTGTGAGCCGGTGTAGCCAGGTAGTAAAGGCAGACTCACCCCGGAAACTGCCGATTTTTCGAAAGAGCTGAATGAAGACCTCCTGTGCGAGGTCTTCCGCCTCCGAAACATTCCCGGTCATCCTCAAGCAGAGTGAGTAGACGCGTCGATTATGGCGCTGGTAAAGCTGTTCGAAAGCTCCCATGTCGCTTTGGGCTGCCTTCTGCGCCAGCTCATAATCTGTCGTTTGCGATGTCTCGGTTTCGGCTGCGGTCACGTGACGCGTCTCGGGCAAGCTTTCGGAAGATATTTCACAACTTCCTGCTTGTGTTGGCACGATTTCACGCTTCCGCGAGTTTCAAGGGACTAGCACTGTTTCCTCAGAATGCCCGCGTGGGGATGCGGTGCGAAGTTCCAGTACCCTCAACGCGGCTGTGATGCGGCGCTTCTTGCGCGTCGTTGCCTTACCCGACCCTAAAATACTGATTTTCCCAGCCGAATCAATAGCTTTTCGTACGGCTGAGTTGCAGGATACGGCAGAGGCATTGCGCTGACAAGCGCGCACGCCTTAATAGGTCCTATTCGTCCTATAGGACCTATTACGTCCAATAAGTTCTATCGAGTGAGCGATAGCCGACGGCTTCGGAGACGTGATTGGAATTGATGATTTCAGAGCCTTCCAGATCCGCGATCGTGCGGCTGACCTTCAGGATGCGATCGTAGGCACGGGCGGAGAGGCCGAGACGTTGCATCGCATTCTCCAGCATCTTCTCGCTGTGCGAATCGATGTGGCAGTGAGCACGGATCATGCGTGGTGTCATGGCTGCGTTTGAGAAGATTCTCTCGTTGACGAAGCGATGATGTTGCCGTTCGCGTGCATTGAGCACGCGCTGGCGAATGATGGCCGAGCTGTCAGTCTCCGGCGGGGTTTCGCCACGAAGCTCGCGAAACTTCACCGCCGGCACATCGATGTGAATGTCGATCCGGTCCAGCAGTGGTCCGGAGATGCGGCCGATGTAGCGCTCAATCTGATTCAGCGAACAGCGACACTCGCGGGTCGGGTCATTCCAGAAACCACAAGGGCACGGGTTCATTGCGGCGGCTAAGACGAATGCCGCAGGAAAAGTCAGAGACATCGAAGCACGACTAATGGTTACTTGCTGGTCTTCGAGTGGCTGCCGCAACACCTCCAAAACATTGCGATCAAACTCCGGCAGTTCATCGAGAAACAACACTCCGTGATGCGCGAGCGATACTTCTCCAGGCCGCGGTACAGTGCCACCACCAATCAGACCGGCATCGCTGGTTGTGTGGTGTGGTGAACGAAACGGACGCTCGGTAACAAGTCCGGCGCCTCCAGTCAAACCCACTACAGAATGGATCTTCGTCAACTCGAGCGCGGCCTCGAACTCGAGTGGCGGCATGATCGTCGGCAGACGTTTCGCCAGCATCGTTTTGCCTGAACCCGGTGGACCGATGAGCAGGATGTTGTGACCGCCGGCGATCGCGACTTCCAGAGCCCGCTTGGCCGACACCTGTCCTCGCACTTCTTTGAAGTCGACGGTGTAGTGCCCTGTTCGTCCGAGTATTTCGGTGACGTCAATCTTGAGTGGCTCGGGTGGCGTTTCTGTGCGTAACTCAGCCACCAACTTCACCGCGCCAGGGAGGTCGGCAACCGGATAGACGTTGACTCCAGAGACGACCGCAGCCTCCCTGGCATTCTCTTCCGGCAGTATTAAGTGACGAATCGAGCCTTCACGCGCGAGCATCGCGATCGGCAACGCGCCTTTGATAGGCCGAACGCGACCGTCAAGCGAAAGCTCTCCAACACAGAGCACGTGAATTAGGTTGTACTGCTCCGCGAGCTCGCCGTTAGCGCCAAGGATTCCGAGTGCGATCGGCAGATCGAAACTGGCGCCTTCTTTGCGAACGTCGGCTGGCGCGAGATTGATCGTGGTCTTTTGAAACGGAAAGAAGTGACCGCAGTTTTGGATCGCGGCGCGGATGCGTTCGCGTGACTCACGTACGGCGGCGTCCGGTAGTCCAACAATAGTAACCGCTGGCTCCTTATCGCTATCACCACGGACTGGAGTTAGATTGACTTCGATGTCTACGAGATCAGCGTCTATGCCATAGACGGCTGCGGAGAGTGTTCTGAAGAGCATGTGAGGCGGCTCCTAACTTTAGAATGAGGAACACAGATGAACACGGTTAGAAATCCGGATTCATCTGTGATTACGAAAATACTTAATTTAACGACGCCGCGAGGGGGCGGTCGCTGACGATGGAATCTTCACTTCCTGACCGGCGCGCAGTTCAGCGTCAACCGGAATGCCGTTGAGCCGGGCCACATCATTCGCATCGAGACTACGCGCTGCAGCAATTCTCGCGATCGTGTCGCCCTTGCGCGCGCGAATTTTCTCGATACCCAGAGTAGCCGGAGCCTCCGAAGCGCTTGTTGCTCTGACCCACTTCGTGAGCTTCACACCGCCACTCGGAGCCAGCAGCTTGGTCGTCGACTTCAGCTCCACATTACCGTTCATGGCCTGGAGTTGCGCAGCATTGATACCCGTTCGATTCGCGATGCTCTGCCAGTCTTCACCCGGCGCTACGGAAATCAGTCGTGCCGACTCACGTCTCTCAGGCGGAATGCGCTGAATCAGCGAGGCAAACTGTTTCGCACGGCCAGCCGGGATGCGCACGTTGTAAGTGTCGCCGCGCGGAGTTACATCGCGTTTCAACTCCGGATTAATAGAACGAATGTAATCGACGCTGGTGTCGGTCGCGTCGGCAATGAGTTGCAGGCCGGTAGCCGTTGGCACCTGAACCACGTCGTACGACATCGGTGCGTCGGGCTTGATGCCTTTGAATCCGTATTTCTCAGGATTCTTTGCAATCAGGATCACCGCCAGAATGTTTGGCACGTAGTTACGTGTTTCCTGTGCGATGTACGGGTAAATCATCCAGAAATTGGCGGAGCCTGCGCGCGAAATCGCTCGATCGATATTGCCGGCGCCGGTGTTATAGGCGGCCATCGCCAGTTCCCAGTTACCGTTGTAGCGCTTTGCGAGATCTTTCAGGTGACGAGCCGAAGCACGTGTCGCTTGCTCAAAACTGTTGCGCTCATCGATGTACGCATTCTGCCGCAGTCCGTACATGCGACCGGTGCTCGGAATGAACTGCCACAGTCCCGACGCAGCCGCCCACGAAACCGCTTTCGGTTTCCACGCGCTCTCGACTTGACCCAACCAGGTGACGTCTACAGGAACGCCTTCTTCAACGAAGATCTTGCGCGCCAACTTCATGTACTGTCCTGAGCGGCGCAGACCGTTCTCCATCGTGCCTCGATTGCGACCCTGGTAGTAATTGATGAATTGCTGGATTAACGGATTAAGAGTGAAGGTGAAATTAACGTTCTTCTTTGCCTGCTCCAGCGCGGCCAGGTCTTCGCCGGAAACTTCCTTCTCACGATCAGTGAGAACGAGCTTACTCAAGTCGTCGAGCGGCGAAGGTTCAAACTTCTGATCGCGAAATCCGACCTGCGATGGTGGCGGAGTTTTCTGATCCTGATCCTGTGTGTTCTGAGCAACTAGCTGCGCGCTGGTTGGAGCGGTCGGCTGCTGAAGCGGAACCTCTTCTCTATAGATGCGCTCGACGAGCTCGAGATAGTAAGTCTGCAAACGCTGGCTGGCTCTGACGTCAAAGCCTGATTCGAGAATGGAGTCGACAGCACGGTCAAACTCTTCGCGAGCCTGATTGCGCTTGTTGTCTTCGAGATTGAGCTTGCCCTTGCGGAAGTGATCTTCCGCGCGTGCGATGATCTGTGCGATGCGTCCTTCGGACTGTTCGACTTCCGATGGAATTGTTCTTGCGGATGAAGCTACGGGAATCTGGGCGAAACTACTCACGGATGAACCGATGAGCGTAATTAGAACAGCCACACAGGCCATCAAACGAGGAAAGCTCGCTAAAATCAAATCGTTCGTACTCCTTCAAAGGTAAATGCGACCCCAAGCGACTCCAGAGTCACAAGCAACAGCATTCGGCTAATTGTGCGGTATCTGATGGCTCCTCTATGATTTGGAAACTACCGGAGCCAAAAATCACACTGGAGGTTACCACACGATTTTTTGGGGTGTCAATTAAACGCCTACCTGAAACACACGCTCAAACGGTTAACTTTTCCACTTAAATCCAACTGCGTGAAATACTGATGCAGCCTTAACGCTCAATGCTGCCTCGGGTTGCAAATTTCACCCCTAGATTACGCAGATGAATGCAGAGAGAGAACCGAGTTGAAATCCGCGGCTCGTTTCCGTACACAGAAATTCGAATCTCTTTCGCAACAAAATAGCTAAACTCGTCAAAGAGCAACTAATACTTACCTTTAGCCCTTCGAACCCACGTTGGAACAGTGCTTGCCAAATGCTCCTGCATGGGCATGCTCTCCCTGTGTTCGAAACGAGCGTTTCCAGAAAAAAATATGTCAACAGCCATTAAAACAAGAGTTCAAGAGTTCTCCAGGCCCGCTGAAGCCGGTGCCATATCTTCGCGATCTCAGTTCTTTTTCAATCGCGAGCTGAGTCTGCTCGAATTTCACGCGCGAGTGTTGGAAGAGGCACTCGACAATCGCAATCCGCTGCTTGAGCGGTTGAAATTTTCATCGATCTTCTCTTCGAACCTCGACGAGTTTTTCATGATTCGTGTTTCGGGTCTCAAGGAAGAACTCGGCGACTTCAACGTGATTTCGCCTGACGGCCTGACTCCGACGGAGCAACTAGCAAAGACACGAGAACGAGTTCTCGTCCTGATAAAAGAGCAAGCTCGTTGCCTGCGTGAAGAGATCTTGCCGCAACTGAAGGAAGCCGGCATCGCTCTCGTTCCGTACGCGTCTCTTTCGCGTCACGAAAAGGAAAAACTGAACGAATACTTCATGGAGAAAGTCTTTCCGGTTCTGACGCCGCTGGCAGTCGATCCGAGCCACCCGTTCCCGTACATCTCTCCGCTCAGCGTTAATATCGGTTTGATGGTCCATGCGCCAGGCGACGTCAAGTTTATCGGGCCGGCAAAGGGAAACGAGTCACGGTTCGTGAGAATCAAGGTACCTTCGGTCATGCCGCGGCTGGTACTAACGAATTCCTCCGGAACTCGCTTCGTGTTGCTCGAGGAGATCATCGAAGCAAACATAAAATCGCTCTTTCCAGGGATGACGCCGGGTCCATGTCACCGTTTTCGCGTGACCCGCGACGCTGACATCGAAATCAAAGAAGAAGAGGCTCAAGACCTTCTGAGTGTCATTCAGGAAGAACTACGCCAGCGACGCTTCGGCACACCGGTCCGTCTGGAAGTTTCCCCGGACATGACGGAGGAGATGATCGAGTATCTAACGTCCTCGTTGGATCTTGAGCGCGACGACGTTTACGTTTTTGATGGACCGTTGCATGTACAGGATCTGATGTCGCTTTACGATGTCGATCGTCCTGACTTGAAAGACGCTACTTTCACTCCTTCAGTACCTTCGTGGTGCTGCGACTACGACACAATCTTCGACGCGATTCGCGAGGGCGATCGGCTGTTGCACCACCCGTACGATTCCTACGATTGCGTAACCGGGTTCATCAATCAGGCGGTTGAAGACAAGGACGTCGTCGCGATCAAGATCTGTCTTTATCGAACTGGTCCGGATTCGCCGATTCCGCCGGCGCTGATTCGCGCGAGTGAGCAAGGAAAACAGGTAACAGCGCTGATCGAGCTGAAAGCACGCTTCGACGAGGAGCACAATATCGAATGGGCTCAAAAGCTGGATCGGGCAGGCGTACACGTGGTCTATGGCATCATGGGTCTGAAGACTCACGGCAAGCTAACACTCGTAGTCAGGCGTGAAGGCGAGAATCTCAGGCGTTACGTTCACATCGCGTCAGGTAATTACAATCCGACCACCTCATGTACTTACACGGATCTGGGCATGTTTACCTGCGATGACGCAATCGGCAGAGACGCCACTGAACTGTTCAACTACCTGACCGGATTTTCGGAGCAAACCGAATATCGAAAACTCATGGTCGCGCCAGTGAATCTGCGCGAGAAGTTAAACGCGCTCTTCGATCGCGAGATCGAGCACCAGCGTGCAGGCCGTCCGGCGCACATCGTTGCGAAGTTCAATCGGCTTGCGGATCTACAGGTCATCGAAAAGCTTTACGAAGTTTCGCGCGCCGGTGTGAAAGTGGATCTGATCGTGCGAGGTATTTGCATGTTGCGTCCGGGTATTCCGGGATTGTCGGAGAACATACGAGTGCGCAGCGTGGTTGGCCGTTTTCTCGAGCATAGCCGCGTCTTCTGGTTTGCAAACGGAGGCGACGAGGAGATCTATATCGGTAGTGCTGACTGGATGACGCGCAACCTGAAGAACCGAATTGAGGTAGTGGCGCCCGTAACCGATCTCGATGCGAAGCGTTACCTGCGAGACGACTTGCTAGAGGCGTATCTGAGCGACAACACCAAGGCGCGCGAACTGCAACCCGACGGCAGATACGTTCCCATTATGCGAGGCACGGAGCCATTTGATAGTCAGAACTATTTCATTGATCGAACGGAACAAGCCAAAGCTTGAACTCTAAACTGTTTCCCTGATTCCCCTGCTGCCCCCCGCGTTTTTAGTTCCTAAGTCGCGGAGAAAGCAATGAACACAACCAGGAAGCTGCGAACGCTTATTCTGTTCGCACTGATGCTAAGCCTCACCTCGATCGAAACCGGTCTGGCCAAGTCCAAGAAGAAGAAAGAACCGCTGACCGGCACGCCCATTCTTTGGAAACAACCCGACAACATTTCATCGCGTGATCTTTTTCTTGGCCCTGGTGGCGAAGCGATGCGCCCGGACCTGCGACGCATTACCTTCATTAAAGAGGAGAAGGGCGGTTACTCAAAGAAGTATCGGGTTCGCGACGGCTCCGGTCACGAGTGGGTCGCAAAGATCGGCAAAGAAGCACAGTCGGAAACTTCAGCGATCAGACTACTGTGGGGTGTTGGTTACGTTACTGAAGTCAACTATCTCGTACCCCGCGTCACGATCCCCGGTAAAGGAACTTTCTCAAACGTCAGATTCGAAGCTCGTCCGGAAAGGTGGGACCGAAAAGGCGAATGGAAGTGGAAGCAGAATCCATTCATCGGCCGGCCGGAGTATCAGGGTCTGAAGATCATGATGGCAATGATTAATAACTGGGACCTGAAAGACGCCAACAACGTCATCGTCAAACTCCGCGACGGTAAGAGCGATGCGCTCTACTACATGATCAGCGATCTCGGCGCCACGTTTGGACACGCGAGCACAACCCCGCTCTTCTGGCGATTCACGCGGAGCAGAAACAATCCGGAGAAATATGCGAAGTCAGAGTTCTTTCAGAAAGTGAAAGGCAATCGCGTGGTGCTGCACTTTGGGGGAAAGAACAGCGGCCTCATGAAAGACATCACGGTTAACGATGCACAGTGGATCGGTGGCTTGTTATCGCAGTTGAGCGATCAGCAGCTCCGCGATGCTTTCCGCGCCGCGAATTACCGTCCCGATCAAATCAATTTACTTGCGCGCACCGTGCGTGAACGGACGAATGAGCTACTCAGTCTCCGTCCCAATGTTCAGATTGGCAGGAACTGATGGCGAACTCGAAAAGAAGCAAGGAAATATTCACGCTCGTCGTGGTGTTCGCGGGCGTGGTCCTGATAAGCGCGCTGACGGTCTACCTCATCGGTGGTGCCCGGCGCGTAACTCCGGAGGTCGCGCCGGCGCAGCGACCCGATGCGGTTTTCGGAACGCCGGATGGACGTGCTACGCCGCCCGTCGCCCAGAGTCAGGAAGGCGAGGGTGTTATCGATCAGTTGTTTGGCACGCAACAAGGCGGCAGCGCACATTTGACCGGAGCTACGTGGCTCGAAACGCTGGGCAGAATCTCGATGCGATTCCTGCTCGCGGCGCTACTTGGAGCCGCACTCGCATTTCGTCCACGCAAACGAATACTCGCGCTCAAACGCAATCCTTACGTTTCACAAACACAGATACTGCTCGCGATTGTCGCGGCGGCGTTGATGATCATCGTCGGCGACAATGCGGCTCGCGCGTTTGGCATCTTCGCCGCCGTTTCCCTCGTGCGCTTCAGGACGAACATTCGTGATCCAAAGGAGATCACGGTACTGCTGATCAGTCTCGCGCTGGGGCTGTCGTCCGGAGTTGGGCGTTGGGATCTTGCGGTTGTTTTGTGTCTGTTTTCGTTGATCGTGCTTTGGTTACTCGAGTGGCGAGAGCCGGGGCTGGTGTTTCGCTCGATGGAGCTGAAGGTGATAACCAGGAACGTGGTTTCAACACAGCGAGCCTTGCGCGAAGTGTTTAAGACGCACGGTTTTGATAAGGAGCTACGTGCGGTGGATCGTGAGGCGACGGAGGAATCACCGGGCAGCATCGTCTATTCAGTCGACGTGAGCCCAACGGTCAGCACCGACGAGATCAGCGCCGACATCCTCGCCATCGACGGCCAAAACGTTCAGGGTATCGAGTGGGATCAGAAGAAGAGCTACTCTTACTTGTACCAGTAAATTTTTAGCCACAGATCCGTGTTATCTGTGGCCTAAATTTTATTGAGAGACGGTCGCGATTGCGGCTTGCTTACTTTGGAAGCTCACGGCGTAGTCCTGCACGAACTTCTTCAGATCACCGTGTCCGAAACGAGTGTAGAAGTCAAACTTCTTCATCTCCGCGTAAACCTGATCGTAATTCCAGTTGTAGTGATTGAAACGATAAACAGCTCCCATCACGCCCGTGCGATGCCGTCCACCCGCGCAGTGCACATAAAACTTTCCAGTCGACGGATCATCCACCAGCTTTAGAAACTGCTCGATCTTCGCGGTATCGGGATATTGCTTGTCGCTCATCGGGATATTCACATATTTCATCCCGGCGGCTTCTACACTCTGTTTTTCATACGACGCCGGATCGTCCCGCAAATCGATCACGGTGCCAATCCCGAGCGCCGCCAGTTCCTTGTACTCATCTTCCTTCGGCTGGCCGCCACGATAGAAGCGGTCGTCCATCTGACCAAAGTTCTTAATCGTGATACCTGCCTTGATGTCCTGCGAAAACGCTGTGCTCGATGCGGCGAGAATTAATGAAAAAACCGCGAATAGAACGGATAGAGAGCTACGGTAAATCTTAATCACTAAAACGCTCCTTAGATAAGGTTAATGCGACTGCCGTGTCGCGGGGAATCCAACCAAACCGGAGACTAAGATTCCCCTCGGTTACTGGTAGTTGTTCTGCCCGTTTCTAGTAACTTGACTGCATCAAATTCAGGCAGGGCGGACATTTGCTGGCTGCGCCAGACGCTGCGGTCGCGGTCCCGGAGTCACTGGCGGAACGACTCTCTCGCCCAGTGCCTCGCGAAAGACTTGGCGCATGTTGTCAACGAACACGAAACGGATGTCCTTGAAAGGCTCCTTCGGCACCTCATCCAGGTCGCGCCGATTTTGCACCGGGAGGATAATCGTCGTGACGCGCGCTCGTCGTGCCGCCAACACTTTCTCCTTCACGCCGCCAATCGGAAGCACGTTTCCACGCAACGTGATCTCGCCAGTCATCGCGACGTCTTTACGGACCGGTCGCGCCGACAGTGCCGAAACCATCGCCGTTGCGAGCGTGATCCCCGCCGAAGGACCGTCCTTCGGAATCGCCCCCTCAGGAATGTGAATGTGCAGATCGTAGTTACTGAAATCCTCTTCTGCGATATCCAATTCCTTAGCGCGGGCCTTCGCATACGAATACGCCGCCTGCGCTGACTCTCGCATGACGTCGCCGAGTTGCCCGGTCAGCACGAGATTTCCCTTGCCTCTCATTTTCAAGGCCTCGATGAAAAGCACGTCTCCTCCGACCGCAGTCCACGCCAAGCCGGTTGCCACTCCAATCTGATCCTTTTTCAAAACTTCTTCCGGAATGATCTTGGGCGCGCCGAGAAACTCATGCACGTTCTTCAACGAAACTCTGATGCTGCCCTTATGACCTTCAGCAATCTTGCGCGCGACTTTACGACAGATCCTGCCAATCTCGCGTTCGAGCTGACGCAAGCCGGCCTCTTGCGTGTATTGCTGAATGATAGTTGTCAGCGCGGTCTTTGAGATGTGGAGGTCTTTCGCGGTGATGCCGTTTTCATCCATCTGTTTCGGCATCAGATGGCGAATGGCGATCTCGCGCTTCTCCTCTTCGGTGTAACCGGCGAGCCTGATCACTTCCATGCGATCTCGCAACGCCGGCTGAATCGTGTCGAGAATGTTTGCGGTCGTCATGAAGATCACGTTCGAGAGATCAAACGTGACGCCGAGATAATTGTCGCGGAATGAATTGTTCTGCTCGGGGTCTAGCACTTCGAGCAGCGCCGACGACGGATCGCCACGGAAATCGGCGCCGACTTTGTCGATCTCATCGAGCATGATCAGCGGGTTGTTTGTGCCTGCCTGCTGCACTGCCTGAATGATTCTTCCCGGCATCGCGCCGACATAAGTTCTGCGATGGCCACGGATTTCCGCTTCATCGTGAACGCCACCCAGCGAGAGCCGCACAAACTTTCGATCCAGCGCCCTCGCGATTGAACGCCCCAATGAAGTCTTGCCCACGCCCGGAGGCCCTACCAGACAAAGAATCGGACCCTTCGGCTTCTCCTTCAGCTTGCGTACCGCGAGTGCTTCGATGATTCGATCTTTAACTTTCTCGAGACCGTAGTGATCTTCGTTGAGAACTTTCTCCGCTTTTTGTAAATCGAGATTGTCGACGGATGATCTGGACCACGGCAGGTCGGTCATGATCTCCATCCAGTTTCGGAGTGTGGCAGTTTCAGCCGCGTCCGGATGCATGCGTTCGAGCTTCTTTAGTTGCCGCAGCGCTTCATCTTCAGCCGGCTTCGGCATCTTTGAGGCTTCGATCTTTTCGCGAAACTGCGCGATCTCTTCCGCCAGCTCATTGCCCTCGCCGAGCTCACTCTGAATCGCTTTCAGTTGCTGCCGCAGGTAAAACTCCCGCTGCGAACGATCGATGTCGGCGCGTGCCTGGGTATTAATCTCCTGTTGGACAGTGAGAACTTCGATCTCCTTGTTCAAGAGATCGTTGACACGTCGCAGTCGTGCAGTGGTGTCGGCAATGTCGAGTACTGATTGCGCGTCCTCAACTTTCAGCTCGAGATTGGAAGCCGATAAGTCCGCGAGGCGTCCCGCATCATCGAGGTTTGCAATGATCGCCATCACTTCCGGAGAAATGTTCTTACCGAGATTGATGGCCTTCTCCATAGAGGCGCGCACGTTGCGCACCAGTGCCTCAACTTCCAGCGAACGCTCGGGAGGCAGCACTTCCTGCATCACCCTGACGCGCGACCGGAGATACTCACCAGTTGCATCGACAGATTCGATGTGTGCACGAGCAAGTCCCTGGACCAGGATCCGTATACGCCCGTCAGGCAACTTCAGCATGCGCATGATGACTGCCGCGGTGCCGACGGCGTAGAGATCCTCGGCTGTTGGTTCTTCCTTATCGAGATCCTTCTGCGACGCGAGTAGGATCATCCGGTTCTCGGCTAGTGCTTCGTCCACTGCGCGAATAGACTTCTCGCGCGACACAAACAGAGGAACGATCATGAACGGATAGATCACGATGTCGCGCAAGGGCAGCACCGGCAGCTCGCTCGGGATCTGCAACTGTTGATCGTTGTCGACTGTTTCGATTGCTTCCGTAAACTCTGGTTCTTTAGCTATCGCCATTGGCTGTGTCCTTTACTGCTATCAGGACCTCTTCTCCCCTTCTGTCCTCAATCTTTGGAAGGTAAATGTACAGCACGCCGTTGCTAAGCTCCGCTGAAGCTTCGCGGATACTGAACGTCCAACGCAAGTGCACGATGCGTTCAAACTTGCCGAAGCTGCGCTCGGAACACAGGTAAGAAAGAATCTTTCGACGGTTGGGCCGTCTTTTCTTTTCACCCGAGATTCTGAGTTTGGTGTTGCAAATACTGATTTTTATTTGTTCGGCAGTGACACCCGGCAGCTCGACTCGAATCGAAATCATCTTCTCCGTTTCGCAAAGATCTACCGGCGGCGCCCAGGTGCCTGAGGCTAACGGATCTTCGGCTTCGGTAGCTTCCTGCAAAGCTGCATAGAGCCGCCCGACGCGGTCGCGCAGTCGCTGCAACTCCAGCCGTTCCAATCCGGTCGCACGTACGGGTTTTATCATTGCCAACTCCCCGGGTTCGAAATACTACTTCTTACCTGATGGTCCGCTGTTCCTCGTTCGCACCAGGGTCTTGAGCTCATTCATGAATTCAGAGACGTCTTCAAACTCCAAATACACCGACGCGAACCGAACATATGCGACTTTGTCCAGTTCTTTCAAGCGTCGCATGATCATCTCTCCGATCTTGCTAGTGGGACGTTCGCGTTCGGCCGACTCCTGAACATACTTCTCAATCGCGTTGACGATGCTGTCCAGTTTAGCTGAAGGCACGGGACGCTTCTCGCAGGCGCGCAGCAACCCGGCCATTACCTTGTTGCGATCAAAAGTCTCTCGACGGCCGTCCTTTTTGACGACCATGTAGGGTATCTCATCGATGCGTTCGTAGGACGTGAACCTCCGCTCACACCTGAGACATTCTCTGCGGCGCCGGATTGCATCGCCTTCGCGCGACTCGCGCGAGTCAACCACCTTGTCTTCGAGATACGCACAGAATGGACATTTCATTTTAGTGAACCCTTTCCGGGACTTCGTCAATGAGATCCTCAGTTGGCTGAGGTGAAATCATGGCGCGCAATTTCGCCAGACTCAGGTCACCACGAATTACATAGAAAATTCCAAACAAAAGCGCTGGACCAAAATCCACGAGGTGCAAAACAATCGAGAGTGCCGCGGCGGTCTCTTTCTTGACGCCGAGAAATATCAGACCGGCGGCGGTCGCAGCGTGAAAAGCGCCGGCCGCGCCACCTGGTGTCGGCACGAGTGAACCCACCAGTGACCAACCAAGTACAAATATCGTTTCCGACACACCAATCTGAAGATGAAAAGCTCGCATTACAAGCAGGTTCGCGGTGGCTATACCGACCCAGACCAAAACAGTCCAACCGGTAGTTTCTGCCAGTTCGCGGAAATTGACGAGCACGCGAAGCGCCTGGGCGAGTTGTTCGAGGAGCTTTAGAACAAGCTGCGACAGTCGTCGTGGCACAAAGCGCCAGCGCGCGAAGAGCCGGTCGAAAAAATCGACTACGACAGAGGATCGTTTCCTGTACCAGGTAAGAAAAGCGATGCCGAGAACGATGGCACCGACCAGTCCGGCTCCGGCCGTTCGCACCTGCTCGAATGAAACGTCGGCTGAGGGCGGTGGCTGGAACCAGATCAGGTTGACTGCAAACATCAACGCCACGGCGGTCAGGTCATAAATGCGTTCGACTACGATCGTGACTAGCGAAGCGCTCGGTCTCACGCGCGGATCTCGCATGGAGAGCACCACCGGTCTCACGACCTCGCCCGCTCGTCCGACGAGAAAAACGCCGCTAAAGCCGATGGTTGTAGCTGCAAACAGGTCTGCAAAACGGGCTGCGCTCAGCGGTTTCAGCAATGCCCCCCAGCGAAATGCTCGAAACACGTACGCCAGACAGATGATCACGACTGCGGCGGTGAGCAGGTACGGATCGGCGTTACTGACTGCGTGCCGGACTTCGGCCCAGTCCAGATTCCGGCCAAACCACCACAGCATCGCTGTGGCCAGCAAGCAAAGAATCCCGAATTCAATGTATTTTCGATAGCTCGGCGTGTTTGCCATCAACCTTCAATGAGAAAAACCACAAGATATTGGGCCGGCCCGCAAGGCTACTACAGGTTAACGGCGAGAGCAAGAAATGGTCCCGCAAAGGCGCAAAGGCGCAAAGATAAAGACCTAAGGAAAGGGTTGAGTTTTTTCTTTGCGCCTTTGCGCCTTTGCGGGAGAAAATATCCGCGCCTTTATGCTTGTGCCTCTTTGTGGCAAACTTTGCTGAACTTTAGTTTAGTACCTGTCGTAATCGGCTCAGGACAAGGGTTTGGCCGCCTTTGACGATTTCCGACCTACAGGTACCTGGAGAGTTACGGTGGGAGCTGTTAAGGCTTTGGCAGTTAGTGAAGGAGCCGAATTGGTTCGCAGGTGTCGCGCAGGCGACGGCGCGGCGTGGGAAGAGATTGTGCAGAACTATTCCCGCCGCATCTATAACCTCGCTTACCGTTTCACCTCGCGTTCCGATACGGCGGAAGATCTGACTCAGGAAGTTTTCGTTAGGGTTTACCGATCTTTGGATCAGTACGACCCTAAACAGGGTGATTTGCAAAACTGGTTAATGAGGCTCGCGCGTAATTTGATTATCGATGATTACCGCAAGCGCCAACGCACACCGCACGACAACCTCGCTGACGATCTCGCCGACCACAGTTACCACCTTCACACGCGGACAAACTCAGTTCAGAAGGAGATGGAGCGCCGCGAGCTCGGCGCGCAGGTGCAGGCAGGCATAGACAAGCTTTCACCTGACTTAAGAACGTGCGTGATACTGAGAGATATCGAAGAGCTGAGCTACCAGGAGATCGTTGACCTTTTGAAGATTCCGGAAGGAACAGTGAAGTCGCGCATCAATCGTGGTCGTATTGAGCTGGCGAAGATCCTCAGGCGAATGAAAGTTGTTGCCATGAGTGAGACTTAAACTAACTAAAGGACGCTCTTTCCAGATGCTGGCAGGCGGAGGAGAAAGAGCAAAAAAGAAAAAGCGGCGGGAAGCGAATAAAAAAGATGCTTTGTGTGGATTTCGAAAACCTTTTGACCGATTACATTGAGGGCGTAGTCGGTCCTGAAACAAATCGGCTCATGGGTGAGCACGCGATGAAGTGCCCCGTGTGCCATGAGACTCTCTCGGCGGTACGCAGCGCGGTCGACGCTTGTCGAATGTCGAGCGTGCCTCCGCCTTCGAGAGAACTTGAAGCCCGTATCCTGCAGAAGACCGTGCCCGAGACGGCAATGGGATGCGAGGAATTTGAAGAGTGTCTCACCGATTACCTCGACGGCTTTCTGCCGGCACACCTTTATCACCGCTGGGAACGTCATGCAGCGATGTGTGATCGCTGCACTGAACTTCCCGGCGAAGTAGTGAGAGCGATCGGCGCGTGCTACACGTATATTTCTGAAGAACGGCCACTGCCTGAAGGTTTGAATGAGAGAATCCTGCAGGCGACTTTGGGAACCGTAACAGCGCAGGAGATCAAAGCCCCCTGGAGAGCGCGCGTGGCTTCCCGGTTCCGCTCGCTGTTAGACCCGATCATCTCGCCGCAACTCGCTACCGTAGCCACGATGCTT
>Ga0070689_100000660_pt1 | contig 20834 bp, 16 predicted proteins | sample KBSS23HmetaG_FD_64669 | JGI IMG/M metagenome (GOLD analysis project Ga0070689, IMG submission 64669) | Switchgrass rhizosphere microbial communities from Kellogg Biological Station, Michigan, USA - KBS S2-3H metaG | ecosystem: Host-associated > Plants > Roots > Rhizosphere ...
CACGTCGTGCAGGAAAATTTAAAATGCGTCCGGGCGGGCCTGGAAAACGTGATGAGTATCCCGTGGGAAATCATCGCCAACGGCGCCCCCGCCGCCAAAGCAACCGAAGAAGTGGTGTTTGCGAAATAAATCGCCCGACGCCACCCAGAACCGCTGACACCATGCCTACGCCTCTTGAATCCCCGACGGCTGACCGCGTCAATCGCGTTCCGATTACCGACGAAGTTCTCAACGTGCAGGATTTTAATGACCGCATCGTCGGTGCTTACAACGACGGTACCGCGGAGCTTGAGTTGCCCGCCGATCAATCGACGCTGCGTTCTTTCATCCCGGCCGGCACCGGCGTGCTGCGGGATTTCTCCTATATCGCTCCCGAGATTCCCCTGCTGAATAGCGAGAATTGCGTGGGCTGCATGGAGTGTGTCACGGAATGTCCGGACACCGCCATCCTGGGCAAGGTCGTTCCGAAGGCCAAATTGGAGGCCGAGCTGGAAGCCATCGCGGATCCCGCGGAGCGCGAACATTACCGCCGGCAGTTCGGCCGCACGACGAAGTATTGGAACGTTTACGAAAAGAAAGGGGCTGAGCCCGGCTATTTCGGAATTTTCATTGATCCGACCAAGTGCAAGGGATGCGCCGAATGCGTCGATGCCTGCGGCAACCATGGCGCCCTCTCGATGCTGAAAAAGGACGAGCCGACGCTCAAGCGATTCCAGCGCACCTGGGGATTCTACCGAAAGCTGCCCGAGACCCCCAAGGAGTTCATCAACGAAAAGCTGCTCAGCGACATGATGCTCGCGGACCGGTCGCTCCTCTACGTGGGAGGCGCAGGCTCCTGCATGGGATGCGGCGAAGGCACCGCGCTTCGCATGATGCTCGCCGCAACGGGATTCGTTTTCGGCAAAGAGAACATCGGCATTGTCAATTCCACCGGCTGCTCCACCGTCTACGCCTCGACCTATCCCTACAATCCCTATCTCGTCCCGTGGACCAACTCGCTCTTCGAGAACGCGCCGGCCGATGCCATGGGCATCCGCTCGCGCTGGGATCAAATGGGGTGGAAGGATAAGAAGCTCTGGGTCATTGGCGGCGACGGCGCGATGCTGGATATCGGCTTTCAGTCGCTGAGCCGAATGCTGGCCTCGGGCATGGACATCAAGGTGCTCGTCCTGGACACCCAGGTCTATTCGAACACAGGGGGCCAGTCGTCGACGGCGAGCTACATGGGCCAAAACACCAAGTTCTCGGTTCACGGAAAGGTGATTCCCGGGAAGGTGGAACGCCGGAAGGAGCTCGCGCAGATCTGCATGATGCATCCGAACACGTTTGTCGCCCAGACCAGCTGCGCGATGCCCAATCACTTCTACAAGTCCGTGATGGCGGCCAATGAGTTTTCCGGTCCCGCCGTGGTTACCGTCTACACCACCTGCCAGCCCGAACACGGCGTCGGGGACAACATGGCCGCGCAGCAGAGCAAGCTCGCGGTGGATACCCGCACATTCCCCGTGTTGATCTATGATCCTCGCAAAGGCTTGAAGATCGCCGAGCGGCTCAGCCTCCAGGGCAACCCGGCGACGAAGGAAGACTGGTACAAGGATCCGAAGACCGGCGAGGTCTTCGACTTTACCATGTTCGCCCGCAGCGAAGGCCGTTTCGCCAAACATTTCGATGAGGAAGGCCGGGCCAGCGAGGTCATCCTCCGGGCCAACCAGGAACGTCTGGAAAACTGGCGCACGCTCCAGGAATTGGCCGGCCTGCTCTAAGCTAACCGCCACGGCTTCCTTCGGGCAGCCGACGGAGCGGCGACTGCGGACTTCCCCTGGCTTCCATGCCGGTGGGTTCATTCCGGATTTCGCACCTAACACCAGAGGCGGCAGGCTCTTGTTTTTCCCCATGCCTCGTCCATAGTGGACCGGTTGACATAAAGCGAATTGATAGGCACCGCGGATGATCCGACGCCTGAATATAAGACTGCTCCTGTTCCTCCTGTTTGAGACGGCGGTCATTGCCAGCATGGTTGGAGTGGGATGGACTTTGTATCGGACGTACGGACTGGTCCAGGACCTGGCGCGACAGCGAGGTGGGCCGCCGCCGCAACCCACCACCAACCAGGTGCAACAGGTCCTGATGCTGGAGGAACTGCGGGGAAAATATCTCACTCTCGCGGACCGGCTGGTAAATGGTTTTCGACTCATCAACGAAGGGCTGGATGCCTTTTTGAAGGATCGCACCGTTACGATCGGACGTTATTTACGGGAGTCGGAAAACCTGGAGCGACGGCTGGCGGAAAGGTCCAATGACAAGGTCATGCTGGAGGCCCAAAGCCTGCGAGATGAATTACTGGCCCACCCGGTCGCAAAGAGCGATGCCACGCTCGCCGTCGACCTGAAATATCATGATTTCCTGGCCAGCGTGAGGACCGCGGTCTCCAATCATATCGCAACCCTCAACATCACGGACGGACAACCCCTCTCGTCGAACATCGTCCAGCTCAAGATATCGAAAGCCGGACCCACCGAACGCGTGGTGAGGAGCCAGATCACCGATGCCTTCGGCCGGGCGGAGCGTCTGGGGCGGTTGCTGGACCAAAAATCCGTGGAACTGTTGACGCCGCCGGTGGCGCCGACGGTTGCGGCACGCGAGGTCGAGTTGAAGGCCACGCTCCAGTTCCTCCTGACGATGCTGGCCTCGGTTTTCCTCCTGCAAGCGATCATCGTTATTGTGGCCTTTTACCGCCGGATCGTTGTCCTGCCCCTCCATCAACGGATCATCGAAAACACCACGACCGCGGAATTCCAGCGCAAGCTGGATCATTTTGCCCGGCTGGCCACCGGACTGGCCCATGAGATCCGCAATCCCCTCACGGCAATCAACATTCGGCTCTTCACGCTGCAGAAATCCCTTCGCCCAGGGGGATCCCAACATGCGGACACGGTGCTCATTCGGAACGAGATCGATCGCCTGGAACAAATCCTGAAGAACTTCCTTCGGCTGGCCCGTCCCTCCGAACCGAAGCTGACGCGTCTGACCGCGCGCCCGTTGCTGGATGAAACCCACGATCTTTTGTCCGCGCAATGTCGCCAAAAAGGAGTTGAACTTAAAGTGGGGAAAGCCACTAATACTCCGTTTCTAGGAGATGCGGTTCAACTGAAGCAGGTGCTGATTAATCTGGTTCAAAATGCGGCGGAAAGCATCGAAGGGCCGGGGCGCGTGACCTTGCGCGCCTACGACAACTCCGGGCAAAATTCCGATGAAAGCAAAGGAGGCGTCGTTCTGGAAGTTGAGGATACCGGCTCCGGGATTAGTCCCGAAGTTCAGGAAAGATTATTTGACCCATTCTTCAGCACGAAGGAGAATGGTACTGGTTTAGGTCTGCCGATCGCTGCCAAGATCGTAGACCATCATAAGGGTCGGCTCGAGTTTGAAACTCGCTCCGATCAGGGTGCGGTATTTCGGGTTATCTTGCCTGTGGATGGCGAACTGAAGTCGAATGCCTGACATTTTGTTAATTGAAGACGACGCTTCCGTGGCGAACGCCTTGCGTGATATGCTGCGGGACGAAGGTTTTCACGTTACGATGGTGACCGAGTCCCGCGATGGGCTGGCCAAGGCCAGAAGTGGCAATTTTGACATCGTCTTGACCGACTTGCAAATGCCCGGGGTGACCGGTCTCGAAATCATCGAACAGCTCCAGCTGGATCGGCCTTATCTTCCGGTCATTTTGCTGACCGCGTATCATACCACCGAGGCGGCCATTCGCGCCACGCGCCTGGGCGCGTTCGATTATGTCACCAAGCCGATCGACCCCGCCGATTTTCTTCGCATTGTCAAACGCGCCCTGGAAAGCACGGCGCTGACCGCCAAACCCGTCAGCATCGGTGAATCCGCCTCCGCCCGCGATGCCATCATCGGCAAGAGCCGCGTGATGCAAAATGTCTACAAGGAAATCGGCCGCGTGGCCGCGCTGCCCGTGACCGTTCTCTTGCGGGGCGAAACCGGCACCGGCAAGGAATTGGTCGCCCGGGCGATTCATCAATATGGCGACCGCGCCGCCGGACCGTTCATCGCCATCAATTGCGCCGCCATCCCGGAAAATCTTTTGGAAAGCGAATTGTTCGGCCATGAACCCGGCGCGTTCACGGGCGCCCGCTTCCGGCACATTGGCAGATTCGAGCAAGCCGACCGCGGAACACTGCTCCTCGACGAAATCGGGGACATGAGCTCAAACACCCAGGTAAAGCTCCTGCGCGTCCTCCAGGAAAAGACCATTCAGCGGGTCGGAGGCAAGGACGCCATTCCTGTCGATGTCCGCATCATCGCCGCCACTCATCGGAACCTCGAACAGGCCATCGAGAACAAGGAGTTCCGCGCTGATCTGTATCATCGCCTGAATGTCGCCATTATTCATCTCCCCTCCCTGGCTGATCGACTCGAAGACATCCCGGACTTGGTGTCTTATTTCCTGGTCCGATATGGAGCTGAGTTCGGGATCGAACGGCCGTCCATCACTGACGAAGCCGTGACGTTTCTCCAATGTCAGGCCTGGCCGGGTAACGTGCGGGAATTGGAGAATGCGGTTCGCAAGGCATTGCTGGCCTCCCGCGGTTTCCCGATCGGCGTCGAACACGTCCGCACGGCCGTCGCCAAGCTGCTGCCACCCAAACCGGCCGGCGATCAAAAAATCACCGACTACGTCGCAACGCTGCTCGGCCAGGCCCAAACCGGCGAAATTTCCGACGTGGAAGACACCGTAATCCAAGCCGTCGAACGGGAACTCTACGGCCAGGCGATTCGGCTGGCCAACGGAGATCAAACCAAAGCCGCGCGCTGGCTCGGCGTATCGCGCCCCACCATGCGCGAGAAACTCACCCGCTATAATTTGTTTCCAACCCGGGGAGACAACCCGGGACAGCATCCCGCCCAGCAAAGCCCGGAGGCAAGCGACATCATCCGGCTGCCTTCCTCGATGCCCGACTCGTCCGGCCTCCACGCCTGATTCTGAATTGGTCGAGTCCCTGCAATGACGCCCTCGCCCTCCAACGGGCACCGTTCAGTCCCTGGCAGTTTTCCCATTCGGAAATCGCGCCCCCACAGCGCGCGTCGCCTTGCCCCCCTTTCTGCTTTTCCCTGGCCGGGTTTTTGAGCGCACCGCGGTGCTTTGGGTGGATGTCGCATGTAGCAGGATATTGGTGAGGGTCTCGGCAAGACGCAGGGTGCCCGGGTCCATCACCAACGGGCCATTGGAGGAGGAGGACGACGGCAGCGGCGGCGGGTCCACTTCAGAAAGCAATTCAGAGGAGAGGCTCCGCATGACCCAGTCGATTTCACGCGCGGCGCCAGGCGCGGACAGGTGTGAATTCAGCTGATCGGCCACTTCCGAAACTGTATCACGTGCGTTTCCCAGAACCTTGACTTGGCGCAGGCCTTCCGACAGGAGGTTTTGGCGCAGGCGTTCCAGGCGGCGTCGCGCCGCAATTGCGCTGGGTTTCTTTCGCGCCGTTCGATTGGACTCCAAAAGAAAAACGAGGCTGTCGACAGCCCCAACGAGGGATAGGATGGATTTGTTCATTGATATTGCGGGATGAGACATTCCGAAAGTCGTGCGCCACAGTTCGACATCGAAGATTGGGCTTTTCCGCGGCGCGGGCACGACGCTATTTTTCGCGCTCGATGACGGTGTACCTTTTCGGCTGGCCGGGTCACATGGGAGGAGCTTCCACGAAGTTTGCCCATCTCATCTGGTTGCTCCATCGCCAGTATCCCATCACGGTTGTCGCGCTGAAGAAATCGGATCTGGCGGAAGGATGGTGGAGGCGCTGGCTGGACGACAACCGGATCGCTTACTGTTGGATTGGCCACTTGCCAAAACGGCTTCGTGGCTGGGGCGTCTCCCTCTGTAACTGCGAGTTTGTCGGCAGCGAGTCGTGGGTCGAAATGCGACGGCGGGGATTGAAGATGGCGTGGGGAAACGAGATGACAACCACCCTCCGAGGTGAGGCGGGAGCCATTGTGTTGGGCCAGATCGACGCGGTGCTGTATGTTTCGCCGGTCCAGCGCGCAGCGCTCGAACCGCAATACCAGCGACTCTTGCGGGGAAGCCTGCAATCCGAAGACGTCCCGCTCGAACCGGCGCGAACCAGCGGCTGGATCCATGGAACTACGGCGCGTGAGCGCCTTCGCTGGATAATGGTGGGAAATTATATCAGTCCCGCCGCCTTTCCTTTCCAATCCCGTCCGGCGAAAAAAAGATTGGGCCTTACCATTGGGCGGTTGTCCCGGCCCGATCCATCGAAATTTCCCCGCGATTTCCCGGCCTCCTATGAAGCGCTCGGGTTGAAGCAGGCCCGCTTCCGCGTGATGGCCTGGAACGAGCAGTTGGGATCCCGATGGAGCCGTCACACTTTTGATGAGCGCTGGGACTTGTTGAAGGCCTCGCCGGACACCGCCAGCTTCCTCCAATCCCTCGATCTTTTTGTTTACGAAACCGGGCCGAACTGCCGGGAAAGCTGGGGGCGAGCCGTGGTCGAAGCCATGCTTACGGGGGCGATTCCCCTGGTCCCCCGCGGTGGAGGACACCATCTGGAAAACCTCATCGTCCATGGGAAGAGCGGATTTGTCTGCCGCCATCGCGATGATTTTGGGCGCTACGCCCGCTACCTCCAGGATTCCCCTGGCGCGCGATTGCGAATATCGCGGCAGTGCCGCGAGCGCGCGGTGCGCCACTTGTGCAACCGCCGGTCGCACCTGCAAATGTGGGATGAGGTGTTTCAAGGGTGCTGATTCAACCACTCCCGAAGGCGGGCGGCGTGCGACTCCTCCTCCTTCAAGAGCGCCGGCGGTTCCTGCAAATTTCTGGAAACGTATCGTTCGACCAACTGGCGCGTCCTGGCAAAACCCGGTCCGGTGGCGGGAACGCCCTGGGTCAGGCGCCAGCAGAGCTGGGCATAGTCGCGGCGCCCTTCCTCCGGCGACAAATTGTGCTCCGCCCAACCCATCGCTTCCTCGGCCGCGGCGATGGCGCCTTCCACATGGCCGGTTTGCAGTTCATAAGTAACCACCCAGAGAAACGAATTGGGAATTTGTTCGCGGAGCCTCGGGGATTGCGGTGCTGATGCAAAAAATCCAAGCCGGAGATGCAAAGCCTCCTTGAGCGGCCCGATTGCCCCGGCAACATCGCCGTTGTTTTCAAGCGCGTCCGCCAGCCCCGCCAGCACCCGCGCCTTCGCCAAGTTCGCCGGCTTTTCCGCCGGCCCGTCCACAAATTTTTCCAGGGCTTTGCGAAGGCGCTGAACTTGTCCGGTGGATCCCGCCGGTCCATTGATCAGCCGGACGTCGGCAACGATGGCTGCCCCCCAGCGAAGGTGGTGCCCGACATGAGCGGGAGCATTGAGCGCCCGCTCTTCACATTGCCGAACCCAGTTCGCGGAATGGCCCGCCGCTTCCTGGGGACGGCTCTCTCGCAGATGCAGGGCGATAAGCGCCTTGGTTGTTTCGCCGGCATTTTCCGCCCACTGTTCCCAATCGGGGTTCTGCGCGAGCAGATTGCTCTGAACGGTCAACGCCATGTTCAGGTATTTCAACGCTGCCGGCCCCTTCGGCGCGAAGGGATTTTCCGACACGCCCTGCCAGGCGAGGCTCTTCCCGTAAAGCGACAGCCACGCGGTGTTGCGCGGATCCAACGAGGTCAGGTTCCTCGCCAGGCGCTCGAACGTGTCGATGTAAGGCTGCGCTTGAAAAAATTGTTGCAATCGAGTCAAGGCCGCCGCCACCTGCGCGTTGGCCACGGCCAGCTCAAATTGCCATCGATTGTTCCTAGGATAGCGCGCCGCCAATCTCTCCATGCTGTCCAGATAGTCCGTGAATTTTTCCAGGGCAAGATCGTGAGCACCCCGCAGCTGGCTGATACGGGCTCGGTAATAGGCGCAATTGGCCAGCGACAAGTGCCACTGCGGATCCGCATCCGGCCATCGCGTCGCCTCCGTCAGGAGATTCTCGGCTTGCGCGACATTCGTGGCGGAAGCCTCGGCGCGATTCTGCAGGAGCCAGATATCGACCTGCGCCAGGAGAACATCGCCCAGGTTCGCCCGGTTGGTCCCATCCGGACCAAGAGCGAGAGCCTCGTTGGCTGCGAGCACCGCCGCCGCACCGTGAGCATTGGCCGCCGCGCGCAACCCCCCATCCTTCGCGATGTTCAGCCGCAGCACATGAACGCGGCTAAGCAACCGTTTCCAGCGGCTCTCCAGAGGCGCGTGCTGGTGCTGGCGTTCATAGATCCGCCCGGCTTCGGTGGCCGAGGCTTCCGCCTGCACCAGATGACCGAGATCCCTGTCCACGGCGGCGGCATTCTCAAAGAACCGTGCCTTTCGTTCGAGATAACCCGAATCGCCTAACGCGGTATGGTTGGTATAATAATCCTCGGCGCGAGCGTTGATTTTCTCCATCAGGTCGAGCCGGCCAACCTCCCGCAAATCATCCGCCAGATCCTGGTTCATGAACCCGATGAATCCTTCGGACGCCGCCCGCGCCGATCGAATCCTTTCAATGGCCATGACCTGGGCGCTGACGCCCACGGTCACGGCGGCGGCCAGCGATGCCAGGAGCAACGCCGGGATCGGATTGCGCCGCGTCCACATCCAGCAGCGGATTGGAAATGACACAGGCCTGGCCATCACCGGCCGCCGCTCCTCAAAGCGAATCAGGTCCTCCGCCATCGCCTGCGCGCTGGGGTAACGACTGTCCGGGCGCTTTTCCAGGGCTTTCAGGCAAATGGCTTCCAGATCGCGCGGCACCTTCGGATCGATCTTGGTCGGAGCAACAGGCTCCTCGTAGTAGGCAGCCCAATAGATTTGCTCGCGATTCTCGCCGTCAAACGGCGGCCGGCCGGTCAACAGGTGATAAAGAATTCCTCCCAGCGCATAGACGTCCGTGGCGACGCTCAACGGTTTGGTTCCGGGCTGAATTTGCTCCGGCGCCATGTAGTTGGCCGTTCCCAAAATCCTGTCCGAATCCTCGTCCTCATTGTCGCTCAGCAGGCAGGCGATGCCGAAGTCGGCGACGAGCGGTTCGTCCTGGGCGTCGACGATGATGTTGGCCGGTTTTAGATCGCGATGGATCACGCCGCGTTGATGGGCGTGATGAATGGCATGGGCGATCTTCTTCACGTAACGGGCCGCCTGCCGCGGGGTCAACGAACGGCGACGAAGGACCTCACTCAACGGCTCGCCTTCCACGTAGGCCATCGAGAAGAACTGCTCCCCGTTCCATTCCCCGCTTTCAAAAACCGGGATGATATTGGGGTGCGAGAGGGCAGCGACGGATTCAGCTTCCGTGCGAAACCGCCGGACGCGTTCCGGATCAGCCGCGATGCCTGGCAAGGGCCGTTTTACCGCCACAATTCGATTGAGGCTCTTTTGCCTCGCGCGATACACGGTTCCCATGCCTCCACGCGCGATCTCGTTCAAGAGGACATAATCCTCGCCGAGGTGAATCCCGTCTTCAGGAACGGGCGCGGAAGCGGTCTTGCCACTGGCGGCCGGCGGGGAAAGATGGGAGAGGAGCAACTCGCCGGAAGTGGTGCAACGCTCGCACTGGGCAGCAGGCGCGTTTCCCGGCAGGTCGATCCCACACGTGCGGCATCTCCTGGCTTGTTGCACCAGGGGATTCATGCTGGAAAGGGCGTCACTCATGAACCTGCCTCACGGATCTTGAAGCAAATGGCGGATCTCCTCCTGCACCTCGCCCGGCGAACCGACCGTCTCGGCGATCACCGCCACCAAAATCTCCCGAAAACGCTCCTGCAATCTCATCTTTCGCAGGCTGACCGCGTTTGCCGTCAGGTGATGCCTCGCCGCGATGTCATGGATCGACAGGCCATCCTTGCGATCCCAGAGCAATGGCTCCAAATCGCCGAAGAGACCACCTTTTCCCGCGACTTCCCATTCCAGCCGCAGACGACGGACCGCTTCATCAATGGTCGCCCGCCACCAGCGTCGCGTGAATTCCTTCTCCGCGTCGTTGGCATGGCCGGGCTCGACCGCCATTTCGTCCAGCGACGATGCGTTGTTCAATTCCTTCCGCTTCCGGGTGTCTTCCGCGGCGTAGTGGCTGATGACGTAGCGCCGGATGCTGGTGGAAAGGTAAGCGCGAAAGCGGCCCTTGCCCCGATCCGTGTTGACGAGGTCTTCCCGGGTCAGCATGCGGGCGATGAAATCCTGGGCGATGTCCTCGGCGTGCTGTGGATGTCGGACCATCGTGCGAACAAACTCGATGATGGGCTGTCGATACGTCTCGAACAACTTGTTCAACGCGGTCTGGGCCTGCTCCGTTCGCTGGTTGATAGGCTGGAGGAGGGTGGTCCAATGTGTCGTCGGAAAGATAAACGTCCTCTCTTCCGCAACGCTCTGTTTGACACCGCTCACGGGACGACTAAACGCCAAGCCCGGTTTGCTTGAGAAGAACGAAATTTCGCCAATATTCACCCCTCCCCAGTCGAACGTCCCGCTCCCCACGGGAATTCCCGGGGTCCTGCCACGGCCGGGCCCTCGAGCCATTTTGCAGGAAGAACCCGGAAAGAAAACGGAGCCACCGCAAGGCGCGCCTGAATTCGGGAAAACGGGCAGGCGGTCTGGTCGAGACGACCAGACCGCCTTTGCTTCTCTGGCCTCCTTAGCCACAGAATTGGCGGATACCCATCGCGCTGATAGCAGCGACGACAGGCCTGGCGGAAATCCTTCGACCTCCCCCAGCAGAGAGCAGGCTCCCTGGCCTCCCACTCTCCTTCGCCACCGGACCCCTCCACCCTGGCTTAAAATCAGCATGTTCCTGGCCCGGTTCGATCAACCGATCGACTGGGAGCATGACATTGTGTCTCACTGGCATCATTTAGGTGCTCGATGTGATTGTTCGGGCTTCACAGACATCTACGGGATTCGCGCCGGGATCTTTCGCGGTTTTTTTGCCGGGGGAGAAATATCCAGGTTTTCTGAAAGAAACGCCGGGAAAGTCAGTATTTCCTTATAACAAGTTCAATGCACTCATCCTTATCCCTCACCCTCCCCTGTCCGACAAACCTACCTAAAAGCCGGCTGGGGGAGGGATTTAGCCCGGCCCGAAGGGGGTTAAAAGGCCTAAAAAACTTCTTGCTATTCGGAGCCGCTGCGTCAGTTTTTCCCCCGGCGTCTAGATACTTGTCCCTTCCACGGCATGGAAAATCTTCAAGTGAACGCGGTTCAGTGATGATTTTGAAACCCGGCAGTCGGGAACAGTCTGGCAAGAGCAAAGTTGAGTCTAGGACAGTAAACATCACATGAGCACGAAACTGTTTGTAGGAAATCTTTCCTTCAACACGACAGAAAACGACTTGTTCGACGCGTTTGCCGCGCACGGAACCGTCGTCGAAGCCAACCTGATGCTGGATCGCATGAGCGGTCGGCCGCGCGGGTTTGCCTTCGTCACCATGGGATCGCCCGAGGAAGCCCAGAAGGCCATTGAAGCGATGAATGGCAAACCCTTGGACGGTCGCAACCTTACCGTGAACATCGCCCGTCCGAAGGAAGAACGTCCGGGTGGCGGTGGTGGCGGCGGCGGCGGTGGCGGTCGTGGGCCCCGTCGTGAATTCGGTGGTGGCGGCGGTGGCGGCGGTCGCAATCGCTACTAGGCCGCGTCCGTTCTGATTTTTGGCAGTTCTCAATCTCCTCCCACCTCGCGCTCGCAAAAGTTGGCCGAGGTGGGCGGTGCTGTTTTAACGAGGCCTCGTCGACGTCGGTTCTCCTGAACGACGACGGCGCCCGTGAAATCCCGGACAAGCGGATGGGGCGTCCACCCTACTGCGCCTGGCCGGGCTGGACGAAATAATACAGGGGAGTGGAACGGCAATGGGGCAACGACGATGAAAGGCTCTGAATGGAACAACACATAGAGGTCGAGGGACGGATCGTTAATGTCCTCGCCGGAACAATGTTTCGCGTCGAACTGGATAATCAACACCAGGTCCTCGCCACTATCTCCGGCAAAATGCGGAAACGATTTGTCCGCCTGACCACAGGCGACCGCGTAAAGATGGAAATGTCGCCGTACGACCTGAACAAAGCGCGCATCACCTGGCGCTTGGGTTAGCCAGCCCAGGCACTCGCGCCGCCACCAGGAAATGGCGGCTGTCCTCCCTGCCGTCCAGCCAGTCAGTCCTTCCGCCTCCCGATTTCACCACTTTCTGCCGTGGCCAGGAGCGGTTTAGCCGAGCGCCCTGTGATTTTTCTTCCAGCAACCGGCACTTCTTCGGCATTCTGCTCCCATGGGTAAACGCCGTGAGGCACGGGAACGTGCCGTGCAGTTTTTGTTTCAGCATGATCTGAATCCGCCGGAAGACCTGGATGTGGCCCTGGATCATTTTTGGGAAGGCCAGCGATCCGCCGTGATCGCCAAAGAAAAGGGCCGCGCCACCTGGGGCGAGCCCGCCACCACACCGCCACCTCCTTCTCCGGACGACCTGGCCGTTCGGCTTTTCGCGGATCCCCTCATTCGCGGCACGCTCGAACACCGCGATGACATCGATCAGCGCATTCTTCGTCATTGCAAGAATTGGGACCTGACCCGCATTGCCGCGGTCGATCGCAACATCCTTCGCCTGGCGATTTTTGAAATGTTTCACCGCGAGGATATCCCGCCCGTGGTCAGCATCAACGAGGCGGTTGATATCGCAAAGAAATTCTCCACCCAGGACAGCGGCAAGTTCGTCAATGGCATCCTGGACAGCGTGAAGGCGGAATTGATGAGGCCGGCTCGTATCGTAAAATGAATTCCTGGGCCGACCTTCATCTCCACACCAATTTCTCCGATGGCACCTACACGCCCGAGGAACTGGCCGGCCATGCGCATCGATGCGGCTTCAAAGCCATCGCCTTGACCGATCATGACACCATGGAGGGCTGCCTCCGCATGGCCACCGCCTGCGCCAGCCTCGGAATCGAGTTTATCCCCGCCACCGAATTAACCTGCGAGCATGACGGTCATGAATTGCATTTGCTCGGGTATTATCTCGATGCGCAAAATATCCGGCTGGCCACAGAGTTGGCCAAGTTTCAGGCCGTCCGGCAGGGTCGAATTGGCGAGATGGTCGAGCGTTTGAATGAATTGAGGATTCCCATCAAACCCGAGGCAGTTTTCGCGCTGGCCAACTGCCGCTCCCCCGGCCGGCCCCACGTCGCCCGCGCCCTCGTCGCAGGCGGATGGTGTTCAAATCTGGATGAAGCGTTTGAACGATTCCTGAAAAAAGGCCGCCCGGCTTGGGTTCCGAAATTCAAAATCTCCGCCATGGACGCCGTCGAACTTGTCCATCAAGCCGGCGGCCTGGCCGTCATGGCCCACCCCGGGCTGAACCACCATGATGAGTTGATCCCCGCATTGGTGGACGCCGGCCTGGACGGTCTCGAATGCTTCCACAGCAAGCATTCCACTTCGGTGACCCAGCGCTATCTGGAGATGGCGGACCGCCACCATCTGCTGGTCACCGGGGGATCCGATTGTCACGGCATGAGCAAAGGCCGCCCATTGATCGGCAGCATTAAAATCCCCTACGATTGCGTGGAACGCCTGCGGCACGCCATGTTGAAACGGGCCGGCGAGAGCGGAATGATGATCGCCGCTCCCGATGTTCCGAAAAACTAACTCGGGCTGCTGGACATTTTCCCATGGGATTTTTCAAGAAGTTCAAGGACGGGCTGCAGAAGACGCAGACCAAGTTATTCCACGAGATTAAGCGCATCGTCACCCTTTCCCCGCGCCTGACCGGTTCAACCATGGAGGAGCTTGAGGCGGCGCTGATTTCCGCCGACTTCGGCACCGCCATGACCAGCCAAATTCTGGCCGCCGTCAAAACGGCCTTCGAAACGCAGGGTCGATCGGGTCTCGCCATTTTCGAAGTCGCCCAGCGTGAAGTGGAAGTTTGCCTGGCCGCCGGACACGCACCGCTGCGCCGGGAATCCCCTCTCACCGTCGTATCCATCGTCGGGGTGAACGGAACGGGCAAAACCACCACCGCGGCCAAGCTCGCCTTTTTGTTGCAGGAACAAAAATCGAGCGTCGTTCTGGCCGCGTGCGACACCTTCCGGGCGGCCGCCGTGGAACAGCTCAAGTTATGGGGACAGCGCCTGAATGTTCCGGTCATCTCCGGGGCACCCAACGCCGATCCCGCCGCCGTCGCGCATGACGGCATCGCCGCTGCCCTCGCCCGGCAGGCCGGTTATTTGCTCGTGGATACCGCCGGCCGTCTTCATACCAAACACAATTTGATGCAGGAGTTGCAAAAGGTTCACCGGGTCATGGACAAGAAACTGCCCGGGGCACCGCATGAGACCCTGCTCGTTCTGGATGCCACCACGGGCATGAACTCGCTCAATCAGGCGCGGGAATTTCACAAGGCGGTGACCCTCACCGGCCTGGTGGTAACGAAGCTCGATGGAACGAGCAAGGGCGGCATGGTCGTCGCCATTCAACGGGAGCTCGGCTTGCCTATCAAGTTCGTCGGGCTGGGCGAACAGCCCGATGATCTTCAGCCCTTTGACGCAAAACAATTCGCGGAAGCCCTCTTCTCCGGCAATGAGTGACCCATGCCTGGCCACGCCCTGAGTGATGAGGCCTGGATGCGCCTGGCGCTTCGCCTCGCCGCCCGGGCCAGCGGACAAACGTCTCCGAATCCCATGGTCGGTGCGGTCCTGGTCAAACACGGCCGGAAGATCGGGCAGGGCTGGCACCGTCGCGCCGGCCAACCGCACGCTGAGATCGAAGCGCTGCGCGACGCCGTGGCCAAAGGAGAGTCAACCCGCGGCGCCACTCTTTACGTCACGCTGGAACCCTGTTCCACCCAGGGGCGAACCCCACCCTGCACCGGCTCCATCGTAGACGCCGGAATCAAGCGGGTGGTGGCGGCGGCCACTGATCCAAATCCAGCCCATTCCGGACGCGGCTTCCGTCTGTTGCGACGGCGCGGCCTTGGCGTGGAACTAGGATTGATGGCCGCCGAAGCGACCGGTCTTAACGAAGCTTTTAATCACTGGATCGTTCATCGCACCCCCTACGTCGTCGTAAAAGCTGCCATGACCCTCGACGGCAAAATTGCCACGGCCTTGGGAGAATCCCGTTGGATTACCGGCCCGCTCGCCCGGAACGCGGGCATGCGCTTGCGCCAACAAGCCGACGCCGTTCTTGTCGGTGTCAACACGGTGCTGCTGGATGATCCCCGGTTGACGGTGCGTTTGGCGGCTCGCGGGAAACAACCGCCCTCCCGGCTTCGACGCATCGTCGTCGATACGCACGCGCGCACGCCGTTAACCGCCCGGGTGGTCAATGACCAATTCGCAGGTCTCACCACGATCGTGACTACGCGACTCGCGCCGCCCCGTCGAGCGGCCGCATTATCCCGCCGTGTCAACGTCTGGCAGGCGCCGGTCAAAAAAGGCCGCGTGGATTTGCGCTGGGTTTTGCGCAGACTTGGTTCGGAGAACGTCACCAGGTTGCTCGTAGAAGGCGGCGGTGAGATCAATGCCTCCTTCCTTCTGTCAGGTCTGGCTCATCAAATTGCGTTCTTTTTCGCACCAAAAATTCTGGGCGGCCGGGATGCCCGTCGTGCTGTGGCCGGTGATGGCGTTGAAAAACCAGCCGAGGTCGTGGAGCTGGAACGTGCCGAGTGGCGCCGGATGGGCCCCGATTTGATGCTGGAAGCCCGAGTCAATTTGCGCCAGCGGCGTCGAGGAAAACCTTAGTCAGAAACGACATGTTTACCGGGATCATCGAAGAGGCGGGCGTCGTCCGGGATGTTCAATCGGCCCAACGGTCCATCAAGTTGACGGTGGAATCGGGTTCGTTGGCTCGCGGGTTAAAACGCGGCGACAGCGTGGCCGTCAACGGATGTTGTTTGACTGCGGTAGACCTGGTTCCGGCCGGACGACGGACGCGAATTCGATTCGATTTGCTGCGCGAGACCTGGTCAGTCACCAACCTGCAGTTCCTCAAGAAGGGTTCCCTCGTGAATCTCGAGCGTCCCCTCCGGGCCGACGGACGGCTCGACGGGCATTTCGTCACGGGCCATGTCGATGGCATAGGTACAATTTATCGATGGGATCGTGTCGGGCGGGATCATTGCCTGGAGATTGCGGCGCCGCCGGCTGTCATGAATTACATCGTGACGAAAGGCTCCGTGGCGGTGGACGGCATCAGCCTGACGGTTGCGACAGTGTTGAAAAGGCGATTTCGCATTTGGATTATCCCGCACACATTTGAGGTCACCGCCCTGCGCGAGCGAAAGGTGGGGAACGCTGTGAACCTGGAGGCGGATATTCTCGGCAAGTACGTGGCTCGCTTCATTAAATCCGGGATCAGGCGGAGCAAATGAACTGCCGGCCTGAAAACCCACGATAAAGCTGGCCCATGCCGCGGCTTTTGGGGGGCGCCAGTGGAGTTTCCATCGGCAACAGGAGTGCCCTCGATCTGGCGGGGTGTCTCAGCGGGATTTTGCCCGCTTCCGGCCCAGCGCCTCTCGGAGTTCAGCCAGCGGCAAGGTGTTTATCACATCCGATTTGGTGAGCCAGCCCTTCCGGGCCACGCCGGCGCCCAGGCGCAGGAATCCTACGTGGTCCATGCGATGGGCATCAGGATTGATCACGCATTTGACGCCTTTGGAAATCGCGTAGGGCCAAAGCCGCCAGTCCATGTCGAACCGATACGGATTGCAGTTAAGCTCAATCCAAGTCCCCGTCTCCGCACACGCATCAATCACCGCCTGTTGATTGACCTTGTAAGACTCGCGCTCCAGCAACAACCGGCCCGTGAGATGGCCCAGGATGTGGACGTTGGGATTTTCCACCGCGCGCAGAAAACGTTTAGTCATCTCCGCTTCATTCTGGGAAAATCCGGCGTGGATGCTGGCCACGACAACTTCGAGCTCGGCCAGTAAGGCATCGTCGAAATCGAGGCGGCCCTCGCTCAGGATGTCCACCTCCGAGCCGGATAGGAGCCGAAAATCGGCCCCGTCATCCGCCAGTTTCTGGTTTACGTCGGCGACGACCCGCAGTTGTTCCCGAACCCGTTGGGGATCCAAACCATGGGCCTGAAAGCTCGACTTGGAGTGGTCGGTGATGGCCCAGTACGCCAGGCCCAGCTCACGAGCTTTTTCCGCGATCTCTTCGATCGGCTCGTGTCCATCGCTCCACGTGGAATGATTATGGAGCGAGCCGCGCAAATCCGTCCATTCGATCAGCTTCGGGATCTTGCCTTCCTGCGCCGCTTCGAATTCGCCGTGTTGCTCCCGCAATTCGGGCGGCACATAACAAAGTCCGAGTTCGACAAAAATGTCCTCCTCGGTCTGGCAAGGTACCAGCAACTTCGGGTCACGAGTCTCCTCGCTTGATCGAAACAAACCGTATTCGTTCAAGCGAAGCCCTCGCATGATGGCGCGCTGGCGCATCACGATGTTGTGCTCCTTGCTGCCCGTGAAATAGGCGAGGGCGAACGGATACTCCGTGTCGCTCACGACGCGCAAGTCCGCCTGAATTCCGCCGTCCAGCACCACGCTGGCTTTCGTGTCGCCCTGCGCGCTGACCGTAATAATGCCCGGCTGTCGCACGAAAAATTCGATGACTTGGGCGGGGTTCTTCGACGAGATCAAAAAATCGATGTCGCCGATGACTTCCTTCCAACGCCGCAAGCTGCCGGCCGTGCTGCAACGAATGACATCAGGATGCTCCCGCAGTCGCTCGAGAATGGGCTCCGCCGCGGCCAAAGCCACACTAAGCCGATGGCGCGAGGTGAACTGTCGCTTCAATTGAATGCCTTCGATAATCTTGGCCTGCGACTTTTCCCCGAAGCCGTCCAGCCCGGCGACGCGACCTTCCTGACAGGCGGCTTCCAGCTTCTCAACGCTGTCGATGCCCAGTTTGTCGTAAAGTGCTTTCACCTTCTTGGGACCGACGCCTGGAATCTGCATCATCTCAATCAGTCCGGGCGGCAGCGAGGCTTTCAATTCCTCGTAAAATATTAGGCGGCCGGTCGTAACGAGCTCGGTGATTTTTTGCTGGAGCTTGTCACCGATCCCTTTGATCTCGCCCAAACGTTTCTCTTCCACCACCCGCGCCAGCGGTTCTGTCAGGTTTTCAATGGAACGGGCCGCGTTGGCATAGGCCCGTGTTTTGAAGGGGTTTTCACCCTTCAATTCCAGCAGCGTGCCAATCTCGACCAGCATTTCTGCGACCTTTTCCTTATCCATGGCGGCGATCTTAAATCGCTTCCCCGGACTGCAAAGCGCAAAGTTGTGGCCAGCTTCGGCTGCAGCGAGTGGCAGGATCGGCCAAGGTTGGTTTGACCCTGAAAAATGGACGCTGAACGTCCAACTTCTCAACTTTCAACCTTCAACGACTGCATGAGTTGGAAGTTCAAGGTTTGAAGTTGAGCGTTGACCGCCCCTACCGCCGTCCGTCGTACCACGTGTGGCAGGCGTCGCGATCGGACAGCGTTCGCCCGCGCCTGATCACCGTTCGCAAAAGAAACCGGACGTGTTCACCCGCACTGTAAAGATGCAGCTTCCGCGCGGAGGTGATCAGCGGATGGCGATGGAGAATGGTGATGCGCCGCCGGTTCGCCCGAGCCTCCTTCTTGAGTCTCTGAAACAGCTCGATCTCTTCGCTGGCATAAAGCCGCTCATCAAAGCCGCCCACCTTTCGAAAGGTCGCAGCCTCGCAAAAGATAAACGAGCCAGGCGCCCATCGAAGAAGGCGGCTCAGGGCGTTCCACGAATGAATGATGATTCGGGCCACGGGATAATGGCCGGCCAACGCGACAGTGCTGCCTCCCGCCAGGCAATTTCCCGAGCTGATTTCTCCGGCGACATCGCGAAAAAGGGCCGGACTCGGGTGTGAATCCGCATCCACAAAGATGAGCCACTCCCCCGCCGCGGCTTTTGCACCCGTATTGCGAGCGCGGCCAATCTGGTTAATGGGTTCGAAAACGACCTTGGCCCCCGCGGAGCCGGCGATCTCCGACGTCCGATCATTTGAGTTGTTGTCACAGACCACGAGCTCGCTGCCCCAACCCAGTTCGTCAAAGACTCGCCGCGCCGTATTGACATGCCCGAGGGTTTCTCCCAGCAGTTTCTCTTCATTGTAGGCGGGAATAACGACGGAGACTTTCATGAGCGGACGGCCCACATCTCAGGCGGTGGCGGGCTCTGAGGCGAGAAGTTCCTTCGCCTGATCGAGCTGGGCAGCGCTCCCGATGAGCAACAGTTCGTCGTCCGGACGAAACTCCAGTTCAGGTTCCGGGCTGACAATTGTTTCCCCGCCGCGGCGCAGCGCCACGGCGGTCGCGCCCGTGCGCGTGCGAAGCTCCAGCTCGCGAATCTGTTTGCCGACTGCCACGGTGCCCGGACGGATCGTCACGGTCACCAATTGCGCGTTCTCCAGGAGCGAAGGCAGGCGCCGACGCAAGACGGGCTCGGTTTGTTCTGGTTGCCGGGAGAGCACTTCCCGAATGCTGACCTGCGCGCGCGAATAAATCCGGATGAAAAAAGTGCGCAAAAGAATGGCGATGACAACCACTATGCCCGCGAGAACCAACAGCACTTCAAATGGGGGAAGCAGAAACGAACTGAGAAGCAGCAGCAGGATGGCCAGACCGACGACGCCGGTAAAAAGGGTGGTGTTTGCCACCAACGCGCGCATCGCCATGGTGGCTTTGGCCGACGCCCGACGCTGCACGGTCATCTCCGATGTCAGCATGCTGAAGGCCTGCAGCTTTCGCAGCGTCGCGATGCCGATGGGCAGACTGACCAAAACGGCGGCCAGCCACAGCACCGTGCGGCTCCCACCGGTCCAATGCGGCAAACGGTCCAGCCAGGGCACCTCCTGGCGGTCAACGATCGCAGCCGCCAGGAAAACCCCGGCCATCAACGCCACGTTAATACTCATTTGCAGCAGCATCAGCCGCAACAGCCGGCGCGGCGGACTGGCCTCGCGCGTCGCCCGCCACCGCTCAATCCATGCAGTGTAGTCACGTTGATAATTGAGGAGGGACCGCGGCGCAATCCGGTCATGCCACGCGATAAGCCGGTCAGCGTTTCCGATCAGGAACGGGGTGAGGATCGAAGTGAGCGCCGACACGGATACGGCGATGGGGTAGAGAAAGCCGCTGGTCACCCGCATCTCCATTCCCAAAGCCGCGATGATGAACGAAAACTCACCGATCTGAGCGAGTCCGAGTCCCACTCGCAACGACGTCGCCCGATCGTAGCCGGCCACAAAACAGCCGAAGGAACACGCCACAATCTTGCCGGCCACCAGGGCCACGGTGATGAGCGCAACCGGCACCCCATATTGTCTGAGCAGCGCGGGATCGATTAGGAGCCCGATGGCCACAAAGAAAACGGCGCTGAACATGTCCCGCAGGGGAGCGGTCAATCTCTCGACGCGGCGAATATCATGAGACTCCGCGATAACTGCTCCCATGATAAACGCTCCCAGCCCGACGCTGTAACGCAGCTGAAGCGCAATCAGCGCCAGGCCAAAACAGAGCCCAAGGGTGACAATGAGAAGCGTTTCCTCACTCCGGAACTTATCCACAAAACGGAACAGCTTCGGCACCACCAGCAATCCGATCACGACGGCCATCACCAGGAAAATGGCCAGCCGCCCAAATATTCCAACGACGGCCCCAAACTCGAATGAGGCCGCGCCCGGAACGCCGGAGAGCGAGGCAATGAGCACGATGGCGATGATGTCTTCGGCGATAAGGATGCCAAAAATGACCTCGGCGAATTTCTCCCGGGTCTTACCCATTTCTTTCAACGTCTTGGC
>Ga0070689_100000661_pt1 | contig 20819 bp, 18 predicted proteins | sample KBSS23HmetaG_FD_64669 | JGI IMG/M metagenome (GOLD analysis project Ga0070689, IMG submission 64669) | Switchgrass rhizosphere microbial communities from Kellogg Biological Station, Michigan, USA - KBS S2-3H metaG | ecosystem: Host-associated > Plants > Roots > Rhizosphere ...
GACGTCACTAACCTTCTCAGCGAAATGAAGAAACGAAAAGGCACGAGCATTTGGCTGACTTATCACTACTTCGCGCTCAGAGCAGCGAACGAGATCGAGCAGTTTCGTTACCGCCTCCGCCAGGGCAAGGTGCTGGTCCATGACGTGATCAACGGCGGCAGCACTCTTCTTCTGCCAGACGAAACCTTCACGCTCGTCTACTTCGACTATGACGAGAGCTTTTCAAAATACATGGAAGGCGCTTCGCGAGCGGTCGAAGAGATACTAAACGGCGACCGTGCCTTCAGGCCGCGCCACGAAGACGACGCACGCATCCATTGCACAACGTTGCCGTGGATATCCTTCACCAGTTTCTCTCACGCGCGACGTTGGGGACGCGAAGATTCAGTTCCCAAAATCTCGTTCGGTAAGTTTGCAAACGAGAACGGGCGCACACTTATGCCGTTTTCAGTCGAGGTACATCATTCGCTCATGGATGGTCTGCACGTCGGACGTTACATCGCGCGCATCGAGGAGATGCTCGCGCAGCCCGAAGCCTTCCTCGAGTAGCCAAACTATGCGCAAATTCGTTCTCGTCGTCATACTGCTGCTCTTGCTAGGCGGTTCGGTTGCTTTTCTCGTCTATCGTTTTACACGCAAGCCTCTGCCGACGCCGGTTGGTTGGAAAGCTCACGTGACGACTGTCGCGGGCGACGGTTCGCCTCTTGTGCTTTCAGATCCGTTTGGCGTCGCGGTTGCTGCTGATGGATCGATCTACTTCAGTGATGCGGGCGATTACAACCGCATCCAAAAAATCGCACCAGATGGTAACGTCACCACTGTCGCGGGCGGCGCCATGGAGGGATTTGGAGACGGCGTTGGAAGCAAGGCTTTATTCAACAGTCCATCAGCCATCGCGATCGCACCGGACGGCAACCTCATCATTGCCGATACAGGAAACAATCGCATACGAAGACTCACGCCCACCGGTCAGGTTTCAACTGTAGCCGGCGACGGCACAGTGGGACAATTCAATGGACCAATCGGTGTGGCGGTCAGTTCAAGTGGCAACATTTATGTGGCCGATAGCTATAACGACCGGATTAGGTTGATTACACCGGATGGGCAGGTCAGCACAGTTGCAGGGAAGGGAATTCCCGGTTATGCGGACGGCGATCGCAACAATGCTCTTTTCGATACTCCCAGCGGCATTATCGTCGCCAACGACAACTCCCTGATCGTGGCTGACACCGGCAACGATCGTCTCCGCCGAATAACTCCGGATGGAAATGTCAGTACACTGATGGTTACGGATCTTTCGAGCCCGATTGCTCTTGCTCTCACGCACGATAACTATCTCTACGTAACCGAGCTCGATCGATCGCGCGTAGTTCAGATCGCGCCCGATGGCGCCTCGCGTGAGATCGCCGGCGAGACTCGTTTCAACCAGCCTACCGGAATAGCCATCGCGCCGAGCGATGATGGGCCACCAAGGTTGTACGTTGCAGATAGCGGCAACTATCTGGTTCGCAAACTCGATCCGGCGCCGGCCTCCGGCACTGCAGCTCCGCTCGATCCGCGTCCGAATCTCACAAACGAAACGCTACGCCAGCAATCACTGTTGTGGCCGGTGGATCCGCAACAAAGTCCGCATGAAGTTGTCGCCACCATGGGTGAAGTGCGTGGCAGCTTCGACTCCAACGACAGCCGTCATCATCTTCATAGCGGGCTCGATGTCTTCGGTGCTTACGGCGACGTCGTACGCGCGGTGCGTTCGGAAAAGGTCACGACTCCACTCTCTAACTGGGGTTTCAACTCCCTCAACGAAGGCTTCCGTGCGGGCGTAGTCTCTTACATTCACATCCACGTAGGCCGCGACAAAGATGGGAAGATGTTTGACGACCCGCGGTTTGTGGCAGTGAATGACACGGAAGGCAAACTCGCGCGCGTGCGTCTCAGGCGTGGGACGCGCTTTCAACCCGGTGATGCTGTCGGCACGATTAACAAGATGTATCACGTCCATCTGAACATCGGCCCACCGCGCGGCGAAATTAATCCGCTTTCATTGTCGCCGATTGGTTTCCAGGACAGTATTCCGCCGGTCATCGAGAAGGATGGCATTCAACTGTTTGACTCATCGGGCGCGCGCCTCACGGCGAAACAGGATCAACGGCTGTTGGTGAATGGTCAGGTACGCATCGTTGTCGACGCATTCGATCGGACCAACATGAACCCCGACCGCCGCCGGCTTGGTCTTTACAAACTGGGTTACCAGGTTCTGAACGCCGACGGCACGCCCGCGCCGGGTTTCAACGAGCCGCGCATCAATATTCTTTTCAACCGTTTGCCATCTGATCGAGAGGCGACGAAGGTCGCGTATGCGTCCGAGAGTGGAATCACAGTTTACGGCAGCAAGACCACGAGGTTTCTGTACGAGGTGACGAACACCGTTAAAGACGGGCAAGTGGCTCCAGGCGTTTGGGATACTTCGCAGTTGCCAAAAGGCGATTACGTGCTTCGGATCATCGCCGCGGATTATTCCGGCAATGAGGTTACCGAGGGCCGCGACGTTTTGATCAGGCTCGGTGTTAATCCGTGAAAATCTGTGGCAAGATATGACTTGACCAACGCGACTCCCAACTTGCCCCTCGAGATATCCAACTGCATCACGCGTGCGCTTGAAGAGGACATCGGACCAGGCGATGTCACTACCAACACCATTGTGCCCGCGGATGCTTCGTTGCGTGGCCGGATCGTCGCGAAACAGGATGGCGTGGTCGCGGGTTTAGAGATCGCGAAGCAGGTCATGCTCGCGCTGGACCAGCACGTTACGTTTCTCGCGCAAGTCAAAGACGGAGCGAAGGTTACTAGCGGAACAGTGCTGGCAAACGTCGAAGGACCAGCGCGCGCGCTGCTCACCGGGGAACGCACCGCGCTGAACTTCCTGGGCCGCATGTCTGGTATTGCCACGTTGACGAGAAAGTTTGTCGACGCTGTGTCGGGCACACGCGCAGTAATTCTCGACACGCGCAAGACGGCACCCGGTCTGCGGGCCACCGACAAACTGGCCGTTCGACTCGGCGGCGGACAAAACCACCGCACCGGCCTTTTTGACATGGTATTAATAAAGGACAACCACATCGACTTTGCCGGCTCAATAACCGCTGCTGTCGAACGCGTCCGCGCCTCCGGGACCAAGCTTGAAATTGAAGTTGAAACACGTACGCTGGACAATGTACGCGAGGCGCTTGGGCTCGGCGTCGAACGTATCCTGCTCGACAACATGACGAGCGAGACGATGCGTGAGGCGGTCGCAATCTGTGAAGGCAGGGCAAAACTCGAGGCGTCTGGCAACGTTACGCTCGATAACGTGCTCGAAGTTGCCGGCACTGGCGTCGACTACATTTCCGTCGGCGCTTTGACACATTCGCCAGTTGTTTTTGATGTCAGCCTGAAGTACGTGGCATGACAAAGGTTTGAAAAGATGATTACTGATACAACTACTGAAGAGATGTACGAGAAGTTGAGCCGGATGCTGGCGGATACTGTGCCGGATTTTGAGCTGCGTCTCAAGGCGGAGTTGGCGGTTGAAATCAACCGGCTCAAAGTGGAGAAGAACGCCGTCATCCTGGGCCACAACTACATGGAGCCCGCGCTCTTCCACTCAATTCCGGATTTTGTCGGCGACTCGCTCGAGCTCAGTCGCAAAGCCGCGGAGACTGACAAAGACATCATCGTTTTCTGCGGCGTGAAGTTCATGGCGGAGACGGCGAAGATTCTCAACCCGAGCAAGAAGGTGCTCATCCCGTCTGAGAAAGCCGGCTGTTCGCTCGCGGCAAGCATTACTGCTGAAGACGTGCGCGAGCTGAAGCGAAGGTTTCCGGGTGTGCCCGTTGTGACTTACATCAACACCTACGCCGACGTGAAAGCTGAGTCGGATATCTGTTGCACGTCGTCGAATGCTGTCGCAGTAGTCAAATCGCTGAAAACTGACAAAGTGATCTTTATTCCGGATGAATATCTCGCCGGCAACGTCGCGCGCGAAACCGGGAAACAGATCATCTTCCCAACGCGCGAACCGAAGATGCATTTTCCGAACGAGCTCGATTACCAGATGATCGGGTGGCCGGGGCGTTGCGAAGTCCACGAAAAGTTCAGTGTTGAAGATATTCAGAACGTCAGGAAGCAGTTTCCGGATGTGGTGATACTGGCGCATCCGGAGTGCAGTCCTGAAGTGGTCGCGGCTTCAGACTATTCCGGTAGCACGACGGCGATGATTCGATACGTCGAGAAAACCAATGCGCCGCGCTATCTGCTGCTGACGGAGTGTTCAATGGGCGACAACGTGGCGGCTGCGAACCCGGAGAAAGAGATGTTGCGGCTGTGCAGTGTGCGTTGTCCGCACATGAACCAGATCACGCTCGAAGACACACTCGAGTCGCTGCGGAAAGAACAGTTTGAGATCTTCATCGATGAGGACATTCGCAAACGTGCCTTGCGTGCGGTTGAGCGGATGCTCGAGATCGGACGAGAAGACTGATTAATGGAGACTGAAGTCTTAATCATCGGTTGCGGCATCGCCGGAGCAACCGCGGCTTTACGTCTGGCTCGAAATCCCGAGCGCCAAATCACCATCATCACGCGCGCGCGTGAGGTGCACGAATCGAACACGCGTTACGCGCAGGGCGGGATCATCGGTCGTGGCCCTGACGACACTTCTTCGTTGCTCTTCGCAGATATTATGGCGGCCGGTGCAGGCGTCACGTCACCGACAGCCGCGCGCATTCTTTCCGATGAAGGTCCGCCGCTGCTGAACGAAGTGCTCGAACGCACGGCGCACGTTGTTTTCGATCATACTGAAGACGGCGCGCCTGTTTGGGGACAGGAAGCAGCGCACTCGCGCCGGCGAATTCTTCACGTCGGCGACTCAACCGGCCTCGCGATCATCAACGGTCTGGTTGGCGCACTGGCCAGCTATCCAAACATCAAGATCAAATCAGAAGCCACCGCGGTAGATTTGATCACGTTTCCTCATCATTCACGCAACCCGCTGGATAACTACCGCGAAATTTCATGTCACGGTTGTTACGTCTTCGATCGCAGTGAGAAGACCGTGCATCGTTATCTCGCTAACGCGACGGTCCTTGCGACAGGTGGTCTGGGCAGAATTTATCGAAACACGACGAATCCGGTCGGAGCGCGTGGTGATGGTTTGGCGATGGCGCATCGTGCCGGGGCAAGAATCGCCAATGCTGAATACGTTCAGTTTCATCCGACCGCGTTGGCTGCTCCGGGTGCTGAAGGACTGCTTATTAGCGAAGCTGTGCGCGGTGAAGGCGGCGTGTTGTTGACGCCGGAGCTACGTCCTTTTATGGACCGCTATTCGCCGGAGTGGAAAGACCTTGCGCCGCGCGACATCGTGGCGCGCGCGATTCATCACGAGATGGAGGCGAAGGGTTACTCGTTTGTTTTGCTTGATATCGCTTCACACATGCCCGCTGAGAAGATTCGCGAGAGGTTTCCGTTTATTTACGCCCAGTGTTTGAAGGTTGGACTTGATATCTCACGCGAGCCTGTGCCAGTTGTGCCGGCGGCGCACTATTTTTGCGGCGGCGTGCTGGTTGACGAGTGGGCGCGTTCGACGATTCGTAACTTGTATGCGGTTGGGGAAATCAGTTGCACGGGCGTGCATGGCGCGAACCGCCTGGCGTCAACGTCGCTTTTGGAAGGACTGGTCTGGGGGAATCGCGCCGCGCAGGAGATCGAGCGAGCGCTTACCGAGGCTGCTGGACAGAGACCGGATTTTGAAGACATTCCACCGTGGGACGAGAGTGGTTTACGGGACGAACCCGATCCGGCTTTGATCCAGGGCGACATGCAGACGATTCAAAACATCATGTGGCACTACGTTGGATTGGTGCGCACTGCCGATCGTTTGTCGCGCGCGATTCGTGAGTTGCGCCACTTGTGGAACGAGATCGAGACGTTTTATCGCACCACGAAACTTTCGGACGGGTTGATTGGTTTGCGCAATGCGGTCGAAGTAGCGCTCATCGTGGCCCAGGCGGCGCAGCACAACCGGCAAAGCCGTGGCTGTCACTACAGGCAGGACTCTGTCTCGGTTACAGGCGACCGCCTGATTTAATTTGTAGGGGCGGCCCACCGTGGCCGCCCCAGCGTTGAAGATGCACACTGGGGCGGCCACGGAGTGCCGCCCCTACAGATTCACCCATGTACCAACATTCTGGGAAAGAGCCTTTTGATGAAGGTAATTCGCGCAGGCGACGTCTTCGATTGCGAGACCGAGGGATTTGAAGAGCGTGATGTCGGTCGGAGAAGTGCGGCCGGATTTCGAACCAACCAGGAGCTCTCCGATTTCACCGATTATACTTTCCGGCGTGATAACGCCTTCCTTCGCTGCCAACAAATAATCACCCGATTCGTTCAGTGCCGACTCGCGACGATCTACGAAGATCCGTGCAGCGCCCATCGTGCCGCTGTCGACCTCGCGCGAGTTCGGTGAGTGCGTACCGATCGCGTTTATGTGCGCGCCGGTAGAGATCCAGTCCTTATTAATCACCGGCTCAAGCGAAGAAGTCGCCGTAACAATCAAATCAGCGTCGCGCACAGCTTCTTCATTGGTCCGCACGGCCTCAATGGGAAACGAAAACTTCGGCTGCATCTCGCGCGTGAGTTCCACAGCATGCTCAAAGTTCCTGGCCACCACTCGCGCATCTTTGATCGAACGCACTAACGCGAGCGCCGCAAGATGCGTGCGAGCCTGAACACCCGCGCCGACAATCGCCAAGCGTCCTGCATCTTCACGCGCGAGTAAGCGAGTCGCCACAGCTGACACTGCCGCCGTGCGAATCGCAGTGATCTCCGAAGCGTTCATTAGAGCGAGCAACTCGCCGGTCTCGCGGCTGAACAACATTACTGCGCCCTGATGTGCATCCTTCCCCTGTGCAGGATTACCCGGAAAGACGCAGATCGCTTTGAGCCCAAACGCGCCCTGTTCGCCAGTGCGATACGCGGACATCAATCCAAGTAAGCCGCGCGCCTGCGGCGGACGAATTATCGTACGCAGTGGTTGAAAAATTTCATCGCGCGCGAGTGCTGCCAATGCATCGGCCATCAACTCGATGCAATCCTGCATCGAGAGAAGCTCTCGAATCTGTGAGCTATCGAGAATAAGTATTTTCATTGTTGATCCATCAAGGTGCTGCGACGAGAGAGATTACCCCAAAAGGTGACTCACCTCACACACCGCGCACGTAATGGTTAACGTCGAGCGAGCATATATAGCCTGAGTATCGATAAAACTGCAAAAAATCGCCGTAAGTGAAGCGCGCACGTATTGGCACACACATTGCCAAAAGAGGGCCACGGAGGCAGTAGGGATGAAAAAGGGGTTAGTTAGTATTTTCTGTTTGTTGGTTTTGACATTGACGGCGCTCCCAGTGGGAGCACAAACACGCTACCGGCGTTATGAAGGATCCAGGTACGAACAGCGTGCTCGAGATTACCGTTACGGAAATCGAGTTTACAGCGGACGACAATATCGGCGGTGGGATCAAGACAGGTGGGATAACGACAGGTCGTTCTGGGATCGCCATCGGGATAAGTTAACCACCGCAATCGGAGCTGGCGCGGGAACCGTACTAGGTAGCTCGGTTGGTGGTAAGAAGGGCGCAATCATCGGCGCTATCGTAGGTGGAGCGGGATCGGCCCTCTACACTTACAAACTGAGAGATAGAAACAGGCGACGCTTCTAAGTGTTGCACTAAAGTTCGGTCACGCATTGCAAGATGAGTGGCCTTGTAAGGGCCCGGATGTGAAGGGGAGAGCACGTCCGGGTCCTAACATTTTAAACGAAGAATTTTCGCGCAAAGGCGCAAAGGAAAACCTAAAGAAAATGGTTTGACTTTGCGCCTTTGCGACTTTGCGCGAGAATTCTGCGTTGTGCCCATGTGCTTTCTAGCTTGGGTTTCTGTTATATAGATACTTACCGCACTTATCAGGCTTGTCGGAGACTCTGATGGAATTCCAGGAAAACATTCTCGGTCTGATCGGAAATACGCCTTTGGTACGGCTCAACCGGTTGGCTCGCAACGTGAAAGCGCAAGTGTATGCAAAGATGGAGAACCTGAATCCGGGCTACTCGGTTAAAGACCGGATCGGTGTCGCCATGATCGAGGCCGCTGAACGCGAGGGCAAACTAAAACCCGGCGGCACCGTTATCGAAGCAACTTCGGGAAACACCGGCATCGGTCTAGCGATCGCCGCCGCTGTCAAAGGTTACAAATGTATCTTCGTGATGACCGACAAAGCATCGGTTGAGAAGTCGCGCTACTTGAAAGCGCTCGGCGCCGACGTCGTTATCACTCCCGTCTCTGCTAAACCGGGAACTCCCGATCACTACGTTTCCACCGCCAAGCGCATTGCCTCGGAGACTCCCAACTCTTTTTATCCCGACCAGTATTCAAATGCCGCAAATCCGGAAGCTCATTACCGCACTACCGGCCCGGAGTTGTGGCGTCAGACTGAAGGGAAGATCACGCATTTTGTGGCGGGGCTCGGAACGGGCGGCACGATCTCAGGCACCGGCCGCTTCTTAAAAGAAACGAACCCGGCGATCAGGATTATCGGCGCCGATCCATACGGATCGATTTTCAAGACTTACAAAGAGACAGGAAAGATCATTGAGACGACTCCTTACCTCGTCGAGGGAATCGGTCAGGAGATTGTGCCGGCCAATGTGCACATCAAGTACGTTGACGAAGTCATCAACGTTACCGATCGTGAATCGTTCGAGATGTCGCGGTTGTTGGGCCGGATGGAGGGAATCTTTTGCGGCGGATCTACCGGAACCAATCTCGCCGCTGCGCTGCGTGTAGCGAGTAATCTGGACGAGAACGCGATCGTAGTTTTTATCGTTTGCGATACCGGCGAACATTATCTGTCGAAGCATCACTCGGACGAGTGGCTCAAAGAGAAGCGCTTGCTCGAGCCGCAAAAGATCACCGCGGGTTTGATCAGCGGCACCAAGAAACCGCAGGCGCCGAAGTCTTTGATTTTTGCAACGCCGGTTGACACCGTTGTATCAGCACTCGAAAAGATGGACGACCTGGGCCTATCGCAGATACCTGTACTTGAAGAAGGACGAGCAGTAGGTTCGCTGCGTGAGAATCGAGTGCTGGCGAAAGTGGTGCGTAACAGGGAACTGCTGAATTCGACGGTGAGTGAAGTGATGGAAGCGAGTTTCCCGACAGTCGATGTTGATGCGAGTTCTTCAGAAGTAACGCGACGCTTGCAAACGAGTCCGGCAGTGCTGGTCGAGGAGTATGGCCGGATCATTGGCATCATTACCCGTCACGACGTGCTCGAGGTGAAAAACGCAGGTCAGTAGCAGCGTCGTATGGCAAAAGAAGAAAAAGTTTTGGCGGCCAATCGTGCGGCCTTCCACAATTATCATATTTCGGATAAATACGAAGCCGGGATTGTCCTGAAAGGCACCGAAGTAAAAAGTGCCATGGATGGTCGCGTACAGTTGAAGGAAGCTTACATTTCTGTGCGCGAGGGCGAGGCGTGGTTGTTTAATGCACACATTTCGCCGTATTCTCATGGCAACCGCGAGAACCACGATCCACTGAGGACTCGCAAGCTGCTGCTTCACAAACGTGAAATATCCCGACTGGACGAAGCCACAGCCAAACAGGGAATGACCCTGGTTCCCACGCAGCTCTACTTAAAAAACGGCCGGATCAAAATCGAAGTGGGCGTCGCGCGCGGTAAGAAGATGTATGACAAGAGAGAGGCCGAACTGAAGCGAACAGTAGAGCGAGAGACGCGCGCCCAGTTAAAAGAGCGCAATAGATAAGAACTACATCCACATTTCCAGGAGAACCAACCCACCATGCAAGTTGAAGCCAGCCGGGCACCAATCGAAGAGCTTGACGTCCAAGCTCTGGCGGTTACTGTTTTCAAAAGTGAGAAAGCCGACGAAGGCTTTTTGAAGAACCTTGACGAACTATCGGGCGGCCTTGTGCGCTCCGCACTCGACGCAGAGGAGTTCAGTGGCAAAGAAGGAGAGACTGCTTACTTCCACCTCGTTGGGAATAACAAACTGAAGGCGCGCCGGTTACTTCTCGTCGGCGTGGGTGAAGCAAGCGATTACAAGCCCGCAAATGTCTCCCAAATGGCAGGGACCGCCGTTCGTTCCCTGCGCAGTAAAAATGTTAAGTCAATCGCAGTACTACCGCGAGCTTCCGGCGATGGTGGTGAAACTGCCGCTACCGCCGTTCAGGGGGCATTCATCGCGCTGTTCGATCCTGATAAATATCGCACTGTTGAAAAAGAAGAAAAGAAGATCGACCGTTTGGTTGTCGTGATTGATGGCGCTGATGAAGACGCACTGCAGCAAGGCGTAAACGCTGGAAGGATAGTGGGTGAATCAGTGAACTTCACTCGCGATCTCGCCAACGAGCCCGGCGCTTACATGACGCCAACCGACATGGCGGAACGAGCGCGCGAAATTGCCGGGGAGTTTGGGTTGAGTGTTGACATCCTCGACGAAGCGCGCATGGAACAGGAAGGCATGGGATCGTTGCTGAGTGTCTCGCGGGGCTCGGAAGAACCAGCCAAACTGATCATCCTGAAATACACGCCGGCCACTCCGCCTTCCGACAGCAAGGAGTTGCTGGCTTTCGTCGGTAAAGGTGTGACGTTTGACTCCGGCGGTATCTCGCTCAAGCCCGGCGAGAACATGGAATTGATGAAGTATGACATGACGGGCGGCGCGACAGTCCTGGGAGCGATGCGGGCGATCGCGCAGTTGAAACCGCCGATTCCGATTCTGGGAGTTGCGCCTTGCACGGAAAACTTACCTTCGGGCAAAGCGACCAAGCCTGGAGACGTGGTGAAGGCAATGACCGGCAAGACTATCGAAATCATTAACACCGATGCTGAAGGCCGGCTGATTCTCGCTGACGCGATTGCCTATGCGAAGAAACTGGGCGCTACGAAAGTGATCGACTTGGCGACGCTTACGGGCGCAGTGTCGGTCGCGCTGGGTGATGTGAATGCCGCAGTGCTGGGAACGGACCAGGCGCTGATCGACGAGATCATCGCGGCAGGCAGGGAAGTGGGTGAGAAGTTCTGGCAGTTACCGCTCGATAAGGAATACTCGAAACAGATCAAGTCGGACATCGCGGATATCAAGAATGTTGGTGGGCGCAAGGCGGGGACGATAACTGCGGCAGCATTTCTCAAGGAGTTTGCGGACGGAATTTCCTGGGCGCATCTCGACATCGCTGGGACTGCGTGGGGCGACGACGCCAAACCGTATCGCTCCAAAGGTCCAACCGGAATCGCAGTCCGAACTCTCCTGCGAATCGTGGATCGCGCGAGCCGGAAATAAAGTTCAGAGTCAAGCTTTAGCTTGTCTATCTGGGAACACAGCCTAAAGGCTGAACTCTAAACAAGTGTCGTAAGTGGTAGACAGTAGGTGTCCTCGACTGTTCACACTTGTAGACACTGCCGGACGGCGTTAGCCAGTTTTTGCTGCTATTTTGATAAATTGCTGAGTGGCATGGCGGTTGTACTGGCGAGGACAACTAGCCAAAGGGTGCGAGTCGCCTTAGTCATACGTCCTCGCCCCCTCGAATGCCGCTCGAGGTTATTTCCCCGGCTCCCCTTTGGCACCCCCCAATGCCAAACCGCCATCTCAGTAGCATTAAAGCAGGCTGTAATACTTGCGCGTGGTGTTATACTTTCAGGGCGAGTGACGCGGTGTCCTCAGGCAGCCCTCGGCATCCATCGCTGGCTTTCGGAGTATAGAGAAGCACAGTGATTGACTACTACAGAATTTTGGGCGTTAAGACCAATGCGTCTCAGACCGAGATCAAATCGGCCTACCGGAAGCTTGCGCGAAAAAGTCATCCTGATCTAAATCCAAACTCTGAAGCGGGGCGCCAGTTTGCCCTGCTCTCAAAGGCCTATCACACGCTTATCGATCCGCAGGAGCGTGCCTACTACGACGAACAATTGAAGGCACAGAAGAATCGCAGCTACTCAATTCTCGATTCGAACAATCCCCATGCGAAACGGGCTCGCAATCTTGCGGTCCAGGCAAAGTGGGATCGTTTAGTCGACGAAGTGTTGGAGCGCGACCGTCAGGAAAACCGGGAACGCCAGCGGGCGGTGTTCACCACGGTCTCGCTGTTTGTGTCGACATTCTTTCTGGCGATGATGCGGCCGCAATTGTGGCACGTTTTTTCGACGATGGGTCGCGTGATTGTGTTGACGTTGTTCGTGATTGGCGTTTGGCATCTCGCGAATCGTCTACGCGAATACATGCTGCATTACACTTATAAGCCAAAGCCAATTCAGGGATCGATCATTCAGCAGGAGGCGTTACCGGAACAGCCGTTTACGCGCTTCTCCGCTTATACGTTTCTTCTCGTGGGTTACGCTCTGAGTCTCGGTATTGGTTTATACATCGGTTCGCACATGCAGGACTTTTTCGGCGACGTGACGCTGCTGTTTCGCGATCGCGTAATTGCCGTGCATTCAAGCATTGTTCTCGATCTGATTTTCTATCCTCCGATTGCAGTATTGATCGTAGATACCGTTCAAAGTCTGGCCTCCCGCATCGACTAGTTACGGGATAAATCCCGTAAATTCTGGCAAATCCTCCAGATAGTGTTGTATAGTGTCCCTCCCGCTTACCGCCCAATCTAACAACAAAGGAGCACGAAAATGGCCAACAACGTGAACCAACGCCAGTTTCTTGCTGTGAAACTCGAGGCATTGAGTGAATCCGAGGTGGGCGAGGTTTTGGATTACATCTCGACAATGGAATCCAAGAAACGAGCCAGGACTGCGCCTTCAGTTGGGGAAGACGAGCTTTTGGCCACGTTGGTCGATGCTCGCGAGAATCGTCGTGCTCGCCAGGCTTTCGAATGGGAAGCAGTGCGCCGCAAAGCCGAAAAGCGAGCCGCGGCAAGAGTAGGCGCTTACAGTTGAATGCAGCCACAAAAAAGCACAAAAGGCTCAAAGGTTAAATCCATTTGCGCGCTTTGTGCCTTTTTGTGGTTGTCTTGCTTTATCACTTTTGCGCAGGACGCTCGCAACCTCACGCCGGTTCAGCTCGAAATTCAAAAACAACAGCAGCGTTTGAGTTCAAGCGACGTTGAAGAACGTCGCGACGCGGTGATGAGACTCGGCACGATGCACTTGGCGGCAGCGTCGCGCGCAACTCTTCCGGCACTGCAAGATGCAGCGTCAATTGTGCGCGCGACGACGGCGAAGGCTATTCTCTCGATCGGTAGCGAGGAGAGCGTTCCATACTTGCTGCCGTTACTGAATGACAAAGACGAGTTTGTGCGACGCGAAGCGGCTTACGCGCTTGGTCTGACACGAAGCCGCAGCGCGACTGCCGCACTGAGCGACTTGTTGTTGAATGATAAGGAAGACGGCGTGCGAGGTGCGGCGGCGGTTGCGTTGGGCCAAATCGGAGACGAAGCGGCGGTCATCGCACTTGTCGGTACTCTCGCGCCGGAGTTGTCGGCGCCCGCAAAGAAGAAACGAAAGCGAGAACCTAACGTCTTTGTCCTCCGGGCGGCCGCGGTCGCGCTCGGACAGATCAAGAGCCGCGCCGGCACAGCAGCATTAGTCTCTGCATTGAATAACGAGAAACTTCCTTCGGACGTGCGGCGTGAGGCGGCCCGTTCGTTGGGCCTCATCGGCGATCCTGCCGCTGAGCCGGCTTTACGTGCGGCGTCAACGGCAGCAGATCCTTACTTGTCGAAATTAGCTCACGAGGCTTTGAGAAAACTAAGCCGCGGATAAATGCAAAAGGCGGATCAGAATACCTGATCCGCCTTCAGTCCGTCGTTAATTCGTGGTCTAATTTTCAATCTTCTCGCCGCGGCCGTGACCCTTCTTCGCGGCTTTTGAAGCTCCCGGAATCGGCAATCCAACTCCACCCGACAGCGATTCACTCGAACTATCAGTCGACCCCGCGCCTTGCGCCATTTCGTGAATCAATGCGCCGCCTGAACTCTTCGAGAAGACCAGCCGGTTCTTAATCCCGTCAACATCGACGTGTACCAAGTCACCCAAACCGATCTGACCCGTGGCCACGAGGTTCGATAGCGGGTAGACCAAAAATCTCTCAACCGCCCGCTTCAAGTGACGTGCGCCGTATTTGTAATCCAGTCCTTCCTTCATCAGCATGTCTTTCGCTGTTTCAGAGCACTGGAAAACAAACTTGGTTCCCGCCGATTGCATGATGCGATCCTGAACCGCCTGCAATTCGAGATCGAGAATCTGCCGCAGATGATGCTCTTTCAACGAACGGAAGACCACCACCTTATCGATGCGGTTCATGAACTCAGGCGAGAACTTGCGTCGCGCAGCTTCAACCGCCGTGCGATAGATCTTCTGATCCACTTCGGTATCGTTCGGCGTCTTCGAACCTTTGCCGGGCGCGAAACCAATGCCGCCTGAAATCAGCTCAGACATCTCGCGAGCGCCGAGGTTCGAAGTCATGATCACCATCGCCTTCGAGAAGTCGACGCGACGATTGTCACCCAGAGTCAACGTCGCCTTATCGAGAATACCGAGCAGCAACTGCCACAAGCTGTCCGAAGCTTTCTCGATCTCGTCGAAGAGCACGAGCGACACTTTCATGTCGTCGGTGTGCATACGATCGAGGTTCTCCTGGGTGAGCATCGGCGAGGTTTCACGATGACCGAGGTATCCCGGAGGCGAGCCAATCAGCTTCGCAATCTCGTGTGAGTGCTGAAACTCCGCGCAGTCGATTTTAACGACCGCATTCGGATCGCCGTAAAGCACTTCGGCGGCAGCTTCGATTACGCGAGTCTTTCCGGAGCCGGTGGGCCCCAGAAAAAGCATCGTGCCGATCGGCCGATTTGGAGGATTCATGCCTGCCAGAAAAATCTGATACAGGCCACTCATACGCCTAACTGCGCGCTCTTGTCCGACGATCCGCGCGGTCAATCGCTCCTCAAAATCCTGAGCACGCGGGCTCTTTTGGTCGGGATCGAGGAAAACTGTACCTGTATTATTCATGTCAGTTGTTCTAGTCACTTCGCATTCAGCTAACATCGGCTCGCTCCTTCAGGCTTTTGGCCCAGTGCCTTACTAGCAAGGAACGATCCGCACATTAAATTGATGCACTGGCAACATCTTAAGGTTCGCCAAATTGACCCTGAGGGGGTTCGTGGAGGCGACCGGCTGCTAATGTTAACTACTGCCTGACATTTCCTGTCAAGATTTAACTGACAATAATTGCACGTTTTCAGCCGCGCGAGCACCTTTTCACGCAAAGGCGCAAAGATGCAAAGAAGAGCGCAGAGTATAAATCAGCTTCTTTTCTTTGCATCTTTGCGCCTTTGCGTGAGATTTCTTAGTCGTAATATTCGAGTCCGAGGTGAGTGATCAAATCCTCACCACGCAGATGTCGCAGCGTGTTTTTGAGTTTCATCAACTGAATGAAGATGTCGTGCTCCGGATACAACCCGGGCGCAGTTTGCGGAGATTTGAAGTAGAACGACAGCCACTCCTGCACGCCCTTCATGCCTGCTCGTTGCGCGAGATCAAGGAAGAGTGCCAGATCCAGAACGATTGGCGCGGCGAGAATCGAGTCGCGACAAAGGAAGTCGATCTTGATCTGCATCGGGTAACCGAGCCAGCCAAAGATGTCGATGTTGTCCCAACCTTCTTTGTTGTCGCCGCGTGGCGGATAGTAGTTGATTCTGACTACGTGCGAGAAGTCTTTATAGAGACTCGGATACACCTCGGGCTGGAGAATGTATTCGAGGACAGACAGCTTCGACTCTTCTTTCGTCTTGAAGGAGTCGGGATCGTCGAGCACCTCTCCGTCGCGATTGCCGAGGATGTTGGTGGAGTACCAGCCGTGCAGGCCGAGCATGCGAGACTTCAGTCCTGGTGCGATGATGGTCTTCATCAGCGTCTGGCCGGTCTTGAAATCCTTGCCGCAGATCGCGAGTTTGTTTTTGTCTGCCAGAGACATCATGGCAGGAATGTCGACAGTCAAGTTCGGCGCGCCGTTCGCGAAGGGAATACCCGACTTGAGCGCGGCGTAGGCGTAGATCATCGAAGGCGCGATCGCTTTATGGTTGTCGCGCATTGCCTGCTCGAACGAGTCGATGGTTTTGTGTACCGAGTGTGGCTTCAAGAAGATTTCGGTCGAAGCAGCCCAGATCATCACGAGGCGCGAGCATTTGTTTTTGCGTTTCCATTCCGCGATCTCGTCGATGAGTTGTTGCGCCAGCTCAAACTTATTCTTACCGGTTTTGACGTTTGTGCCGCTGAGACGCTTCACGTACGTCTGATCGAAGACAGCCTTCATCGGTCGAATCTTGCGCAGCGGTTCTTTGAGTTGGCCCAACAGTTCTTTCTCGAGTACGCCGGCGTTGAGTGCCGCGTCGTACGCTGAATCGGGAAAGATGTCCCACGCGCCGAAGACGAGGTCCTTGAGTTGGGCCAGTGGCACGAAGTCTTTGAGCAGCGGAACACGATTGTCGGTTCTTTTACCGAGACGAATCGTTCCCATCTGAGTCAGACTGCCGATGGGCTGCGCAACACCTTTCTTGATGGCTTCGACGCCGGCGATGAAGGTAGTGCTGACGGCGCCGAGACCTACGAGTAGCACACCGAGCTTTCCTTCGGCTGGACTGATCTCTACTTGCTTCGCAACTGGCATTCTCATGTTCTCCTATGAAAAGTTTTAAAGATGATACTGGCGAGCAGGCGATCTGAACTGACAAATCTTGCGCATTATTGGCGACGCATTGCTAGCCACATCCTGATTGTTAATTCTTTTTTGTGCCTTATGTGCCTTTTTGTGGCTTAACAAGGCTTTTGCGAAACTCGCGCGGAGTGGCGCCAGTGGCGATGCGGAAGGCTTTGGTGAAGTGGCTGCCGCTGAGATAGCCGACGCGCGTGCCGATCTCCGTTACGGAGAGATCGGTTTCCGCGAGTAACAACTGCGCCCTGGTTGCGCGAATACCGGCGAGGTAGTTGTGTGGAGACGATCCGGTGAGCTTCTTGAAGAGTCGCGCAAAGTGAAATGGTGAAAGATACGATTCGGCGGCGAGTGCTTTCAATGTGAGATCCTGATCGAGTTGAGTATGCATTAATTCAACGGAGCGGCGAATACGTCTGTCGACGAGACCAACACGAGAAAGTTCGAGCTCTTCGGAGAGACGTGGCGTGGAGTAGCTTCGCAGGAGATGGACCAGTGCTTGTTCGACTAACGCACGCATCACGATCTCCTTGCCGGGTTTTTCTCCGGCAAGTTCCGAGACAAACTCAGCCAGCAATGCATGGAGTCGTTGATCGCCGTGGACGTGTTCAGTTGTGAAGGTGACGATCGATTTCGGCGGGATCAACCGCATTGCTGTGGCGTGTTGAATCACGAGGGATGCTGAGAACGTCAAGAACAGAAGCTCAACTTGACGGCCTTTAGCTGTAACGTTGGTATTAGGTTCGAGCACAATTGATTCAGACGCTGCGAGGACTGCCGGTTTGCCGTCGACGTTGTAATCGACTTGTCCACTCAATGTCGCGAGCAGTGAATAGCCTGAAGTCGCATGGTTCTGCCAGAGAAGCTGTCTAGCCCTGCGGTAGTAAACTGAAAAATCCGGCGAGACAAAAAATCTGTTGAGCTGAGCCAGGGGACGAGTCATCGATGAGCCAGCATAGCGGCGGGATCGTTAGTAATCAAAGCCTCAATGCCCATCCCTCGCGCGCGCTCGACCCAGGTGGGATCGTCTACTGTCCAAAGAGCTACTTTTAAACCTGCCAGTTTAGCTTTATCCACGAGACTCTGGCGCGCGAGGCGATAATGCAATGCCAGGTACGATGCGCTGACTGCCGTGGCTCGTTTGATAACCTTTCGGTCAGTTAACACCGGTTGCGTCGAAAGAGAGGGCTCAAAGAGCGCTGCCGTCTTGATTCCGGCATCGGACTGTTTGACCAGCGCAAGCGCCGCCAGCTTGAAACACTCGACAATGACTCGATCTTTAAAACCGTACTCCTTGATCAACCAGGAACACTCCTGCGCGAGCGGTGTGTACTCCTCCACCGAGTCGCACTTCATTTCCAAACAAAGAGTCAGATTGTTTGACTCAAACAACGTGAACAACTCTCGCAGACCAGGCACGGTTTCATTTGCGAAGGATCCAGCCGGCAGGTTTTTCTTGCGCGCAAACCAAGTACCAACGTCTACGCTCTTGAGTTCTGATGAGGTTAAATCGGCGACGCGTTGAGGTAATCCGGCGGTGCGATGAAGTGTGCTGTCGTGGATTACGACCGGAACGCGGTCACGGGTTAAGCGAACGTCAAACTCGATCCCATCGGCTCTGGCAGCGATGGCCTCGCGAAAAGCCGCCATCGTGTTCTCCGGCGCGACAGCCGATGCGCCGCGGTGACCAATGATCAGCGGAGAGCTCATTGACCCGCTGCTACCGTGTTTGGCTTGACGATGCGTTTGAGCTTGATATCAAACGTGCCGTAGTCGGTTTTTACTCGTCCGCCCACGGGAACGTGTTGCGCGTCGTCAGTAAACCAGATCGTGAACTCGCCCTTCTCGTCGTCAATCAGTCTTTCTGGTCCAAAGAGCTCCGGATTCACACGAAACACGTTAACTCGGCCCAGAATAGTCTTCATTCGCTTCCGCTCAACCACCTTGACCGGGATTTTGTAAACCTTGCCGCCATCGCCGACAAAGACTTCGAAAGTCTTTCCTACTTCGAGCGGCACTGTGCGGATGAAGTAGATCGCTGACAGTACGTCCTGCAACTGTCCGGAAAAATCGGTGATCGCGTGTCGTGGTTCGGCTGACGGATTATTCGGATCGCGCGAAGTCCAGGTCATCCTGCCTTTCGTTCGGTCGAACGTCGATTCAGTCGTGCGGACTCGTTTGCCCTGCTCGTCGAGAATCGTTGTTCGTTGCACGGTGAAAGAAGCTGGTTCGACTGTAGATTCGACGCGTTCACGAAACTTCAGATTAAATAGGCGAGGGAAGAAGCCTTTGCTGGCGACGTCGGCGCTGAGCGTTAACGCATAGAGCTTTGAGGCGGCGGATTCGGACGCTTCTTTGAGAGGTGTTCGCGATGCGCGAAACTTAAGCTCGGCGACGTCCAAATTGCGCAAAAGCGATCGCGAGAATTCGGCTTCGAAGTATAGCTCTTCGCCGAATTCGAAATGTCGTGTGCCTGCGTGTGACCCGACACGCTGTGCGCGCGCGGACGACACACTGAAGGCGACAACGATCGCAAGTAGGGCAATGCAGGAAATTCTTCGCAAGTTCATTAGAAGTAATAAATCTTAATCAGCAACAGACCCCATGCGACGATGAGCCCGAGCGCGGCGCGATATTCGCGGTACCGGAGATAAAGCGTACCATCGAATCTGTTTCCAGCCGACTCGTTTTGGCGAAAGGGTGTAAATCGAGGAAAGAACAGGGGAACGGCCCGCCTGTAGGTTTCAAAATCCTTGCCAAAGAGCTCTGCCATGGTCGAGGCTTCGACGCGCATCACCGGTAAATAGATGCCAAGAAACAGGGCGGCAAACAGGAGGCCGAGGAGGAGTCGACCGGAAGCTATCGTGAAGCCGAGGCCGAGGAGAAAACTGCCGAGATAAAGTGGGTTGCGAGTGAAGGCGTAGGGACCGGAAGTGGCGAGTTGGGCATTTTTTCGGATATGACCGGCAGCCCACGCGCGCAGTGCCAGGCCGAGCAAAGACACTGACGCTCCGATGAGCAACGCTCTGGGTGTCGGCCTGGCGAAGAAAATGAAGGCCGCACCGCACAAAAACCCGAGCGGCACTCGCCAACGCTGAATCCACGTTCCGCCTCTTCTCATTTTCTTCTTTGCGCCTTTGCGCCTTTGCGCGATATTTCCCGCAAAGGTGCAAAGGCGCTAAGTTAATCTCCGCTCAACGGCCTCCATCACGCGTTCCACTTCGATGTCCATGCAAATCCATTTCGAACACGAACGACGATGGCAATCAACACGACAATCGATGTCGTTTCGCTCGACGCAAATATCTTCCACTCGCGGACTGCCGTTGCGCCACCATTCGGTTGGCCCAAACAATCCAACGATCGGCGCTCCTGCCGCAACCGCGAGATGCGTCGGCCCGGTGTCGCCACCGACATAAACACTCGCACCGCGCGCCAGCGAATAAAACCCTTTCAACGACAAACTGACAGGCCGCGCCCGACCCAATACTGATGATTGCCGGACACCTTCGGCGAGTGCTAACTCACCCGGTCCGTAAGTCACCAGCGACCAAATCCCATAGCTGGACCACAGTCGATCCGCCAGTTTCCCAAAACGATCCACGCTCCAGAGCTTCGTCGGCCAGCCACCGCCCGGATTCAGAATCGCATACCGCTCTCCGGCAGCCGCATCTTCAGCCTCGCGTTCATGCATTGCGCTGACGTTAATCGGGAACGAGAGCTCTTCGGGTTCCGGAACACCCAAAGCTCCTTCAAGCAGTAACAGTGATTTTCGGATTACGTGGATGTTTCGAGGAACGGCGACTCGTTTTGAGAGCAGCAGTGCGCTGGCCGGCTCGCGCAGTCCGGCGCGAGAATACCCAAAAACACGTCGCGCGCCCGACAGGCGCGCTATGGAAGCCGATTTAAGAAGTCCCTGGAAGTCTAAGGCGATATCGAAGGCCGAGGCGCGTAACCGACGTAACTGCTGGCGCGGTGCCCGCAGCGTCTCCCCAGACATCAGCCCGCGCCTCAACGCCTTCGTGTCGACTTCGATGAGGCGATC